>Ga0208514_100714_pt1 | contig 13615 bp, 10 predicted proteins | sample LakWasMet70_HOW9_2_FD_183900 | JGI IMG/M metagenome (GOLD analysis project Ga0208514, IMG submission 183900) | Freshwater sediment methanotrophic microbial communities from Lake Washington under simulated oxygen tension - Sediment Metagenome... | ecosystem: Environmental > Aquatic > Freshwater >...
CCTGGATTGTGGCGGCCATGGTGGCCTGGGCCTTGTACGCACTGCTGCAAAAGCTGTGGCCCAGCCCGCTGGGCTCCACCGCGCGGCTGGCCGCCATTTGCGCCGGTGGCGTGGCCGTGTTGTTGCCCTGCGCAGTGTGGGAAATGCTGCAACCCGGCACCCCACCATGGTCGTGGACCGCAACGGCTCTGGTGGTGACGGCGGCTTTGGCCCCCGGGTTGGCGGCGTACTGGATTTACGGCTGGGCGCAGAAGATCCTGGGCGCCAGTCGCGTGGCGGTCACGTTGTACCTGGGGCCGCTGTACGCGGCCGTGGCGGCCTGGGGCGTGCTGGGTGAGCCGCTGGGTTGGCACCACGTTGCGGGTGCAGCTTTGATCTTGCCCGGGGTCTACCTGGTGTCCAAACGTTAGTGGTAAAAAGTGCAGCTAGCCCTCGTGGAATATGCTGTACTTGCTATCAAATTGGAAGCAATTTGGTTTAGTTTGCCGCCTGCAACCCATTGCTAAAGTGTTCGCGCATGCGTTGGGCGGTCGCCCCGGCATCCCGCGCCAGCAGCGCCTGCAGAATCGCCCGGTGCTCGGCTAGCGATTCGGCAATGCGCCCGGTCTTGAGCAGCGAGTTGTGGCGGTTCAGCTTCATCACCTTGCGCAAGTCGGCCACCATCTGGTCGCGCCAGCGGTTGTTGGCGATCTCTAGCAGGCGCATGTGGAAGCGCTCATTGACAGCAAAGAATTCGTCGGTGTTGGCCGTGCCGGGCAAGGCGGCGGCTTCCAGTTCGGCGTGCAGGGTCTTCAACTCGGCCAACTCAGCATCGGTTGCCTTGGCGGCCACCACACCTGCCGCGTCGCTCTCCAGCAGACTTAGCAGGTGGTACACGTCGGCCAGATCGTTACTGGATACCTCGGTCACATAGGCGCCGCGGCGCACCTTCATCGTGACCAGGCCCTCGGTCGCCAGTACCTTGAGGGCTTCTCGCAGGGGGGTACGGCTGATGCCGTATTCCTCGGCAATGCGCAGCTCGTCGATCCAGCTGCCGGGCTCCAGCTCGCGCTTGAAGATGCGCTGGCGCAGCAACTCGGCCACTTCCACATACAGGGCTTTGGGTGAAAGCGACTTTCCGCCGCGGATGTCGGACGTGGTTTCGGGCATGGGATGCATCAGGTGGCGTTGGCGAACTGTAAGCTCAAATGAATATTTTGAATCAATAATTATGAATAATGTAAACTAAAACCCTGCTGAAACCCTAGCCCGTTTGTCCAAAAACGGTCACCATTACAGCCAACCGGACCTTGCCATGACTGAAAAGAACCCTGAATTCAAAGCCGCCAACCTGGAAGCCTGGGCCAGGGCCGCCGCCAAATCGGCGCCCGGTGGCAATGTGGAGGCGCTGAACTGGGTCACCCCCGACGGCATCGCCGTCAAGCCGCTGTACACCGCGGAAGACACGGCCCACCTGGCCTACACCAATACGCTGCCGGGCTTTGAGCCCTACCTGCGCGGCCCGCAGGCCACGATGTATGCGGTGCGCCCCTGGACCATTCGCCAGTACGCGGGTTTTTCAACGGCCGAGGAAAGCAATGCCTTCTACCGCAAGGCGCTGGCCGCCGGCGGGCAGGGCGTGTCGGTCGCGTTCGATCTGGCTACCCACCGCGGCTATGACTCGGACCACCCGCGTGTGACCGGCGACGTGGGCAAGGCCGGTGTGGCAATTGACTCGGTGGAGGACATGAAGATTCTGTTCGACCAGATCCCGTTGGACAAGGTCTCTGTCTCTATGACCATGAACGGGGCTGTGCTGCCGGTGCTGGCCGGTTACGTGGTGGCTGCGGAAGAGCAGGGCGTGTCGCAGGACAAGCTCTCGGGAACCATTCAGAACGACATTCTGAAAGAGTTCATGGTGCGCAACACCTATATCTACCCGCCGGCACCTTCCATGCGCATCATCGGCGACATCATCGAGTACACGGCCAAGAACATGCCGAAGTTCAACTCGATTTCGATCAGTGGCTACCACATGCAGGAAGCCGGCGCGAACCAGGCGCTGGAACTGGCCTTCACGCTGGCCGACGGCAAGGAGTACGTGAAGACCGCCATCGCCAAGGGCATGGACGTGGACGCGTTTGCCGGGCGTCTGAGCTTCTTCTGGGCGATTGGCATGAACTTCTACCTGGAAGTGGCCAAGATGCGCGCCGCGCGCCTGCTGTGGTGCCGCATCATGAGGGGCTTTGAGGCCAAGAACCCCAAATCGTTGATGCTGCGCACCCACTGCCAGACATCCGGCTGGAGCCTCACCGAGCAGGACCCGTACAACAACGTAGTGCGCACCACCATCGAAGCCATGGCCGCGGTGTTTGGCGGTACGCAGTCGCTGCACACCAACAGCTTTGACGAAGCCATTGCGCTGCCCACCGAGTTCAGCGCACGCATTGCCCGCAACACCCAGCTCATCATCCAGGAAGAGACCCACATCACCAATGTGATCGACCCCTGGGCCGGCTCCTACATGATGGAAAAGCTGACCCAGGACATGGCGGACGCCGCCTGGGCCATCATCGAAGAGGTCGAGGCCATGGGTGGCATGACCAAGGCCGTGGACAGCGGCTGGGCCAAGCTCAAGATCGAGGCGGCAGCGGCTGACAAGCAGGCGCGCATCGACAGCGGGCAGGACGTGATCGTCGGCGTTAACAAGTACAAGCTCAAGTCCGAGGACGTGATCGAGGCGCGTGACATCGACAACGTGGCGGTGCGTGAATCGCAGATCGCCCGGCTCAACGGTATCAAGCAAAGACGCGACTCAGCCCTCGTCAATGCTGCGTTGGCTGCTATCACTTCTGCAGCAGAATCCGGCACCGGCAACCTGCTGGACCTGTCGATCAAGGCCATCCGCTTGCGCGCCACGGTGGGCGAAGTGTCCGACGCCATGGAAAAAGCCTTTGGCCGCCACCGTGCCGATACCAACAAGGTCTCGGGCGTGTATGCCGCCGCTTTTGATGCCGCCACGGGAGACACCATGGAATACTGGAATGCACTCAAGGCCGACATCGCCGCCTTCGCCGAGGCGCAGGGCCGCCGCCCGCGTGTGATGATCGGCAAGCTGGGCCAGGACGGCCACGACCGCGGTGCCAAGGTGGTGGCCACCGCCTTTGCCGACCTGGGTTTTGACGTGGACATGGGGCCGCTGTTCCAGACCCCCGAGGAATGCGCTCGCCAGGCGATTGAGAACGATGTGCACGCCGTGGGACTGTCCACGCTGGCGGCCGGCCACAAGACGCTGGTGCCTGCCATCCTTGCCGAATTGAAGAAGCAGGGCGCCGATGACATCGTGGTGTTTGTTGGCGGCGTGATCCCGCGCCAGGACTACGGCATGTTGTATGCCGCAGGCGTCAAGGGTATCTTTGGCCCGGGCACACCGATACCGGTGTCGGCCCGTGAAGTGCTGAACCAGATTCAGAAAGCGCTGGGGTGAAGCAGACCGCGTCCCTTGCATGGGCACTGGCGCCGGTGGTGGCCAGTGACTTTGAGTCGCTGTTGGCGTTGCGGCTGCGTGCCATGCGCGACAGTCTCACGCAGTTGGGGCGCTATGACGAGGCCCGCGCACGTGCGCGCCTGGCCGAGGGGTTCGTACCCGAGAGCACCCACCATATTGAGGTGCAGGGGCAGCGCGTGGGTTTCATCGTGCTCAAACACCTGTCGCACGCCTTGCGGCTGGACCATTTCTATATCGACCCGCCGTGGCAGAACCGCGGTATTGGCGCCAAGGTCATGCGCTGGGTCTGTGACCAGGCCGACGCCGAGCTGCTGCCCATCGAGCTGTGCGCCTTGAAGGACAGCGATGCCAACCGCTTCTACCTGCGCTGGGGCTTTGCCAAGGTGGGCGAGGGCGAGTGGGACAACGACTACCTGCGCATGCCGGTCACGCCCAGTGTGCGCGCCGTGCGCACGTTTTGGGCGGCACTGCAGGCACGCGATTGGCCGGCAGCCCGCGCCTGCCTGTTCGACGAGGTGGAAACCGTGTGGTGGACCAGTGGTGAGCGTATTGCCGGGGCCGACGCGCTGATTGACGTCAATGCTCGCTACCCTGAGGGCTGGACCATTCAGTTACTTGAGGTGGAGCACTTGCAGGACGGCCGCGTCATGTCGCTGGCGCGTGTGGATCATCCACCCCAGCATTTTTTTGCCACCTCGTTCTTTCAGGTCGATGATGGCCGGATTGTTGGCATAGAGGAGTACTGGGCCACGGTGGAAGCCCCTCCGGAGTGGCGCAGTGCGCAAGCCTTTCCCGGCATCACCCGCTTTGACCCGACGGAAGATCCCCGGGCGCAGATTCCATGAGCGCCGTGCCTGCTATGCGTCCTGAGGCCCTATCACTATTGCAGGCAGTAGTCGGCGGTACGGGCATGGCCCAGCGCCGCGCCATCGCCAAGGCCATCACGTTGCTCGAATCGACCCGCGCCGACCATCGGGCGCAGGCCGATGAATTACTCACGGCCCTGTTGCCCTACACAGGAAAGTCCCTGCGCCTGGGCATCAGCGGCGTGCCGGGCGTGGGCAAATCCACCTTCATCGAAACCTTGGGTCTGTACCTGATTGGCAAGGGCCACCGCGTGGCGGTGCTGACCATTGATCCATCAAGCTCCGTATCGGGCGGCTCCATCCTGGGTGACAAGACGCGCATGGAACAGCTCTCGGTGCGCGACGAGGCCTATATCCGCCCTAGCCCCAGCAGCGGCACGCTGGGCGGTGTGGCCGAGAAAACGCGCGAGGCCATGCTGGTCTGCGAGGCGGGGGGTTACGACATCGTCATCGTCGAGACCGTGGGTGTGGGCCAGAGCGAGACCGCCGTGCACAGCATGACCGATATGTTCGTGCTGCTGCAGTTGCCCAACGCCGGTGATGACCTGCAGGCCATCAAGAAGGGCGTCATGGAACTGGCCGATCTGGTCGTCATCAACAAGGCCGATATCGACCCCGATGCCGCCACCCGGGCCCGCGCCCAGATCTCGTCCAGCCTGCGCCTGCTGGGAATGTACGGGAATGCCGAGCATGACCCGCACAGCGCGCACAGCAAGACCTTCTGGCACCCCAAGGTGATCCAGATCAGTGCATTGAACGGCACGGGTGTCGATAGCTTTTGGGCGTCGGTGACCGAGTTTCAGGCGCTGGGCCAGGCCAATGGCAAGCTGGCCGATCGGCGCCAGCACCAGGCGCTGGCCTGGATGTGGGAGCGCATCGACGCCGGGCTGAAGCAGTCGTTCCGCCAGAACCCCGCAGTACGCAGCCTGCTGCCCGAGATGACCCGCGCCGTGGAGGCGGGCCAGTTGGCGGCCTCGACCGCTGCACGAAATCTGCTTCTAGCCCTCGAAAAGGCTGGCTAAGTAGCTATCAAAATAGTAGCAAACGAATACAACCCCATCATTGACCGGAAAGAAGGAAACCATGCACGACATCCTGGAACAACTGGAAGCCAAGCGCGAACTCGCGCGCCAGGGCGGTGGCGAGAAACGCATCGCCGCGCAGCACAAAAAGGGCAAGCTCACGGCCCGCGAGCGGCTGGAACTGCTGCTGGACGAGGGCACGTTTGAAGAGTGGGACATGTTTGTCGAACACCGCTGTGTCGATTTCGGCATGCAGGATCAGAAGATCCCGGGCGACGGTGTGGTCACCGGCTACGGCATGATCAACGGCCGTCTGGTATTTGTGTTCAGCCAGGACTTCACGGTGTTTGGCGGCGCTCTGAGCGAAGCCCATGCCGAGAAGATCTGCAAGGTCATGGACCAGGCCATGAAGGTCGGTGCGCCAGTCATCGGCCTGAACGATTCGGGCGGCGCGCGCATCCAGGAAGGCGTGGCGTCACTGGGTGGTTACGCCGACGTGTTCCAGCGCAACGTGATGGCCAGCGGCGTGATTCCGCAGATCAGCATGATCATGGGGCCCTCCGCCGGCGGTGCGGTGTATTCGCCCGCCATGACCGACTTCATCTTCATGGTTAAGGACAGTTCCTACATGTTCGTGACCGGTCCGGAAGTGGTCAAGACCGTGACGCACGAGGAAGTCACCGCCGAAGAGCTGGGCGGCGCTGTGACCCACACCACCAAGAGTGGCGTGGCCGACCTGGCGTTTGAGAACGATGTCGAGGCACTGCTGATGCTGCGCCGTCTGTACAACTACCTGCCTTTGAGCAACCGCGAGAAGGCGCCCGTGCGCAAGAGCGGCGACCCCATCGACCGCATGGACCGGAGTCTGGACACCCTGGTGCCCGACAACCCCAACAAGGCCTACGATATGAAGGAACTCATCGTCAAGACCGTGGACGATGGTGACTTTTTTGAAATCCAGCCCGAGTACGCCAAGAACATCATCATCGGCTTTGCCCGCATGGACGGCCAGACGATTGGCATCGTGGCCAACCAGCCCCTCGTCTTGGCTGGCTGCTTGGACATCAAGAGCTCCATCAAGGCCGCGCGTTTTGTGCGCTTTTGCGATGCCTTCAATATTCCGGTCATCACGTTTGTAGACGTGCCCGGCTTCATGCCCGGCACCAGTCAGGAGTATGGCGGCATCATCAAGCACGGCGCCAAGCTGCTGTACGCGTATGCCGAGTGCACGGTGCCCAAGATCACCGTCATCACGCGCAAGGCCTATGGCGGCGCCTACGACGTGATGGCGTCCAAGCACCTGCGTGGCGACGTGAACCTGGCCTGGCCGAATGCCGAGATCGCGGTGATGGGGGCCAAGGGCGCGGTGGAAATCATCTTCCGCGAGGACAAGGGTGATCCGGCCAAGCTGGCGGCCAAGGAAGCGGAATACAAGGCGCGCTTTGCCAACCCGTTTGTGGCTGGGGCACGGGGATTCATTGACGATGTGATTCTGCCTTCGGAGACCCGCAAGCGGATTTGCCGCTCGCTGGTGATGTTGAAGGACAAGAAGCTGGAAAATCCGTGGCGCAAGCACGGAAACATTCCGTTGTAGGCCTGGACTTTATGCGCTGCAATGTCTATCGCGTGCGAGCAGGCTACCCGGGCACTTTGCTACGTGTCCCCCGGCCTGCGGCCTCCTCCTTTACCTCCGCAAAGTACCCAGGCAGCCTGCTCTTGGAGCTTGGGTATGCCTAAGGCTGCACATGCATCTCAAGCGCGGGTGTTGACGGATATTCCCAATATCGGGAAGTCCATCGCTGGTGACCTGCGGGGTCTTGGCGTCAACACGCCGGCCGACGTGGCGGCTATGGACCCGATTGCGATGTATGACGCGTTGCGCACGCCCATGGGCCAGCGCCATGATCCCTGTGTGCTCGATACCTTTCTGGCCGCCAAAGACTTTATGAATGGCGGCCCTGCGCAACCTTGGTGGCACTTCACACCGCTGCGCAAAGCCAATAAATTGATTCCCGAATAGGAGACTGCAAATGTTTACCAAAATACTGATTGCCAACCGCGGTGAAATTGCCTGCCGTGTCATTGCCACTGCCCGCAAGATGGGCATCAAAACCGTGGCTGTCTATTCCGAGGCCGACAAGGACGCCCGCCACGTGCTGATGGCCGACGAGGCCGTGCACATTGGCCCCGCGCCCAGCCGCGAGAGCTATTTGCTGGCCGACAAGATCATTGCCGCCTGCAAGCAGACCGGCGCCCAGGCGGTGCACCCTGGCTACGGTTTTTTGAGCGAGAACGCCGAGTTCTCCAGGCGCGTGGAAGAAGAGGGCATTGTCTTTATTGGCCCCAAGCACTATTCGATTGGCGCCATGGGCGACAAGATCGAGTCCAAGAAGCTGGCGGGTGCCGCTGGAGTGAACTGCATCCCCGGCGTCAACGACGCCATCGACACACCCGAGCGCGCGGTCGAGATTGCCAAGGGCATTGGCTACCCCGTGATGATCAAGGCGTCGGCCGGTGGCGGCGGCAAGGGTCTGCGCGTGGCGTTCAACGACAAGGAAGCCTTTGAAGGCTTTACCAGTTGCAAGAACGAAGCCCGCAACAGCTTTGGCGACGACCGCGTGTTCATCGAGAAGTTTGTCGAGGAGCCCCGTCACATCGAGATTCAGCTGATTGGCGACAGCCACGGCAATGTGCTGTACCTGAACGAGCGCGAATGCTCCATCCAGCGCCGCCACCAGAAGGTGATTGAAGAGGCACCCAGCCCCTTCATCAGCGAGGCCACCCGCAAGGCCATGGGCGAGCAGGCCGTGGCCCTGGCCAAGGCCGTGAAGTACCAGAGCGCGGGCACGGTGGAGTTTGTGGTCGGCAAGGACCAGAGCTTCTACTTCCTGGAAATGAACACCCGCCTGCAGGTGGAGCACCCCGTCACCGAATGCATCACCGGGCTGGACCTGGTGGAGCTGATGATTCGCGTGGCGGCCGGCGAAAAATTGCCGCTGACGCAGGCCGAAGTCAAGCGCAACGGCTGGGCCATTGAGTGCCGTATCAATGCCGAAGACCCGTTCCGCAACTTTTTGCCATCCACCGGCCGCCTGGTGCGCTTTACACCGCCCGAGCAGACCATGTTCCAGTCCAACACCCAGGACTGGTTGGGCGTGCGCGTGGACACTGGCGTGCAGGACGGTGGCGAGATTCCGATGTTCTACGACTCCATGATCGCCAAGCTGATCGTGCACGGCATTGACCGCAACGACGCGATTGCCAAGATGCGCGAGGCACTCAACGGTTTTGTCATTCGCGGCATCAGCAGCAATATTCCGTTCCAGGCTGCGTTGCTGGCACACCCGCGTTTTGTGTCGGGTGACTTCAATACCGGCTTTATTGCAGAGAACTACGGCAAGGGCTTCTCCGCTGAAGACGTGCCGCACGAAGACCCGTCTTTCCTGCTGGCACTGGCGGCCTTTGTGCGCCGCAAGTCGCGCGAGCGCGCGGCCGGCATCAGCGGGCAGTTGCCCGGCTACAGCGTGCAGGCGGGCAAGGACTATGTGGTGGTGACCCTGGCACAGGATGGCAACCATGCCTACACCCCGGTGCACGTGGACGAGTTTGTCGGTGAGACCGGTTCAGCCCGCGTGCGCATTGGTGCCAGCAGCTATGAAATCCGTAGCAACTCGCGCATCAACGACATTGCCATCACCGGCACGGTCAACGGCACGCCGTTCACCGCCCAGGTGGAGCGTGGCACGCCCAAGAATCCACTGGCACTGCGCCTGCAGCACAACGGCACCCGTATCGATGCACTGGTGGTGTCGCCGCGCATGGCTGAGCTGCACGCGCTGATGCCGCACAAGGCACCGCCCGACATGAGCCGCTATGTGCTGTCTCCCATGCCGGGTCTGCTGGTGGATGTGGCGGTGGTGCCCGGGCAAAAAGTGCAGGCCGGCGAACGGGTGGCGGTGATCGAGGCCATGAAGATGGAGAATGTGCTGTTTGCTGCGGCCGACGGCATTGTGGGCAAGGTGCTGGCCGGCAAGGGCGAATCGCTGACCGTGGATCAACCTATTGTGGAGTTTGTCTAAATGTTGCGTCCTTTTCACGTGCTGGGCATCCAGCAAATCGCCATCGGTGGCCCCGACAAGAAGCGCCTGCAAAAGCTGTGGGTGGACATGTTGGGGCTGGAAGTCACTGGAACCTACCGCAGCGAGTCCGAAAACGTGGATGAAGACATCTGCGCTATCGGCGCCGGACCGTTCAAAGTCGAAGTGGACCTGATGCAGCCGCTGGATCCCGAGAAGAAACCCGCAGTGCACACCACGCCGTTGAACCACGTCGGCCTGTGGATCGATGACTTGCCGACCGCCGTGGAGTGGCTGACCGCGCAGGGTGTGCGCTTTGCACCCGGTGGCATTCGCCCTGGCGCGGCGGGCTTTGACATCTGCTTCCTGCACCCCAAGAGCAACGACGAGTTTCCCATTGCCGGTGAAGGCGTGTTGATTGAGCTGGTACAGGCGCCACCCGAGGTGGTCAAGGCGTTTTCTCAACTGGCGCACCCGGGGCAGAGCCGCTAACATCTGCAGATGAGCGTTCTGGAAATGCTGCTGGCGCGCCAGCAAGAGTTGTGGTGGGCCTTGCTGTGCGTTGCTGCCATCGCCTGGGTCTTTCGCATGGTGCGACCGGTGGAGCGCCGGGCGCTGCGGGTCACGTGGGTGATTGTTGCGCTGTCGGTGGTGGCACTGGCTGCGGTGTCGCAGTTGCGGGTGCACCCCATGCTCGCGACCACTGCCATGGGTGTGGCGGTGGTCCTTTGGGGGCTGGCCAGCATTCATCTGCTGGCGACGGTGGTGTTTCGCGGGGCTTTGCCTGCGCTGGGGCTCAGCGTTCCCCGCATAGCGCACGACCTGACGTTCACCGGATTTGCAATTGCCTGGGGGTTTTTGTGGTTGCGCCTTTCTGGTGTGGATCCATCCCAGCTTTTTACGACGTCGGCGGTCATTACGGCGGTCCTGGCGTTTTCGATGCAGGATACGTTGGGCAATGTGCTGGGTGGGGTGACGCTACAGCTCGACAATTCCTTGCGTGTGGGTGACTGGGTTCGTCTGGACGATGTCAGCGGACGCGTGACCGATGTGCACTGGCGTTTCACCGCCATCGAAACGCGCAACCGCGAACTGGTCATGGTGCCCAACAGCTGGCTCATGAAGAACCGCTTCACGGTCATGCGTGGTTCGGTGGATACACCTTTTGCCTGGCGGCGTGCGGTGCAATTCAATATCGAATCCGGGGCCGATCCCGAGAAAGTGATCTGGGCACTGGAGCATGCCGTTCTGGACGCTGAAATACCGCATGTGTTGACCGTTCCCCCGCCGAACGCCATCCTCAGCGATGTGGCGTCCGGCTACTGCCGTTACACCTTGCGCTATTGGCTGGGGGACCCGCGTTTTGATGATCCCGGTGACTCGTCGGTCCGGGTTCATGCGCTAGCCGCATTGGCACGTGCTGGGGTTCGGCCGGGTGTGCCCCAGGAAGAACACCTGATGATCAAGGAAAACGACAACTGGCGTGCGGCGGCCGGGCAGCGCGATTTTGACCGGCGGCTGGAGGCCATTCGCCGCACGGAACTCTTTGCCCAGTTGCCTGCGCAAGAGCAGCAGATGCTGGCCGGGCATCTGATTCATGCGCCGTTTGCGGCCGGCGACATCATTACCCGACAGGGCGCAGTGGCCCATTGGCTGTACCTCATCATCCGGGGGGAGGCCAAGGTCTTGGTGGACGGGCCCGACGGGCGCCTGCCGGTGGCCACGCTGCGCGACGGCGACATCTTTGGCGAGATGGGTATGCTGACCGGGGAAGCACGCAGTGCAACCGTCATTGCGGGAACGGCTGTGGATTGCTACCGTCTGGACAAAGAGGGGTTTGCCCAAGTGCTGCAGCAACGCCCTGAGATCGCCAAGGACATGACGGCCATTGTCGAGGCACGCAACGCGCAGCGCAGTGTTCTGCTCGCCCGAACGGGACAGCCGGCTGGCAACCACGGTGATCTGCTGGGCCGGATTCTGAGTTTCTTCTCCCAGCGCAACTGACGAACACCGTCACTTTCTTGACGAAGATCATAAAAGCAACAAATGCTGCGTGGTTTGAGGGGTTTCCCGAACCCGCTTTCGTGCGCATCGCCGTAGACTGCACCAACCCTGTGCAACTGATGTTCTTCAGTGTTCGGGGGCTTAGGAGGCAGCTTTGCAACCCGTCAATATCTCCGCACCGGCTTACTTTCACAAAGTCGTTGATTGTCAATGGGCCTGTCCGGCCCACACCCCTGTTCCTGAATACATCCGGCTGATCGGCCAGGGTCGCTACAGCGATGCCTACATGATCAACTGGGTGTCCAACGTTTTCCCCGGCGTGCTGGGGCGAACCTGCGACCGACCGTGCGAGCCCGCCTGTCGACGTGGCCGGGTGGAGGAAAACAATGGCGAGACGCCGGAGCCGGTCGCCATTTGCCGGCTCAAGCGTGTAGCGGCGGACCACAAGGACGACGTCAAGTCGCGCATGCCAACGGTTGCGCCCAGCAACGGCAAGCGCATCGCCTGCGTCGGTGCCGGGCCGTCCGCTCTTACCGTGGCCCGTGATCTGGCGCCACTGGGTTACCAGGTCACCGTGTTTGACAGCGAAGCCAAAGCAGGGGGCTTCATTCGGTCCCAGATTCCGCGGTTTCGCCTCCCCGAATCGGTGATCGACGAAGAAACCGGCTATGTGCTCGATCTGGGCGTCCAATTTGTCAGCGGCCATCGTGTGGAGTCCATGCGGGGCTTGCTGGACCAGGGTTACGACGCGGTTTTTGTTGGCTGCGGCGCGCCTCGCGGTCGTGAGCTGGATATTCCGGGTCGCAAGGAAGCGGCGGCCAATATCCACATCGGTATCGACTGGCTGGCATCCGTATCGTTTGGCCACATTACCAGTGTGGCGCCGCGTGTCATCGTGCTGGGCGGTGGCAACACGGCCATGGATTGCTGCCGTTCGGCGCGCCGCTTGGGGGGCTCTGACGTCAAGGTGATCGTGCGCAGCGGCTTTGAGGAAATGAAGGCCTCACCCTGGGAAAAGGAAGACGCGCAACACGAAGGCATCCCCATCGTCAACTTTCATGTACCCAAGAGTTTTGACCACGACAACGGCAAACTGACAGGAATGACGTTTGAAGTCGTGCGGGCGGTCTATGACGACAAAGGGCGGCGCAGCCTGGTCCCCACAGGTGAACCCGATGTATCTTTTGCCTGCGACACCGTGTTGCTGGCGGTGGGCCAGGAAAACGCCTTTCCCTGGATCGAGCGCGACTGTGGTATCGAATTTGACCGCTGGGGCTTGCCCGTGCTGGGAAAAGACAGCTTCCAGTCCACGGTTCCCAATGTGTTCTTTGGTGGCGATGCCGCCTTCGGCCCCAAGAACATCATTACTGCCGTGGCGCACGGGCATGAAGCGGCGGTATCCATTGACAGGTTCCTGCACGCTGAATCGGTGACGCAGCGTCCTGCGCCCTTGACCCAGCTGATGTCCCAGAAGATGGGCATCCACGAGTGGAGCTACCGCAACGACGTGTCCAATGACACCCGCTTCAAGGTGCCATGGGCGGACGCTGAAAAGGCACTGGCCAGCATCCGTGTGGAGGTTGAACTGGGCTTTGATGCGGCGGTTGCCTTCAAGGAGGCCAGCCGCTGCCTGAACTGCGATGTGCAGACCGTGTTCAACCGCGATACCTGCATTGAATGCGATGCCTGTGTGGATATTTGCCCCATGGATTGCATCACCTTCACTACCAACGGTGAGGAAGCGGAACTGCGCACGCGCCTCAAGGCACCGGCCACCAATGCCACACAGGACCTGTACGTGTCGGCCGAGCTCAAGACAGGGCGCATCATGGTCAAGGACGAGGACGTCTGCTTGCACTGCGGCCTGTGTGCCGAGCGCTGCCCGACCGGTGCCTGGGACATGCAGAAGTACCTGTTGAATACGACGCAAGCTGGGTCCGGCTGCCGTGACAAACGGGTTGCACACAAGGAGTTCGCATGAAGCGCCTGGAAGCCATCAACGATTTCGTTATCAAGTTTGCCAACGTCAACGGTTCCGGGTCGGCATCGGCCAACGAACTGTTTGCCAAGGCGGTGATGCGCATGGGGGTGCCCGTCAGCCCACGCAACATTTTTCCCAGCAACATCCAGGGCATGCCGACCTGGTACGAAGCACGTGTC
>Ga0208514_100715_pt1 | contig 13602 bp, 5 predicted proteins | sample LakWasMet70_HOW9_2_FD_183900 | JGI IMG/M metagenome (GOLD analysis project Ga0208514, IMG submission 183900) | Freshwater sediment methanotrophic microbial communities from Lake Washington under simulated oxygen tension - Sediment Metagenome... | ecosystem: Environmental > Aquatic > Freshwater >...
TCGGCTTGCAGGGCAAAGTCGATCATCATGATGGCGTTCTTTTTAACGATGCCTATCAGCAAGATAACGCCGATGAAGGCAATGATGCTGAATTCGGTATCGCACGCCATCAGCGCCAATAAGGCACCGACACCGGCCGAGGGCAGTGTGGATAAGATGGTCAGCGGGTGGATGGTGCTTTCGTACAAAACGCCTAATACGATGTAAATGCTCACCAAGGCGGCCAGCATGAGGTAAGGTTGGCTTTTTAACGATTGCATAAATATCTTGGCCGAGCTTTGAAAACTGCCGTGGATAGCACTGGGCACGCCGATGTCTTTCAGGGTTTTTTCAATCAAGGGCGTGGCTTGTGACAACGACACGCCTTGTTTAAGCCCGAATTCCACCGTGGCGGTGGCAAACTGGCCCAGATGATTGACTTTTAAGGGGCTGTTGGTGGGGGCAAAGCTGGCGATGTTGGAGAGCGGGACTTGCTGCGCGGGCGTGATTTCGCCCGTGGGTTGTTTTTTGGCCGGTACGTTAATATACACCTGCTTTAAGGCTTCGGGGCTTTCCCAGTATTCGGGCGCTAATTCCATCACCACCCGATATTGATTCAGCGGGTTATAGATCACCGAGACCTGCCGTTGTCCGAACGCATCATTCAGGCTGGTGTCGATCATGGCCTGGGTGACGCCATAGCGCGAAGCCAAGTCTCTGTTGACTACCACACTAATCTGCTGGCCTTTGTCTTGCTGGTTGGTATTGACGTCTTTTAATTCGGGTAGCTGGCTGAGTGCGGCCACAATTTTTGGCGTCCATTGTCTTAATAGCGGCAAATCATCCGATTGCAGGGCATAATCATACGAGCCATAGGATGGCCTGCCCCCTGCCCGCAATTCCTGAGCCGGAAACATATGCAATCGGGCACCCGGCAAGCGATTCAGCTTGTCTCGCAGCCGGTCTTGTACGGTGTTAATGTCGGGGCGCTCATTGTGCGGTTTAAGTACGATAAAGACTTCGGCACTGCTGCCGCCAAATCCTTGACCGGAACCGGCATAGCCGACCACGGTTTTTACGGCCGGATCCTGGCGCACGATGTCGGAAAACTCGGCCAGTTTTTTTTGCATGGCCCAAAATGAAGCGCCTTGATCGGTTTGAATGCCGCCAATTAACCGACCGCCATCTTGTTGCGGAAACATGCCTTTCTCGATGACGCCATACAGATACACATTGAGCCCGATGGTGCCCAGCAATAACGCCATCACCATGCGCCGATGCCGCAGCGCCCCGCGTAGCGTGCGCTCATAAAATGCTTGCAGCCAATCAAAGCCGTGGCCAATGGCATAATAGATCCGGCCATGTTGTGGACTGTCTTTGCCCAGCCAGCGTGCGCACAGCATGGGCGTCACGGTTAAGGACACCACGAGCGATACCAGCACGGCGGCCGACAGGGTAACGGCAAATTCCCTGAACAACCGGCCCACCACGCCACCCATCAGCAAAATGGGCAAAAACACCGCCACCAGCGACACGCTCATGGATAACACGGTAAAGCCGACTTCTTTGCTGGCCAGTAACGCGGCTTTAAACGGGCGCATACCTCGTTCAATGTGCCGGCTGGTGTTTTCCAATACCACAATGGCGTCATCCACCACAAAGCCGGTCGAGATGGTTAAGGCCATTAAGGTGAGATTATTTAAGCTGTAACCAAACGCATAGATGACGGCGCACGAGCCCAGCAAGGACACCGGCACGGCGATAATCGGCACCATGGTGGCGCGCAGGTTGCGCAGAAACACTAAGACCACCAGAATGACTAACAGCACCGAAAACACCAGCGTGTGTTCCACTTCGGTAATGGAGGATCGAATGGTTAAGGAGCGGTCCACCGCCACGGTTAAATCAATGCCTTTGGGAATCTCAGCGCGTAGTTGCGGCAGCATGGCCATCACCTGATCAACCGTATCAATGACATTGGCCATGGGTTGCTTGGTTAAAATCAGCAACACCGAGGGTTTGCCGTCTTTAAGCCCGGTATTGCGCAAGTCTTCCACGGAATCCACTACCTCACCCAAATCCGCTATGCGCACGGGCGCGCCATTGCGGTAGGCGACAATTAAGGGCAGATAATCGGCAGCTTTACGGGCTTGGTCATTGGCCTGGATTTGCCAACGGTAGCGCTCATTTTCAATAATGCCTTTCGGACGGGTGACGTTGGTTTGGGTGATGGTGGTTCTAACATCTTCCAAGCCGATGCCGTATTTGGTTAGGGCATTGGGATTTAACTCCACGCGCACCGCAGGCAATGCCGCACCGCTGATTTGCACTTGCCCGATACCTGAAACCTGGGCGATTTTTTGTTGCAGCAGCGTGGATGCCACATCATACATCTGGCCGCGATTATAGCTGTCCGAGGTTAAGGTTAAGATCAAAATGGGCGAATCCGCCGGATTCATACGCCGGAAACTGGGCCGGTTGGGCATGCCGGTCGGCAATAAGCTGATCGCGGCATTAATGGCGGCTTGCACATCCCGGGCCGCGCCGTTGATGTCGCGTTCAATATCAAATAACAAGCTGATTCGGGTAGCGCCTTGTGAGCTGGAGGAGGTAATTTCTGAAATACCTGAAATCCGGCCCAGGGCGCGCTCGAGTGGGGTGGCAATGCTGGTTGCCATGGTTTCACCACTGGCACCGGGTAATTGGGCTTGCACGCTAATGCTGGGGAAATCCACCTGCGGCAGCGAGGACACCGGCAAATTCAAATACGCCAAACTACCGATTAAGGCGATGGCTATCGTTAATAAGGTGGTGGCGACGGGGCGGTGGATGAAGAGTGTGGATATGTTCATCCTAACTCTCTCCTTGGCTTTCCAGCGGTTCAGGCGTATCCAGCCCAAACCAGTGCTTGACCCGTTTGGCCATGCGATCCATACCCAAATAAATCACGGGCGTGGTGTACAGGGTCAACAACTGGCTTAACAGTAATCCGCCGACCATGGTAATCCCTAATGGATGCCGCAACTCCGAGCCCACGCCCGTGCCCAGCATTAACGGCAACGCGCCCAGTAAGGCGGCCAAGGTGGTCATTAAAATGGGCCGCAAGCGTAACAGACAGGCCTGATAAATGGCCTGCTCCGGGGCTAACTGTTGCTTGCGTTCGGCTTCCAGGGCAAAATCAATCATCATAATGGCATTCTTCTTCACAATCCCAATCAGCAAAATAATGCCAATGATGCCGATAATATCCAACTCACCGCCGGACATCTGCAAGGCCAGTAATGCGCCCAGGCCTGCCGAGGGCAAGGTGGATAAGATGGTAAGCGGGTGAATGTAGCTTTCATAGAGTACGCCCAGCACGATATACACGGTGACGATGGCGGCCAAAATCAACAGCAAGGTATTGTTGAGTGAGGCCTTAAACATCAAGGCGGCGCCCTGATAGCTGGTGCGGATGCTCACTGGCACGTCCAGTGCCTGTTTTACCCGGTCGATGGCTTTAACGGCATCGCCCAGCGAGGCATGGGCGGCCAAGTTAAACGACACGGTGGCGACCGGAAATTGATCCAGATGGTTAATCGATAACGCGGTCGGTTTTTCTGAAATCGTGGCCACGGCCGATAACGGCACTTGCGTGCCATTGCTGGACGGAATGCGTAACTCACTGAGCGTGTCCGGCGAGTTGTTGTCGGCATTGTCCACTTCCAGCACCACGCGGTATTGATTGGCCTGGGTAAAAATGGTCGATACCAGGCGTTGTCCATAGGCGCTGTACAGGGTGTTATCGATGGCGGCTGTGCTGATGCCTAACCGGCTGGCGGTACTGCGGTCTATATTGACATACACTTGCTTGCCCTGGTCTTGCACGTCACTGGTCACCTCATCAAATTCGGGTTCTTTTGCCAGTTGATCGACTAAACGATGCGTCCAGTGGTTTAGCTCATTCACGTCGGCGGTTTCCAGGGTGTATTGGTATTGGGTGCGGCTGACGCGGTTTTCCATGGTTAAATCCTGCACGGGTTGCAGGTATAACTTAACGCCGCTGAGTTCCGCCAGCTTCGGTTTTAATCGGGCGATCACTTCCGTGGCGGTGACTGGCCGCTGTGCGTGCGGTTTTAAATTAATTAAAAACCGCCCGGCGTTGGGCGTGGTATTAATGCCGTCCACGCCAATAAATGAAGACAGGCTTTCAACCGCCGGATCTTGCAAAATGACCTCAGCCAGTTGTTGCTGGTAGTTGCCCATGGCCGCAAACGAGGCACTTTGCGGGGCTTCGGAGATGCCCTGGATAATGCCGGTGTCTTGAATGGGGAAAAAGCCTTTGGGAATGGCGAGGTATAAACTGACGGTTAAGGCCACGGTGCCAAAGAACACCAGCAGGGTTAAAAATTGCTGGTTTAACACCCAGCGCAGGGTTTTGCCGTAACCGGCCACGATGCGGTCGAATACAGTGGTTTTGGAGAGTTGGTCCGCTTCGGGCTTCTGCTTGAGTAGCTTTGCGCACATCATGGGCGTGAGTGTGAGCGAGACCAGGGCCGAAATCAGAATCGCCACGGCGAGCGTGATGGCGAATTCGCGGAATAAGCGCCCGAGCACATCGGACATAAACAGCAACGGTATTAGCACCGCCACCAGGGAGAAGGTTAAGGAGATAATGGTAAAGCCAATCTGTTCAGAGCCTTTTAGCGCCGCTGTTAAGGGCGGTTCGCCCTTTTCGATATAGCGGGAGATGTTTTCAATCACCACGATGGCATCATCGACCACAAAGCCGGTGGCGATGGTCAGTGCCATCAAGGTCAGGTTGTTAATGCTGAATTCGGCCAGATACATCATCGCAAACGTGCCCACCAGAGACAACGGCACGGCTATGCCGGGGATGAGGGTGGCGGGGATATTGCGCAGGAATAGAAAGATCACCATCACCACCAGCGCAATCGCCAGCAATAACTCATATTGCACGTCATGCACGGAAGCGCGGATGGTGACGGTGCGGTCGGTCAGGGGTAAGACTTCCACACTGAGCGGTAAGGTCGCTTGCAAGGCGGGCAACAGGGCTTTAATGCTGTCGACCACGGCGATCACGTTGGCACCGGGTTGGCGCTGTATATTGACGATCACGGCCGCGGTATTGTTGGCCCAGGCCGCCAGCAGGGCGTTTTCCGCGCCATCCACCACCTGAGCCACATCGGATAAATGCACGGCCGCCCCATTGCGGTAAGCCACGACCAGATTGCGGTATTCTTCGGCGGAGCGCAGTTGGTCGTTGGTGTCGATAATGGCGGAACGCATCGGGCCATTGAACATGCCTTTGGGTTGGTTGACATTGGCGGCGGCAATCACAGTGCGCACTTCTTCCAGGCCGATGCCATAGGCCGATAAGGCTTTGTGGTTGGCTTGAATGCGCACGGCGGGGCGTTGTCCGCCACTGATGCCCACAAAGCCCACCCCGGGTAACTGGGCTATTTTTTGCGCTAACCGGGTATCAACCAGGTCTTCCACTTTATACAGCGGTAACGATTTGGCCGTGACGGCGAGCGCCATAATCGGCGCATCGGCCGGATTAACTTTGCTGTACACCGGCGGTTGCGGCAAATCATTGGGCAAGAAATTGCTGGCGGCATTAATGGCGGCTTGTACGGATTGTTCGGCAATATCCAGATCCAGCTCCAGATTAAATTGCAGGGTAATCACGGAGGCGCCGCCCGAGCTGATCGACGACATTTGCGCCAGACCGGGCATTTGGCCGAATTGCCGCTCTAACGGTGAGGTGACCACGGCGGTGATCACATCGGGGCTTGCGCCAGGGTATAGGGTGACGACCTGGATGGTGGGATAGTCGACTTGCGGTAAGGCGGACACCGGCAGTAAACGATAAGCCAGTACGCCCACCAGCAGCAGGGCCACCATGAGCAGGCTGGTGGCCACGGGGCGTAAAATGAACAGTTTGGAGGGATTAAAGACGGTTTGGGTGTTCGGGTTGGGAGTCATGTGTTATGAGCGCCGGTTACGTTTTTGAAACTGACCTTCGGGCTTAGGGTTGGGATCCGGTTTGGCGGCCACGGGTTGGCCGTCTTTGATGACCACATCCACCAAGCCGCCATCGCTGAGATCATCAAAGCCTTCCACCACCACGGTTTCGTCAGGTGCCAGACCCGTTAGCACCACCGCACGTTCGGCATCCACGGGGCCTAAGGTAATCCGGCGCACTTGGGCCTTATTCTCTTTGACCACATACACGAAGGCGCCCTGGGTATCATTTTGTATGGCCGCACTGGCTACCTGGGTGACTTTTTGCAAGGTATCCAGGTGCATTTGCACGTTAACAAATTGGTTCGCAAATAAAGTCAGGGCGCTGTTATCAAATTGGGCTTTAAATTTTAAGGTGCCGGTGGTGGCGTCAATTTGGTTATCAATGGCTAATAACTTGCCTTCGGCCAGTTTGGTTTTACCGGCCCGATCATACGCGGTCACCGCCACAGCTTGATTTTGGCGCCAGCGTTGGATAACGGACTGGATTTTATCTTCCGGCAAGGTAAACACCACGCTGATCGGTTGTAATTGGGTAATCACCACCAGGCCGTTGGGGTCACTCGCCCGCACAATGTTGCCCTGGTCAACCTGACGTAACCCCACCCGCCCTGAAATCGGGGCCGTCACGCGGGCATAGGTTAATTGTAACCGGGCATTGTTGACTTGGGCCTTGTCCATTTCCACAGTGCCGACATACTGCCTGACTTGCGCTTCCTGGGTTTTGGTTTGCTGAGCGGAAATCGAGTCTTGCTCCAATAAGGTTTGATAGCGCTCTCGATCAATTTCGGCATTTTTTAACAAGGCTTCATCGCGCAATAACTGGCCTTGGGTTTGCTGCAGCTGAATCTGAAATGGGCGCGGGTCGATTTCAGCCAATAAATCACCGGCTTTAACGGTTTGACCTTCGGTAAAAGCCACCTTCACCAACTCCCCTTCCACACGCGGCCGCACCGTGACAGTCCGCAAGGCTGTGACTGTGCCTAAGCCATTGAGATAAATGGGGAAATCAACTACGGTAGCTGATTCAACAGAAACTGCCGCCGCCTGTTCTTCATCATGGCGACCGCGTCCACCGGATCCTTTATTGCCTGCATTCGCTTCCTTTTGAGCATCGCCTTGCTGATCCGTAGATTTAAAATGATAAATTGCCGCGCCTGCCGCCGTAAGCAGAACAAAACCAATTAACAGATAAACTCTGCGATTATTTTTAGGTACAGATAGTTCTTGTTGCTGATTTTGACTCATTTTATTTTTAATAAACCTAAGTTTTGCATGCGGATGGCTTTAATAAGCGATAATCACAAATGTATGACCTGTTTGGCGAATGCTTGGCTATCATAAATTGATTGGTAACTACGCAGTGATTTGACGTCTTGGTTAAGTTTAATTAGAAGTGGTGAAAGCATTGTCCCATAATACTTGTGTAGCAAAATTGAATTTGTTGCAAGGCTGCTTCTTTGCCAATACATTCCTTTAAAAGTTCCAACAATTTTTGCTAACTTACTTTAACTTAACAGTTTTGACTATCGACATTGGATTTCGACAAACCAGAGCATTTTTTCATGTTGTTAAAAGTGTACCTATACGCTTATATTCAGTGCATGCTAAAGCATCTCGCAGAACTCAGATATCGCCAATTTTGGTTATATAGCCATACATAAGGACAAAAAAACAGATAATGCTTTGGATTGAATGATTTATCCACGTGAGTTTTCTGGGCATTAGCAAATCTCGGAATACGTCGTTTTTATATACCGTAATCTCTTACCAAACTTAAAGCACAAATACGATAAATAATCACACTTATTTGCTCAGTGAATTTCTAAGCGAGCCAACATACAAGCCATTTCACCTTGATGACATACTCATTAAATAACAATTAGTTATACAACGTTATTAGGCTTGCACATGCTAATCCCCCATTGTCAGAATATTTTGTTTTGAAATTGCTACTAAAATAATTAAGGCAATTAAAAAACAAATAAACGAAAACATGGAAATCATGGCACTTAATTCAAAACGACAGTTCATTTTACCTGTGTTTCTTTTAATATCGCTTTTTATATTGACTTTTCAACAAGAAGCTGTTGCAACAAGCAATAATTGCAAAGACACGCCGAACTTTGATCCTATAACTGCGTTCGAATCCTTACCCGTACATGTAAATCTACTCGAAAAAGTCACAGGTTATAACCAACCGGAACAAATAACCTGTTCTTCAAAAAAGTTAACTTATAAAGCGGTTAAAACCGGCGATAAAGCGAGCGTAATTTCTCGCTATAAAAGCAATAGGAGATTACATGCAGAATTGACGACCGTATTTTCCAAAGAAATCAGCGGCAATTACGGTAAGCATGGCGTTATTCGCTCTTATTGGCCGAACGGCGCTAAACAAGCTATTGAATATTACTGCAATGGCTTTGCCGTCGGCTTTCATGAGTATTTCAATGAAAATGGAAAATTGAGCAATGTGGTCGATTACACCAAAAGTGACTATGAGCGACATAAAAAGATTGGCCCTGGTAAGTATCGCAATTTCTATCAGGGGAAATCTAATTGGGCAAACGCTGATTTATCAGAACCAACCCAATTATTTCGAGAAGTATACGCGCTTGAAAATGACAAATTTTCCAGAAAAGCATTTGCCATTTCCCATATATTCAGTAGCCGCTGGATCGCACTGGATAATCACTCAGCCATTGAGCAATGGACCAAACCTGGCGAGCAAGGCGAAGTGCTGGTTGAAAACCGACCATTTGATGTCATTAATAATGATTTTGAGTATTTACCGTTTACCGAGGTTTACCAGCGCCATAAAATGAGGCTAGCGTATTTGAGAAAACCTCAATCTTATAACCCCGAACTATTAACTTGCCCCTGGCTTGACGATGCAATGAAATTAGGCTTGGAAGAAGGCTCATTCAAATTTAAGCAGTTAGTCGCCTACAGTGCTGCAGAAATTTCTTCAACCCCGCAAGCTCGCTACGCAGCCTGTATTGCAGCACCTAACGCAGACTGTTTGTACGAACAAGCCTATGGCAGCTTGAAGTACGAAACAAATCAAAAGCAGACTTTCGTTAACGGTTTCGGTAGAGCAACCTTAATGACCGGTTATCCAGAATGGACACAAAAAGCCATGGCGGAAACGCTCAAAGAAATCACAAGAATGAACTTGCCCGATCCATGGTTCGCAGAACCGGCGAGTCTTAAAGCGCAAGCCGAAATACTTTTAGGTCATCGTGATTTAGCAGAAGAAACGATTACGTCTGCATTTGAGTACGCTTTCACCGAGCAACCAGGAACCACGGGACATAGCTATAAGGAGGCCATTTCTGCTGTAACACCGTTATTTTTGTTAACTAGCAACCCGATAGAAAAACAAACATTAAGAAAATTTTTTGATTTTTCAGAACGTAAAGATTATAGAGAGTATGCCTTAAATATTATAGAAAATAGCGCGATAGCCTTAATCAGAAAAAGCAAATTCGAAGAAGCGAAACAAATCTCCTCTGAATTCCCTTCCGAAGACAATAAGGCTTCGGCATTTACAGTCGATAGTGTCAAAGAATATCAAGTTGCCCATGAACATAATCGATACTCATACTTAAGAGCATTACTGGCCTTAGCTCAAGGTCGTTTAAATCGGGGAGATACTGTCGGAGCTAAAAAAGCACTAGGGGAAGTAACTATGCTTGCTCCAAATTATGCAATAGATAAAGGATACGCCAGATCGAATGAACTTGCAGTCAAAGCTGCCGAAATTTATACCGGATTGGGCGACATCGACCAAGCATTGAATGTAACTAAAGACATCTTTGTTCACAATTATCAAAATGAGCTGACACAGATTGCCATAAACTTGTGTAAAGCTGGCGATAAGTCAAATGGAACTCGTTTTGCCGACATTATACGTCGAGCAAAGCTGGACATTCACCCTATGAGATCACATGATAAGGTTCGTAAAGTAGACTTATCAACAATTCCTTATGTAGCTGCAAATCTTGCTGGGGTGGAATATGCCTGTGGTGATAAAAGCCAAGCATTAGCTAGTTTAAAAGAGCTATTGCAGAATACAGATAAACCTGAAAAGTGCAGAAGTGATTTCTGCGGCTCGCCATATTCAATGGCGATAGACGTAAGAAAAGCAGTGCTTAAAGCGGGTTTAGTCGATTTGGTTTCTGATCAAAAAATCTATGACGATCCATTTTTTATTTTAGACGTGGCTTTACAACGAGCAAAGAATGGGGATGCAACTGGAGCTTTAGCAACGATTGATCAAACGGGGTTTCCTTCTGATAATCCTCAACTGTATAAATTTAAAATCGGTTTGATACGCGCACAAATATTGACGCTACTAGGAAATACAAATGATGCTGCAAAGGAGTATTCAAATGCACGCGTTACGGCTATTAATTTTGAAGATGCTAATTCACGCTCAACTGCGTTAATCGAAATAGCAAAATCTTATTTACAATCAAAGAAACGGGGCGAAACAGAATCCATAATAAATGAACTATTCGCAACTCCTGACGCAATAAATGGCTGCCGATTTTCGGCATATCCCCATACTACCTTAGATGATACGGTCAGGATCCTTGCCGAAACAGGTATGGATCTTGAGGCTCAGAACTTGGCTTGGTCTATGCTACAAGAGGAACGCCTTGTCCGACTGTGCCGAAAATATCAACAGAAGTCGAGCAAGTCACATATCTTGGGAGAAATGGCATTGCACCAGTATGTGGAGAGTGGAGATACTGAGTCTCTTGCCGAGATTAAAACCGTTCAGCCATTTCGTGTGCGTTTAAATTTGTGGTTGAATGCAATCAAAGTAGCGGAAAAAAATGACGATGAAGATGGGACGGATTATTTAAAAACCGTAATAACTGATGATATAACCGCATTAAAGCCAGCGATGAATACAGCTATGTCCTATCCGGAAAAAAGAAAAGTTATTCACGATATTGCGTTTATTCTGCGGCATAATTATCACAATCTTACCGATGAGAATCGACTAAATACACTGAATTTACTGGGTGAGCAGGCTCATACTATGGACGGAAGCAAAGAAGGTGCTAAAACTTTATGCGAACTTGGTTACACCGCTACCCGATTAAAATACGCAGTTCAAGCTGATAATTTTTTTGATGACGGTGCCGAAAAAGCTTTAAAGCTCCAGCCTCGTACCTTTCCAATCGACGAACCGGCGTCTGGTGCTTGCGCTTTCTGGATTAAATCGGCTGGCGACAGCCAGCGCGCAAAGTTACTGATCGACAAGCTATTAAAGCAAATGCCTAAATCAATGGATGATTTCGGCTATGGATCAATCGATACTCTTTTAAATGTGCCTATTGCTTTTGCTGAATCAGAAAAAGGGGAAGTCGACTGGCTGACGAATTCGATTTTTGAGCCATGAAAACCAGCTTTCTTTTGTTTTAAAAAGTAAACTATCGAACATCTAAAATGAATGGTAATTGACAGGAGCGGGCCGAGCTTTACCCGCCAGCGATCACACAATCTGAAAATGATTTTTTTGAATTGTTGGGTTAAATCTAAACTTTCACCAGTTACAACACTTAGTTTTGTACCTTTACTCTCCGCTAAGCGGTATGGACAAAGTTTCAGCCATCATCCATCCTAGCTAAACCAGTACATTTTTTCATGTTGTTAAATACGCACTTATAGCTTATATTCATTACATGCTAAAGCAACCCCGCCAAATACTACTCATTTTACTAGCGCTGATTCAATTTGTTGCGCCGCTAGTGCATGCGCATACCAATACTACTTCTGCGAGCTATGGCCTGCACGTACCCGGTTTGGAAACTTATTCAACGGATGACTTAGCGCAATTTTTACCCGCAAGCAGTCAGTTGGATCATTCAGAAGGCTTGATGGTGGGGGTTGATGTTGGAATTCGACAAAATCTGGCCGATGACCAATCTGATCAGCAACCGATGGCTGTTTTACCATCAAAATTAGCTATCAAATCGCCCCAATTATTGGCGTATGATGTCAATTTTTCACCACAATTGCCCTCTTTCCTGCCGCAATTACTTTTTAGCCTGCAATCCCCTCGCGCGCCTCCGTTTAAAACCATCCTTTGAGCTAATTCGCTCGCTCCATCGCTATGCAATTTTTTTAATTGCTTAGATCAAAATATTTAACGTAACGCGGCTCTTATCCGCATCGAGTAACACCATGTTTGTTTGGCATTTTTGCAGCCGTTACAGCGTGCTCTTATTATTGTTCAGTGCCACTGTTTCCGCTCAAACCTTAACTGCCATGTCTACAATAGAGCCATCGGTTAGTCATCAGGATCCTATTGAATTTGATCCATCGCTAACACTGGCTAAAGTTGTTGATTTAACGCTGGAAAAACACCCTGACAGGCATTGGCTGCAAGCATTGGAAGATGAGGCCGCCGCCTTGGCAAAACGCAGCAAAAGCTGGACAGCGGGCGCTTCGCAGGCCGGATTACGCTTTCAAGAAGCCACCAGTGGCACGTTGCATTATGTAGATGCGACTGTACAGGTGCCATTATGGAATATCGGGCAACGTGATGCGGAACGAAGTTTTGCCGATCAGGCCGAAACCAGCGCCGAATTGCAAATTTTATCCAGCAAGTTACGCGTTGCCGGTCTGGTTAGAGGGGCTTTGTGGGATATGGAGCTGCAAAAGATTCGTTATGAGCAGTCCAAAGCTGATCTGGATATGTTTGTGCAGTTATTAAATAAAGTGGCGCGTCGGGTTGAACTGGGCGATTTGCCGCCTGCGGATATTCTGCTGGCTAAAACGGAAATTCTGCAAAAAAAGGCCATCGTGACTATGGCCGAAGCCGAGTTAATGCACGCCCGCAAACGCTATAACTCCATCACGCAATCGGCAAAAGCGCCAGCTAACTTTATTGAAGAACTGACCCCGCTTACCGAAATAAAGCAAAACCACCCTGCTCTGGTGGCTATTTCCAGCCAAATTGAACGCAAACAGGCTGAGCTGAAAACTGTCAAATTGATTGGTTCCGGTCAAAACAATGTGGCCGTTGGTATTAATAGCGACCGCCCCAGCAATAACGATCCACGCAGTAACAAAACCGAAAGTTTTAATATTGCCGTCAACGTGCCTTTTGGTGGCGAGGCGCATTTAGCGCCCCATCTTGCGGCTATTAATGTGGAAGTGAACCGTTTAATTGCTGAACGGGAACAATTGCTTAGGGATTTGGAGCAAGCCCACCATGAGGCAGAACATAATTTAGAAGTTAACCAAGCGGAAAAAGTGATTGCCGATGAATTAAAGCAAGTGGCAGAGCAAAGTCTGGAGATGACTGAACTCAGTTTTTCAGTGGGTGAAATCGATTTACTGGATTTGTTAAAAATTCAGGCCAGAACTCAACAAGCTGTTTTAAATGCAAAAGAAAGGGATGTCATATTACAAAGGGATAAAGCCATCTATAACCAAGCCGTAGGCGTTTTACCATGAACAGTTTTAAGATTTTTTTTCTATTGGTATTGTTTAGCGTTAACGCCCAGGCAACTGAACAAAAAACAGCTATCCAGATTCCGGCGGATCATGTCAAAAATCTGGGTGTTACCCTGT
>Ga0208514_100722_pt1 | contig 13501 bp, 11 predicted proteins | sample LakWasMet70_HOW9_2_FD_183900 | JGI IMG/M metagenome (GOLD analysis project Ga0208514, IMG submission 183900) | Freshwater sediment methanotrophic microbial communities from Lake Washington under simulated oxygen tension - Sediment Metagenome... | ecosystem: Environmental > Aquatic > Freshwater >...
GCCGCCCGACACCCGCCCTCTGAGCTTCTTCACATCCCCCCGCACCGCCTTGCCCTCCAGCCGCTTGCGCTGCGAGCTCTTGGTCGGCTTGGTCGCCTTGCGGCGTTTGGGCAGCACAGCCACACTGTCCACCAGGGTCTGCAGCCGCTCAATGGCGTCGGCCTTGTTCTGCTCCTGGCTGCGCGTGGTTTGCGCCTTGATAACCACCACCCCGTCGGCCGTGATGCGCTGGTCGCTCAGGGCCATCAGCCGCTCCTTGATCTCCTCGGGCAAGGACGAATCGGGGATGGAGTAGCGCAGGTGGATGGCGCTGGAGACTTTGTTGACGTTCTGCCCCCCGGCACCCTGTGCACGGATGGCGGTGCACTCGATTTCGTCTTCCAGTAGGGGGATCAGCGGTTCAGGCATGCGGGTTTGGGTTGATATTGCTCAACCATTTTCGTCTAAACGTGCGCATACTGATCCCATGGAATTCAAGGACTACTACCAAACGCTCGGTGTTGCGCGCACCGCCTCGGAAGGAGATGTGCGCAAGGCCTACCGCAAACTGGCGCGCAAGTACCACCCCGACGTCAGCAAGGAGGCTGACGCCCAGGCGCGCATGCGCGACATCAACGAAGCCAACGACGTGCTGCGCGACAAGGAAAAGCGCGCCGCCTACGACGCACTGGCCGAGCGCGTGGCGCGTGGCGGCCATCCGGGCGAGGGCAACTTCCAGCCGCCGCCGGGTTGGGATGAAGGCTTCGAGTTCCACCGGGGCCCCGGTCAGGGCCCGGCCGACCATGCCGACTTCAGCGAGTTCTTCTCATCGTTGTTTGGCAGGGGCGAACAACGCTCTGCACAAAGCCGCCATGCGCGGGCCCGCGGCGAGGACCACCATGCCGCTATCGAAATCTCGGTCGAAGACGCCATCCACGGCGCCCAGCGCGAGATCACGCTGCGCGCCCTGGAAATGGACGCCCAGGGCCAGCCCGTTTTCGTCAACCGCACGCTGAGCGTGAAGATTCCGGCCGGCGTGCACCCCGGTCAGTTCATCCGCCTCGCGGGCCATGGCATGCCGGGCCACGGCGGCGAGCCCGCCGGTGATCTGTACTTGGAGGTGCGCATTGCTCTGCATTCGCTGTACCGCGTGGAGGGGCGTGACCTGTACCTGACACTGCCCGTCACGCCGACCGAGGCGGCGCTGGGCGCACAGGTACAGGTGCCCACGCCCAGCGGCGGTGTGGTGGAGGTGACGGTGCCGCCCAATGCGCGCGCGGGCCTTAAGCTGCGGGTCAGGGACCGTGGCCTGCCCGGCAAGCCGCCGGGGCATTTGTACCTGTTACTGGAAATTGCGCTGCCACCGGCCGACACGGAAGCCGCCCGCAAGGCCTACGAGCAACTGGCCCAGGCCGCGCCGTTCAATCCAAGACGCCACTTGGGCGTGGGGGGAGCATCATGACCACGTCCAGCCAAACCACCGTCACCGTCGAAACCGTGGTCGCCATCGACAGCGACAACCCGATTGCCGCCCTGGAGCTGGCCCACGCCTGTGGCGCCGATCTGGCCTGGGTGGTGCAACTGGTGGAGGTGGGCATTGTCAGCGCCGCGCCTGCTGACACCCCGCCTGACGACTGGCGCTTCTTCAGCGCCGATCTGCAGAGCGCTTTGGAGGCGCGCCGCCTGGAACGCGACTTTGGCGTGGGGCTGGAGGCCGCCGCGCTGATCCTGGATCTGCAGCACGAGGTGCGGCGGCTCAAGGCGGCGCTGCAGGTGCAGCGGCGCTGAATATCAATGCGTCTTGGCGTAGACTTGCGGTCAACCTTTCGCACGTTCAAGGGAGATGGATCATGGCTGAGCAAGCTGCTTATTGGTTCCCGGCAAAGACCTATGGTTGGGGCTGGGGTTTGCCAACCGTGTGGCAGGGCTGGGCAACGTTAGCGGTCGCGCTGGCGCTGTTCGTTCTTGGCAGTGCCGTGATCGCGCCCCGTGTCGACCCGTTGCTGTACGGCTTGTACATGCTAGCTATTGCCGCGGCCTTGCTGGCAGTCTGTATGGCCAAGGGTGCTCCAACGACTTGGCGCTGGGGTGAAAAATAGCTGCTGACGGCGGCCTCAACCCCTAGCCAAGCGCGCGTTGTGCACGATCAGCATTTGCGCGCAGTAGTAGGTCGCCAAGATCCACAGCGATGACAGCGCTACGGGCGTCACAAACTTGTTGATGGCAATCAGCGAGTCGCTGACCATAAAGATGCAGGCACCCAAGGCCACCCAACGGGCCGCTGCTTCGCCCTGGACCATCGCGCGACCAATGGCCTGTGCCGCCATCAGCGAGATCACCGTCACATACGCCGCCACGGCGACCTTCAGCACCGGGTCACCCAGACCGCTCCAGACGATGCCGTACATGGTGGCGCCCACCGCCAGCACGGCCACCAGGGCTCGCCTGCTGGGGAACCAGCCCTGGCCCTGGCGAAACAGCGCGATGTAGAAAACATGCGCCACCAGGAAGGACGCCAGGCCTGGGATGAAATAGTTGCCGGGCAGCATCAGGAACACATCGCCCGCCAGCGAAAACACCAGCGCGGCGATGAGCAATGCATTAAATCGGCCTGCAGCCCTCGTGGAATATCCGCGTGTAGCTACAAAAACAATAGCAATCCCCATGGTCAGGGGTTTGAAGAGGAAGTAGCCGTCCAGCATGCCCAATGCGCTGACGGTGGCCAGGGCGGCGCATTCCACGGTCAGCACCTCCAGCATGCCTAAGGCGCCCTGCAGGTAGTGTCCGGTGGCCCACAGGCCGGCCACAATCGCCGTGCACCAGATTGCGGCATCGGCAAATCGCATGCCGTCCGCATGCCACAAAAAGACCAGCACTGCGCCCATGGTCAGCACAAACTGCAGCGTCGCAAACCATTGCTGTGCGGGTTGCAGGGGCGGGTTGAACGGGGTGACCGATGCCAGTGTGAAGGCCGGTTTGGGTTGGGCCCGGGCCATGGCGGGGCTTTGCCAGCCCGGTGGTTTGAACCAGATGCGCAGTTTGTCACCCCAGTCGGGCGTGCGCCAGGACTCGCGGGCCAGCGTCGCATACACCTCCAGGTTGGCCCACAGCGGGTCCCAGCTGTTGAGCGGGGCGCGCGTGCCGTAGACGCAGGGTACATCGTCTTTCTCTTCCTGGAAGCTGCCAAACAGCCGGTCCCACAGCACCAGGATGCCACCGTAGTTTTTGTCCAGGTAGCCGTCGTTGACTGCGTGGTGCACGCGGTGGTTGCTGGGCGAGCAGAACACGCGGTCAAACCAGCCCAGCTTGCCGACCTGTTCGGTGTGCACCCAGAACTGGTACAGCAGGTCGATCAGCAGCACGATGCCAAATACCGTGGGCGGCACGCCGGCCACGGCCATGGGCAGGTAGAACATCCAGCTGAGCAGCATGCCGCTGGAGGTCTGGCGCAACGCGGTGGACAGGTTGTAGTGCTGGCTCTGGTGGTGCACCACGTGCGCCGCCCAAAACAGCGCCACCACATGCCCGGCGCGGTGGTACCAGTAGTAGCACAGGTCATAAAAAATCAGCGCCAGCAACACGCCGTACCAGGAGCCCCAGAATTCCGGCTGCGGGTACAGCGCCACGGCCTCGAACACTGCGGCGTAAATGCCAACGATCAGCAGTTTGCCCAGCACCCCCAGCAGCTGGCTGAGCATGCCCAGACTGATGCTGTTGATGCTGTCACTCAAACGGTAGGGCGTTTGCCCGGCGGTGCGGCTGGTGCTCAGGCGACTCCACGCGAATTCGAGTGCGATCAACAGGAAGAACACGGGTGCTGCGAAAACGATGACTTTGCTCATGCGGGTATTTTCGCCGAGCAGTTGCTTTGTGAAATGCGGGGCAACCCTATGGACGTTTGCACGTCTCAGGTCCATACTTTCACTGGCGATTCAACAAATCCTTGCGAGGTGATGCCATGTGTAGCCGGTACCTGTGGAGCGTTCTCATTGTGGTTCTTGGATTGGGGGGCTGCGCGGCGCCCCGTCTGGTCAGCGCGCCGCCCGACACGTTGTGGCAGGACCAGGCCTTCAACTACCAAAGCACGCTGGTCACCGAGACCCGCGACACGTTGTTTGCCCTTGATCCGGCGCTGGCGCATATCCTGCTCACGGATGTGGGGGCGGGCCGCTCGACCGACCGGCGCCTGGAACTGTTGGTCGCGCGCCTGTATGGCCCAACGGGCATTCGCCTGTCCTACACCAGTGGCCACACCACCGGAGCATCCGAGACTTGGCGCAACCAGCGGGGCGACTGCCTGTCGCTGACCATTCTGGCCTATGCCTCGGCCCGCTTTCTGGGCGTCAATGCACACATGCAGGAGGTGCAGGTCCCGGTGGCGTTTGACCGCCGCGGCGGGTTTGACTTTATCAGCGGGCATGTCAACGTGACGGTTCGGAGTAACTCGGAGATCATGCTCAATGGCCAGTCCTTTGGCATGGGGAACTTCATCATTGACTTTGAACCCCAAGTGGGCTCGCGCCGATCGGGCCAGTGGCTGACTGAAGCTGCCATCCTGGCGCGCTTCTACAACAACCGTGCCGCCGAGTACCTGGTAGAAAAGGACTATGAGCGTGCCTATGCCTACTACCGCGCGGCGATTGTGGCCGAGCCGGACTATGCGCCTGCCTTTGCCAACCTGGCACAGTTGTACATCCGACGCGGACTGTTGGCCGGGGCTGAACAGCTACTGGCGCATGCCATTGCACTGGATGGTCCGTCGTATGGGCCGCTGCGCAGCATGCACCAGTTGCTGGTTGCGCAGGGTCGCCACGCAGAAGCGCAAACCTATGCTGCGTTGCTGGCAAAACGGGAGGATGATGACCCTTACCACTGGCTGGGTCTGGGCATGGCCGCCATGCAGGAGGGCCAATACAGGCCTGCCATTCGTGCGCTGGAGCGGGCAGCTGCCCTGACCACAGGCTTTGAGGAAATCCACTACCACCTGGGGTTGGCCTACTGGCGCGATGGCCAGCGCGAGGCAGCGCGCAAACAGCTTGCCACGCTCAGCGCCATCAACAACCTGGACCCGGGGGTGGCCACGCTGAGCAAGAAGTTCAGCGCCCTGGCGCCGGCGAAGTCTGCGGTGTATTGATCACGGCTGCGATGTGCTGATATCGGGCAGCCCACGGCAGTACGTCCGCGGCGGGCATGGGCCGGGCGATGCCGAATCCCTGACCCAACTCGCAGCCCAGTTGCAGCAGCCGCTCGCCCTGGGCCATGGTTTCAACGCCTTCGGCAATCACCTTGCGCTGAAAGGCGTTGGCCAGGCCGACGATGGCGACGACCAGCGTCAGGTCGTCGTGATCATCGAGCAGGCCCCGGATAAAGATCTGGTCAATCTTGATGGTCTCGGCGGGCAGGCGTTTGAGGTAGGACAGCGACGAAAAGCCGGTGCCAAAGTCATCCAGCGCGAAGCACACCCCCAGCGCCTGGCAGGCCCGCATGACCTGGCACATGTGTTCCACGTCCTCCAGCGCGGCGGACTCCAGGATTTCCAGCTCCAACAGGCTGGGGGCTACGCTGGGGTAGACCGCCAGAATGGCCTTCAGGCGTGACACAAAGTCCTCACGGTGAAAGTGTCGGGCCGCGATATTGACGCTGACCGTCCAGGGTTGTCCTTGCGCCACCCACTGCGCAATCTGCGCCAGTGCCTGGTGGAGCACCCACTCGCCAAGGTCCACGATCACATCGGTGTTTTCAACCAGCGGCAAAAAGTGACCCGGCCCCAATAGTCCCTGCTCGGGGTGTTGCCAGCGAATCAGGGCCTCCATGCCCACCACCTGGCGCTGGCGCATATTGACCTTGGGCTGGTAATAGACCCGCAACTCGCCATGGCGCAAAGCCTTCACGATCTGGGTGCGGCGTGAGTGGTTGGTTTGCACCTCCTGATCGAGCTGGGGGTCAAAAAAATGCATGCGGTTGCGACCGGTCTGCTTGGCCTGACACATGGCCTGGTCCGCGTGGCGCAGCAGGGTATCGGGGCTGGCATCGTCCTGCGGAAAGACTGCCACGCCGACGCTGGCGGTGATGTGGATCTCCGTGTCGTCGATCGCGTAGGCCGTTTCCAGCTGTTGTAGCAACTGGCGCACGCGGGACTGAATGGCTGCGCCATCGGCTTGGCCTCCCAGCAGCACCACGAATTCATCGCCTCCCAAGCGGGCCGTCACATCGGTCTCCAGCGCAAAGCCGTGCAGGCGCATGGCAACTTCCTTGAGCAGCCGGTCTCCCATGGCGCTGCCATGGCGTTCGTTGATGGCCTGAAAGTTGTCCAGATCCAGCAGGCACACGGCCAGAAATTTCTTGGCCTGGCGGCTTTGGAACAAGGCATGGGTCAGACACTCTGCCAATGCCGAGCGGTTGCTCAGGCCGGTCAGCGGGTCGTGCAGGGCCTGCCAGGAAATCTTTTGCAGGAGGTCACGCGTTTCGGTGACGTCGCGAAACACCAGCACGCACCCGGTCACCACGCCGTTGCTGCGCCGGATGGGGGCGGCCGTGTACTCAATGGCGTAGCGTTCGCCCGAACGGTGTACCAGCAATTGGTCGGTCACATGGGTTGCCACGCCCACGGTGTGGGTCTTGTTGACGTCGAGTGCATTGGCTTGCGCGCCGGAGCCCTGTACCAAGCGGAAAACCACCGCCAACGCCAAGCCTTGCGCTTGTGCCAGGGTATAGCCCGTGAGGAATTGCGCCACTTCATTCAGGGATTCAATGTGGCCGTCCAAGTCCGTGGTGATGACGCCGTCACCGATGGACGCCAGCGTCACCTCGGCGCGCTCCTTTTCGGCCCGCAGCGCGGCCTGCGCCAGCTTGCGATCGGTGACATCGACCAGGGTGCTGATGGTTCCGGCCTCCAGTCCGCCCACGCTGGTGAAGGGGGCCTTGAAGTAGCACATCTCACGCAGTTCGTTGCCCGCCGCCTTGACCACGATTTCGTTGTCCGCGGGGGGTGAGGCGGGGCGTGTGCCGCCCGGGCGTTCGTGCGACAAGGCGATGAAGTCACTCATCAGCGCGTGCCCCACCACATCGGCGGCCGGGGCATCGAATAACTGCTCCCATGCGCGGTTTACACCCATGCACACGCCCTGGGTGTCGCGCACAAAGACCGGCAAGGGCAGGGCATCCACCAGCTGCCGTGTGAAGTGAAGCTGTTCGTCCTTCTGGCGCTGCGTGGCGTGCAGCGAATCCACCAGCGACTGAATTTGCTCGGCCATGCTGTTGAAGGTCTTGGCCATCTGCCTGGCTTCCAGCGTACCCGTGACCTGCATGCGTGTCTCCAGGCGGCCGGCTTTGAAGTCTTCGGTCGCCCGGTGCAGGCGATCGAGCATGCGTCCATTGGCCCGCAGCAACAGCGTCAACAGGAACAGAATCGTGAAGATGTTCAGCGCCGAGATCCGTGCCTGTGTGGAGACGGTGTGCCAAACCTGCCGCAACCCAGCTCCCGGCGCAGTGGCCACAGTCAGGCGCCCCACGGACCCGTCCTCCAGCGCATGGGTAACCTGCAATTGCTGGCGCTGAAGGTGGACCAGGCCCGCAAACCATTGGGGTACATCGGGGGCGTCGACCGGAGTCGCCCGCACTGCCTCCACGGCTGTGCCGCCAGCGGCTTCCCAACGCAGGGATTCCACAACGGGATTGGCCTGCAACTCGGCGTCCAGCATCGCCCGGACCCTATCCACTGGCCCCGGGGGTGCAACGTGGGCCAACTGGTCCAGCACATTGCGCCGGCTCTGCTGCAACTGCGCCTGCACCATGTTGCTGGCCTCTGCCGTTTCGGCCTCCAGCAGATAGTGGTAGCGCACCACGGTGACCAGGCCAATCAACAACAGGATGGGGAGAAAGAGGCGCGGGTAGGTCCCTTGGGTAATCCATGTCTTGAAGTCCGCACGTTTCATTGTTTTCCACCCTATCCAGGCAAGTTCAGTGTTCTCTCGCGCGCCAGCACGTCTCCCATGCACTCAGGCGCTGGTTTCGTCCAGCGTGGCGTCGTCCAGGTGCCGTGTGTCGGACCAGCCCACCAGGGTCAACCCATCAGGTGTCCACAGCAGGCGGTTAATGGCCGCGTTGCCCAGGTCCCAGGACCGGGGTGCGTCAATGGCCACATGGGTGGCCAGCCGGTACAGCGCGTCCATGACGCCTCCATGGGCCACCAGCACGATTTGCTCACCCACGTGCTGGCTGGCCAGGGCGTTGACCGTGGCGGTGACGCGTTCCCGCAGTTGGGTCAGGGTCTCGCCGCCCTGGGGTGCAAAGTGGGGATCGCGCTGGCGCCAGCGGCGCGACTCTTCGGGCCAGTCCAGGTTGATCTGGGCATAGGTTTGCCCTTCAAAAATTCCGAATCCCCGCTCGCGCAGGCCGGTGTGCGGATGCACCTGACGCGCGGCCAGGTTGGTGTTGTGGTCGGCTATCGCCTGGGCCGTGGCGCGGGCGCGCGACAGGTCGCTGGTGTAGATGGCCGCAATGTCTTCGTCGGCCAGGGCCTGCGCGGCACGCCGGGCCTGCCACTGGCCGCGTTCGTTCAGGCCTATGTCCAGGTGGCCCTGCAGGCGCGTGTCTACGTTCCAGGCGGTCTCGCCGTGGCGGATGGCAATGATGCGGGTGGCGCCCATGGCCGCGGCTACGCCATCACCACCTGCAGGCCGGGCAGCCCGGTCAACGCGGGCGGTGTGATTTCTTCCGCGTCAAACGCCGTGTCGCCTTCCGCATCGGGTATGCCGGTGGCCTTGATGGCCCGGAAGTCGTGGCGCTTGTGGTCCATCAGGTGCGAGGGCACCACGTTTTGCAGGGCGGTGAACATGGTCTCGGCGCGGCCGGGGTACTGCTTCTCCCAGTCGCGCAGCATGTTGCCGATCTGCACGCGCTGCAGATTGGTTTGGCTGCCGCACAGCGAGCACGGGATGATGGGGTAGGCGCGGTGCGCGGCCCAGCGGATCAGGTCCTTCTCGGCCACATAGGCCAGAGGCCGGATGACGATGAACTCGCCGTTGTCGCTGGTCAGCTTGGGTGGCATGCCTTTGAGCTTGCCACCGAAGAACATGTTCAGGAAAAAGGTCTGCAGCATGTCGTCGCGGTGGTGGCCCAGCGCCAGCTTGTTGCACTTCAGGCGGCGCGCGACGCTGTACAGAATGCCACGGCGCAGCCGGCTGCACAGGCTGCACATGGTCTTGCCTTCGGGGATGTTGCGCTTGACGATGGAGTAGGTGTCCTGCGTCTCGATGTGGTATTCCACGCCCAGGCTTTTCAGGTACTCGGGCAGGATGTGGTCGGGAAAGCCGGGCTGCTTCTGGTCCAGATTCACGGCCACGATCTCGAACTTGATGGGTGCGCGCTGCTGCATCTTCAGCAAAATGTCCAACATGCCGTAGCTGTCCTTGCCACCCGACATGCAGACCATGACGCGGTCACCTTCTTCAATCATGTTGAAGTCGATGATGGCCTGGCCCACCTGGCGGCACAGGCGCTTTTCGAGCTTGTGGGTTTCACGCTCGATTTTTGCAGCCTTGTCGGCGGGAACCACTTCGTTGTCTATCCAAACGGCATTCATAATTTCAATTCTCTCCGGATACGGTGGAAACTGGGGTCAGAGTCCCATTCCGTTCAAGGTTTCATTTTCCGACAAAGTGACTGTTCAGAATGGGGATCCGACCCCAATTCCCCGCGTCACCATTGGCCTGCTTCGACCCGGATCGCCACTTCGCAGTCGTCAAAAATCTCCAGCTTGGCAATCTTCACCCGCACGCCCAGCACGCCGGGCAGTTGCATCAGGCGGTGCGCCAGCTTGCCGATCAGGCTTTCCAGCAGGTTCACATGTTCGGCGGTGCACTCGTCAATGATGATTCTGCGCACCTTGCGGTAGTCCAGCACGTGGTGGATATCGTCGTCGTGCGGCAGCAGGGGCTGGGCGCCCAGGCTCAGCTCGGCATCGACCTGAATAGGCTGTGGCGCAGTCTTCTCAGATTCCAGAATGCCCAGGTTGGCGTCAAAGCGCAGCCCGTTGAGGGTGAGGATCTGGTTTCCCGTGGTGTGTTGCATAGAATTTTTGGACTCACATCAGGGAGAAATCGCGCTCAAAGCGCATCAGGTGCTGGCCACCGTCCACCAGCAGCGTGGTGCCGGTGATGGACTGGTTTTGCAGCGCAAACAGCACAGTGGAGGCCACGTCTTGTGCTGTGGACGAACGGCCCAACGGTGACAACTTGTGCAGGGCCTCGAATTTGGCGTCGCTCAGCAAATGGCTGGTCAGTGTGAGCCCCGGCGCCACGCCCACCACCCGCACCAGCGGGCTCAGGGCCAGCGCCAGCATGGTGTTGGCGGCTTCCAGCGCGGCCTTGGACAACGTATAGCTGAAAAAATCGGGGTTCTGGTTCCACAGCTTCTGGTCCAGCAGGTTGACCACAACTCCACGCCCCCACGCTCCGCCGCTGCGCCCCGAGGGGGCTAATTGCCCTTGGGGCGGCCCGGCGGGCAATTCGCCGCGCGCCGTGATATGCGTGTGTAGCGCCTGCGCCAGCACGATGGCCGCCCCGGCATTGCTTCGCATGTGCTTTTCCATCGCCGCGAAGCTGAAGCTGGCGTTGGTGTCGTGCTCAAAGGTGGAGGCGCTGTTGACCACGGCGTCCACATGGCCCATGGCCTGTACCACCGTGGGCAACAAGCCCCGGACCGCCATCTCGTCGTCGAGGTTTGCATAAAATGCGGCTGCACCCCTCGTCAATTGGTCACAATCCGCTACTGTTTTTGTAGCGTCGTCAAGCGAGCTCCGGTAATGCACCGCCACCCGCCAGCCTGCTTGCGCCAGTGCCAGGGCAATTTCGCGGCCCAGACGCCGGGCTGCACCCGTCACCAGAACGGTGGGCACGGCGACGCCAGGAGGGGGGGTAAGGGGCATGGAGCAGAAATCCGGTGTGGGGTGTTAAGCCGGTGATTTTACCGACCCGCCCATCCTCGGCCACAATACGCGCGCCGCCTTGGCATGCCAGCCCCCAACCTATTCGCTTTGAACGTCCCTGTGCAAGCCCACTCCTTTTTTGCCAATCGCCCGTCTGTTGTGAAATGGATTTCAGGGCTGGCCGCCGTGCTGGCCCTGGCGGGCGTACTGCTGGCCGCCTACGTGGTACTGGTGCTGATCCCCAGCCTGCCCACGCTGGATGCGGTGACCGACTACCGGCCCAAGCTTCCACTGCGCGTGTACACGGCCGACAACGTGCTGATTGGCGAATTTGGCCAGGAGCACCGCGACTTTGTGGCCATTGCGGACATCCCCGACCTGATGAAGAACGCCCTGCTGTCCATCGAAGACGCGCGTTTTTACACGCACAGCGGGGTGGACTTCATTGGTCTGGCGCGCGCCCTGAGTGGCGGCCTGCAGGAGGGGGCTTCCACCATCACCATGCAGGTGGCACGCAACTTCTACCTGACGCAGGAGCGCACGCTGACGCGCAAGCTCAAGGAGGCCATCCTCACTTACCGCATTGAAAGCGCGCTGACCAAAGACCAGATTCTGGAGCTGTATATGAACCAGATCTACCTGGGCCAGCGCAGCTACGGCTTTTCCAGTGCAGCGCGCACCTACTTCGGAAAGTCGTTGTCTGAATTGAGCATCGCCCAGGCGGCCATGCTCGCCGGCGTGCCGAAGAACCCGGTCCGGCACAACCCGGCGGTGAATCTGGAGCGCGCCAAACAGCGCCAGCTGCAGGTGCTCAGGAGCATGCTGCGCAACGGCCACATCACGCAGGTGCAGTTCGACCAGGCCAGCACCGAGCCGATTCGCGTCAACACCAGCCCCAACGTCGAATCCCACGGCGCCTATGTGGCCGAGATGGTGCGCCAGAGCATGGTCACGCAGTACCAGGACGCGGCCTACACCATGGGCCTGAAGGTGGTGACCACCATCAGCCAGGCCGAGCAACTGGCGGCGTATGAGTCGGTGCGGCGCAATGTGCTGGCCTACGACCAGCGCCATGGCTACCGCGGCCCGGAAGCCTTTATTGAACTGCCCGCCGACGAGGATGCCCGCGACGACGCCATCGACGCGCTGCTGCAAAAACACCCGGCCAGCGATGGCCTGTTGCCCGCCGTGGTGACCGCGGTGGCGGGCAAGACCCTCAAGGCCGACCTGGCCTCGGGGGAATCCATCCAGGTCACGGCCGAGGGCCTGGGCTTTGCCGCTGCAGCGTTGCAACCCAATGCCGCCAAGGCGGTGCGCATCCGTCCCGGCGCGCTGATCCGCGTCGTGCAGACCCGCAACATGAAGTGGGCCATCTCCCAATTGCCCGAGGTGGACGCCGCCTATGTCTCGCTCAATGCCCAGAGTGGCGCCTACCGCGCGCTCGTAGGTGGCTTTGATTTCCGGCGCAAGAACTTCAACCATGCCACTAGTGCCTGGCGCCAACCGGGGTCAAGCATCAAGCCCTTCATCTATTCCGCTGCGCTGGAACGTGGCTTTGCGCCGGCCACGCTGATCAACGATGTGCAACTGTCCGCCACCACCACCGAGAGCCTGAAGTGGGACCCCCGCAACGACGACAACAAATACGACGGACCCATCCGCATGCAGGACGCGTTGGCGCAGTCCAAGAACGTGGTCTCGGTGCGCATCCTCAAGGCCATTGGCGTGGAGTATGCGCGCGACTATCTGTCCCGTTTTGGGTTTGACGCCGACAAGCATCCCTCCAACCTGACCATGGCGCTGGGCACCGGCTCGGTCACGCCGGTGCAGCTGGCCAGCGCCTATGGGGTGTTCGCCAACGGCGGCTACCGCGTGAGCCCCTGGCTGATCCAGCGCGTCGTTGATGCCAAGGGCAAGGTTCTGTTTGAATCCGACAAGCCAGACACGCCGCCCGAAGACGCGCGCGCCATTGATGCGCGCAACGCCTTTGTCACCGACAGCATGCTGCGCGAAGTCACCCGGTCGGGCACTGGCGCCCAGGCCAGCGTGAAGCTGGAGCGCCATGACCTGGCCGGCAAAACCGGCACCACCAGTGACGCCGTGGACGGCTGGTTTGCCGGCTACGCCAACAACATCGTGTCGGTCGCGTGGATGGGCTACGACGAACCGCGCTCGTTGGGCACGCGCGAATTTGGCGCCACACTGGCCTTGCCCATCTGGATCGACGCCATGCGCCAGGCGCTGGTGGGTACTGTGCCCGCGGAGCGCCCCGTGCCGGACCAAATTTATTTTGTCGACGGTCGCTGGAATTTCAGCGAATTTGACAGCGATGCGGGAGTGAAGACGCTGGGGCTGGACGACGCGACGGCGGACTAGCGTCAACGTCCTTCCCGCTTCATTTCGAGCCGCTGCCGGCCCGCCTTGGTGCGCGACTTCCACTGCGCCAACTGGCTTTGCCGCTCCAGCGCCCCCATGCTGTCGCGGCGGGTTTCGCGCAGCAGCTTGTGGTAGTTCTTCAGGCGCAGCGGGTCAACCTGCGCCCGCACCGCGCAGCCGGGCTCGTCCTGGTGGCTGCAGTTGCGAAACCGGCATTGC
>Ga0208514_100729_pt1 | contig 13382 bp, 10 predicted proteins | sample LakWasMet70_HOW9_2_FD_183900 | JGI IMG/M metagenome (GOLD analysis project Ga0208514, IMG submission 183900) | Freshwater sediment methanotrophic microbial communities from Lake Washington under simulated oxygen tension - Sediment Metagenome... | ecosystem: Environmental > Aquatic > Freshwater >...
AAACCCTGCCCATCGCCCTCGAAGAGGAAATGCGGCGCAGTTACCTTGATTACGCCATGAGCGTGATTGTGGGCCGTGCCCTCCCCGATGCGCGGGACGGCTTGAAGCCGGTGCACCGGCGCGTGCTGTTTGCCATGCACGAGCTCAACAACGACTGGAACAGGGCCTACAAAAAGTCCGCCCGTATCGTCGGCGACGTCATCGGTAAATACCACCCCCACGGCGACCAGTCGGTGTATGACACCATTGTCCGCATGGCGCAGGACTTCTCCATGCGCCACATGCTGGTGGATGGCCAGGGCAACTTCGGCTCGGTCGATGGCGACAACGCTGCCGCCATGCGTTACACCGAAATCCGTTTGGCCAAGATTGCCCACGAACTGCTAGCCGATCTGGACAAGGAAACCGTGGATTTCGGTCCCAACTACGACGGCTCCGAAAAAGAACCCCTGGTCTTGCCTACCCGGCTTCCCAATCTGCTGGTCAACGGGTCTGGCGGTATCGCCGTCGGCATGGCCACCAACATCCCGCCGCACAACCTGAATGAAGTGGTGGATGCCTGTCTCCATCTGTTGAAAAACCCGGAAGCGTCGATTGACGAGTTGATGGAAATCATTCCGGCCCCGGACTTCCCCACCGCCGGCATCATCTACGGCATCAATGGCGTCAAGGACGGCTACCGCACGGGTCGCGGCAAGGTGGTCATGCGCGCACGCTGCCATTTTGAGGACATCGACAAGGGCCAACGCCAGGCCATCATCGTCGACGAGCTGCCCTACCAGGTCAACAAGAAGACGCTGCAGGAGCGCATGGCCGAGCTGGTGCACGAGAAGAAGATTGAGGACATCAGCCATATCCAGGACGAGTCCGACAAATCCGGCATGCGCCTGGTCATCGAACTCAAGCGCGGTGCCGTGCCCGAAGTGGTGCTGAACAACCTGTACAAGCAGACGCAGTTGCAGGACACGTTTGGCATGAACATGGTGGCCCTGATCAACGGCCAGCCCAAGCTGTGCAACCTGAAGGACCTGATAGAGGTCTTCCTGCAGCACCGCCGCGAAGTGGTGACACGCCGCACGGTGTTCAACCTGCGCAAGGCCCGCGAACGCGGCCACGTGCTGGAAGGCCTGGCCGTCGCACTGGCCAATATCGACGACTTCATCCGCATCATCCGCGAGTCACCCACACCACCCGTGGCCAAGGCCGAGTTGATGACACGCCCCTGGGACAGCAAGCTGGTGCGCGAAATGCTGACGCGCACCCGCGCCGATGGTGGCCTGATCAACGCTGATGACTACCGCCCCGATGGCCTGGAAAAAGCCTTTGGCATGGGCAGCGACGGCCTGTACCGCCTGTCCGACACGCAAGCGCAGGAAATCCTGCAAATGCGTCTGCAGCGCCTGACCGGCCTGGAGCAGGACAAGATCGTTGCCGAGTACAAAGAGGTCATGGCCGAGATTGACGACCTGCTGGACATTCTGTCCAAGCCCGAGCGCGTTTCGGTCATCATCGGTGAAGAACTGGGTACCATCAAACAGGAATTTGGCCAATCCAAGCTCGGCACGCGCCGCAGCCTCGTCGAGCATTCCTCCTACGACCTCTCCACCGAAGACCTGATCACCCCAACCGACATGGTGGTCACGCTCAGCCACAGCGGCTACATCAAGAGCCAGCCCTTGAGTGAATACCGGGCACAGAAGCGCGGCGGCCGCGGCAAGCAGGCCACCGCCACCAAGGAAGACGATTGGGTCGACCAGCTCTTCATCGCCAACACACACGACTACATCCTGTGTTTCTCAAACCGCGGCCGCCTGTACTGGCTCAAGGTCTGGGAAGTACCGCAAGGGTCACGCGGCTCACGCGGGCGCCCCATCGTCAACATGTTCCCGTTGCAGGACGGCGAAAAGGTCAATGTGGTGTTGCCGCTGACCGGTGAAAAGCGCAGCTTCCCCGCGGACCACTATGTGTTCATGGCCACCTCCATGGGCACGGTCAAGAAGACGGCGCTGGACGAATTCAACAACCCCCGCAAGGGCGGCATCATTGCCGTCAACCTGGACGACGGCGACTACCTGGTGGGTGCCGCCTTGACCGACGGCAAGCACGACGTGATGCTGTTCAGCGATGGCGGCAAGGCCGTGCGCTTTGACGAGGACGATGTGCGCCCCTTGGGTCGGGCCGCCCGCGGCGTGCGCGGCATGTCGCTGGACCCGGGCCAGAGCGTGATTGCCATGCTGGTCGCTGGCGACGAACAGCAGAGCGTGCTGACCGCCACTGAAAACGGATACGGCAAACGCACCAGCATCACCGAATACACCCGCCATGGCCGCGGCACCAAGGGCATGATCGCCATCCAGCAGAGCGAGCGCAACGGCAAGGTTGTGGCCGCCACGCTGGTCCATGTGGACGATGAAATCATGCTCATCACCGACAAGGGCGTGCTGGTGCGTACCCGCGTCAGCGAAATCCGTGAACTGGGTCGTGCCACGCAAGGCGTCACCTTGATCGGACTGGACGAAGGCTCCAAGCTCAGCGGCCTGCAACGCATCGTGGAAAACGACGCCAATGCAGCCGGTGAAGACGACGCGGGCGAGGACAGCGGAACCGCAGCGTGAACGCGCCGAGCACGCCCCTGCCCAGCCTGGCGGAGTTGCGCGTCCAGATTGACGCCATCGACCAGCAATTGCTGCGCTTGCTCAATGACCGGGCACTGGTGGCCGAGAAGGTGGGCGAGGTCAAGAAGCGCGAAGGAACCGCGTTTTTCCGGCCGGACCGCGTGGCCCAGGTCATCGACAAAATCCAGAACGCCAATCCCGGCCCCCTGAAGGACGCCCATGTGGCCGACATCTGGCGTGAAATCATGTCCGCCTGCCTGGCGCTGGAAGCCCCGCAGCGGGTGGCCGTGCTGGGACCAGCCGGCACTTTTTGCGAGCAGGCGGCGATTGAATTCTTTGGTGGCGCCGCGGACCTGATTTACTGCAGCAACTTTGACGAGGTGTTCCACGCCACGGCTGCCGGCAGCGCCCAATACGGCGTGGTCGGCGTCGAAAACTCGACCGAAGGCATGGTCACGCGTTCGCTCGACCTGTTTCTGCATTCACCGACGCACGTCATTGGCGAAGTGACGCTGCTGGTGCGGCACAACCTGCTGCGGCTGGAAAATTCGCTGGACGGCATCGAGGTGATACTGGCGCATCCGCTGGCGCTGGCGCAGTGCCAGGCCTGGCTGAGCAAACACCTGCCGCACGCGGAGCGCCGCCCGGTGTCCAGCAACGCCGAAGGGGCCCGCCTGGCGACCACCAACCCGGCATGGGCCGGGCTGGCCAGCGAGCGCGCCGCCACCCAGTTTGGCCTGCACATCGCCGCCCACGCGATCCAGGACGAGGCCTACAACCGCACCCGCTTTGCCATCATCTGCCTGCCGCAAACCGTGGGCACACCACCACCGTCCGGCAACGACTGCACCAGCCTGATCGTCTCGGTTCCCAACAAGCCCGGCGCCGTGCACGACCTGCTGGTGCCGCTCAAGACGCATGGTGTGTCGATGACCCGGTTCGAGTCGCGTCCGGCGCGCACCGGCCAATGGGAATACTATTTCTACATCGACCTGCAAGGCCACCCCTCGCAGCCCAACGTGGCGCTGGCGCTGCAGGAGCTTCAGCGCCTGTGCGCCTTTTACAAAGTGCTGGGTACCTACCCGGTGGCCGATTGATGCCAATCCTCAGGAACTCCTATGTTTGAACAGCTTGGCTTGATTGGATGCGGCTTGATGGGCGGCTCATTTGCGCTGGCCCTCAAGCGCGCGGGCCTGGTCAAGCGCGTGGTGGGCTACAGCAAATCGCCCAGCACCACCGAGCGTGCACGACTGATGGGGGTCATTGATGTAGAGGCTCCGTCCGCGCTGCTGGCCGTGTCGGGCGCCGACATCGTCCTGATCGCCGTGCCGGTCGCGGCGACCGAAGCCACCTTCAAGGCCATCAAACACCTGGTCACCGACAAGATGCTGGTCATGGACGTAGGCTCCACCAAGCGCGACGTGATCGACGCCGGACGCCGTGCCCTGCGCGAGCACGTGGGATCCTTTGTACCGGCCCATCCAATTACTGGCAAGGAAGTGTCGGGTGTCGACAATGCGGACGCGGACCTCTACACCGGTCGCCAGGTCATCCTTACCCCGATCGAGCGTACGTTGACCGTGCAACTGCAGAAGGCGGTCGACGTCTGGACCGCGCTGGGCTGCCGGGTGCTGAAAATGTCGCCCGAACAGCACGACGCCGCGTTTGCCGCCGTCAGCCATTTACCGCACCTGATCGCGTTTGCCCTGATGAATGCCATCTCCGGCCAACCCCAGGGCAAAGACTACCTCTCGCTGGCAGGCCCCGGCTTTCGCGATTTCACCCGCATCGCCGCCAGCGACCCCAAGGTCTGGCGCGACATCCTGGTGTCCAACCGCGAAGAACTGCTGGCCCAGTCCAAGATTTTTCAACGCAACTTGCATGCCCTGGAGTTGATGATTTCCAGTGGCAACACCGAGGCGCTCGAAGGACTGCTGGAACAGGCCAGCATCACCCGCGGGACCTGGAGCATGACGTCCCGACACAACCCCTGATGTTTTCCACTGCATTTCTCGACCTCCCTCCGCTGACGGGCGCATCTGGAACCGTCACGCTTCCAGGCTCCAAGAGTATTTCCAACCGGGTCCTGTTGCTCGCGGCCTTGTGCGAAGGCTGCACCACGGTCCACGATCTGCTGGACTCCGACGACACCCGCGTCATGCTCGACGCCTTGCGCGTACTGGGTTGCGGCATACGCCAGGACGGCGCGACCGTGCACATCGACGGCCTGAACGGCCAGCTCAGCAACCCGCGGGCCAAACTGTTTCTGGGCAACGCCGGCACCGCGATGCGCCCGCTGACGGCCGCCTTGGCGGTGTTGGGTGGCGACTTTGAGCTGGGCGGCATTGCGCGCATGCATGAACGCCCCATTGGCGACCTGGTGGACGCCCTGCGCCAGTTGGGCTGCAGCATTGATTACCTGGGTAACGACGGTTACCCGCCCCTGCACATTGGCACGCCGACCCTGCGCCTGTATGCCCCCATCTCGGTACGTGGCGATGTATCCAGCCAGTTTTTGACAGCGCTGTTGATGGCGCTGCCCCTCGCTGCGAAGCAAGACATCGTCATCAACGTGGTGGGAGAACTGATCTCGCGGCCCTACATCGAAATCACGCTGAACCTGCTGGCACGCTTTGGCGTGACCGTACAGCGCGACGGCTGGCAGCGCTTCACCATTCCCGCCGGTTGCCGGCTGCGCTCACCCGGCACGATCCACGTCGAGGCGGACGCTTCGTCTGCTAGCTATTTCATAGCGCTAGGTTCAATAGCAACGAGGGCTGGAGGCCAGAATTCCATAAAGATCCTGGGTGTGGGCGCTGATTCCATCCAGGGTGACATCCGCTTTATGGACGCGGCGCAACAGATGGGGGCGCATATCGAGAGCGGACCCAACTGGCTGCAGGTGTCCCGCGGCAGCTGGCCGCTCAAGGCGATCGACCTGGACTGCAACCACATCCCCGACGCCGCGATGACTTTGGCTGTGATGGCGCTGTACGCCGACGGCACGACCACGCTGCGCAACATCGCCAGCTGGCGCGTCAAGGAGACGGACCGCATCGTCGCCATGGCCACCGAGCTGCGCAAGCTGGGCGCCACTGTGGTCGAGGGCGCCGACTCCATCCAGGTGACGCCGCCCGCCAGCGGGGTGCAATGGAAGCCGGCCAGCATCCACACCTATGACGACCACCGGGTCGCCATGTGTTTTTCTCTCGCAGCCTTCAATCCGGCGGGCATTCCGGTGCGCATCGAAGACCCCAAATGCGTGGCCAAGACATTTCCCGACTATTTTGAGGCCCTGTTTTCGGTATCCCACGCCGCGCAAGCCTCCATTCCCGTCATCTGCGTGGATGGCCCTACGGCCTCCGGCAAAGGCACGCTGGCCGTGGTGCTGGCGCAAAAACTGGGTTACCACTTTCTGGATTCGGGCTCCTTGTACCGCATCACTGCCCTGGCAGCCTTGCGGGCCGGACTTGGGCTCGACTCCGCCAGCGAAGGTGCCATTGCCCAACTGGTCACACAGTTGCAGATCCGGTTCATCCACGGCCACGTGTTGCTGGGCACTGAGGATGTCAGCGAAACCATCCGCACCGAAGAAGCGGGCATGAACGCCTCCAAGGTATCCGCCCTGCCCCTGGTTCGCGCGGCCCTCATTGCCCTGCAACACGGTTTTCGGCAGTTACCGGGCCTGGTGGCCGACGGGCGCGACATGGGTACCGTGATTTTCCCCGATGCGCCGCTCAAGGTCTTCCTGACGGCCAGCGCCGAGCGGCGGGCCGAGCGGCGCCATAAGCAGTTGATTTCCAAAGGGATTTCAACTACACTCCCATCTCTTCGCGCGGACCTGGAGGCCCGTGACGCCCGGGACTCATCCCGAGCCGTTGCACCGCTCAGATCAGCAGAAGACGCTAAAGCGCTGGACAACTCGGATATGACGGTTGAAAAATCTGTCGATCTGGTGTTGGACTGGTGGCAAAGCAAACAGCCTTTTTAAATCGTTTAGAACGGCTGGTCGGTCCTCACCGCCCCTCTCGCGCAGCAGCGCACTGGTGGTGTGGTTCAACAACTTAACCCCGCGGTCTTTTGACCGCAAAGCAAATGTCAGAATCTTTCGCAGACCTATTTGAAGAGTCACAAAAACGCTCGGAAACCCGCATCGGTGAAGTCGTTACCGCTGAAGTCGTTCGCATCGAACACAACTTCGTCGTGGTCAATGCCGGCCTGAAATCCGAAGCCTATGTTCCATTGTCCGAATTCAAAAGCGACAAGGGTGAGCTCGAAGTTCAAGTAGGTGAGTTTGTGTCCGTCGCCATCGTGGCCATGGAAAACGGCTACGGCGACACCATCGTCAGCCGCGACACCGCCAAGCGTCTCGCTTCGTGGATGTCTCTGGAAAAATCTCTGGAATCCGGCGAATTCGTCACCGGTACCACTTCCGGCAAGGTCAAGGGCGGCCTGACCGTTCTGGTCAACGGCATCCGTGCCTTCCTGCCAGGCTCGTTGGTTGACACACGTCCTACCAAGGATCTGTCTCCGTACGAGAACAAGACCATGGAATTCAAGGTCATCAAGCTGGACCGCAAGCGCAACAACGTCGTGTTGTCACGCCGTGCCGTGGTCGAAGCGTCGATGGGCGAAGAGCGCGCCAAGCTGATGCAGACCCTCAAAGAAGGTTCTGTGGTCCAAGGCGTGGTCAAGAACATCACCGAATACGGTGCGTTCGTGGACCTGGGCGGTATCGACGGCCTGCTGCACATCACCGACATGGCATGGCGCCGCGTCCGTCACCCATCCGAAGTGGTGACCGCCGGTCAAGAAATCACTGCCAAGATCCTGAAGTTCGACACCGAAAAGAACCGTGTCTCGCTGGGTCTGAAGCAAATGGGCGACGATCCCTGGATGGGCGTGAACCGCCGTTACCCCCAAGGTACCCGCATGTTCGGCAAGATTACCAACATCGCCGACTACGGCGCGTTTGTGGAACTCGAACCCGGAATCGAAGGCCTGGTTCACGTGTCCGAAATGGACTGGACCAACAAGAACGTTGCACCTTCCAAGATCGTTGCCCTGGGTGACGAAGTCGAAGTCATGGTTCTGGAGATCGACGAAGACAAGCGTCGCATCTCCCTGGGCATGAAGCAGTGCAAGGCCAACCCATGGCAGGAGTTCGCACAAAACACCAAGCGCGGCGACCGCGTGAAGGGCCCGATCAAATCCATCACCGACTTCGGCGTGTTCGTCGGTCTGGCTGCTGGTATCGACGGTCTGGTGCATTTGTCCGACCTGTCCTGGAACGAAACCGGCGAAGCTGCCGTGCGCGAATTCAAGAAGGGTCAAGAAGTCGAGGCTTTGGTCCTGGCTGTGGATGTGGACCGCGAGCGCATCTCCCTGGGTATCAAGCAGTTGGACTCCGATCCTTTCACCACCTTCGTGTCGATCAACGACAAGGGCCAGGTTGTGACCGGTAAGGTCAAGACGGTTGACCCCAAGGGCGCTGAAATCGATCTGGGTGACGACATCATCGGCTACCTGCGCGCTTCCGAAATCTCCCGCGACCGCGTGGAAGATGCTCGCAACGTGCTGAAAGAAGGCGACGAAGTGACCGCTGTGGTTGTCAATGTGGATCGCAAGACCCGCAACATCCAGTTGTCCATCAAGGCCAAGGACATGGCTGACCAAGGCGAAGCCATGGCTGCTCTGAGCCAGGCTTCTGCCCGTGAAAACGCCGGCACCACCAGCTTGGGCGCATTGCTGCGCGCCAAGCTCGACAACAACAATTAATCAGTTGAGGACAGAGCCTAGGATCTGTCCCGCAAGATTATTGACATGTTGTTAATCTGATCAGACGGCCGGCTGCCCCAAGCATGTGTTGGGGCACCGGTCGTTTTTTCTTGGATAAGAATCTCCCTTCATGACACGCTCCGACCTAGTTGAAGAACTCGCCAATCGTTTTGGCCAGCTCACCCATCGTGACGCCGAATTTGCCGTCAAGGCCATTCTGGATGCCATGAACGACGCCCTGGTCGCTGGGCACCGCATTGAAATTCGCGGCTTCGGCAGTTTTTCCATCAACCACCGCCCGCCCCGCATGGGCCGCAACCCCCGCAGCGGGGAGAGCGTGGCCATACCAGAGAAACGTGTCCCCCATTTCAAGCCCGGCAAAGCGCTGCGCGAGTCCGTTGACCAGCGCACGGCCGAATTGGAGTCCAAAGGCACACCGTGAAGGGTTAACCCCCACGCTCCGCACCGCGTGTCGTCGCTGCCCCCCAGTGGGCCATCATCGCCTTGGGGCAGCCCGGCGGCGATTAGAATCTCTACTCACCGCGGGGGTATTGATGAAACAACTTGCATGGTTCTTGAAGTGGACGCTGAAAGCGGCCATTTTTTTTACCCTTTTCGCCTTCGCGCTGAACAACCAGCACGATGCCACCGTGCGATTTTTCTTTGGCCAGCAATGGACGGCCCCGCTGGTCCTGGTCGTGCTGAGCGCATTTGCGCTGGGTCTGGTCATTGGTGTGCTCGGCATGGTGCCGCGCTGGTGGCGGCATCGACGCGCCGCGGCGCTGGTCCGCCAAGCCGCCGCAACCGTACCCAGCCCCGAGAAGCCCTCTACACCGCAGCAGCCACCCTATGGAATTTGACCTCAGCCTGATCCTGCTGGCGCTGCCCATTGTCTTTGTGCTGGGCTGGATCGCCTCGCGCCTGGACGTGCGCCAACTGCGCATGGAGAACCGCCAGGCGCCCAAGGCCTACTTCAAGGGCCTGAACTTCCTGCTCAACGAGCAGCAGGACCAGGCCATTGACGCCTTCATTGAAGCCGTCCAGAACGACCCAGACACCTCCGAACTGCACTTTGCATTGGGCAACCTGTTTCGCCGCCGGGGTGAATACGAACGCGCGGTGCGGGTCCACCAGCACCTGCTCTCGCGTGGAGACTTGAGCCTGGATGACCGGCACCGCGCCCAGCACGGGTTGGCGCTGGACTATTTGAAGGCGGGACTGCTGGATCGCGCCGAAGAAGCCCTGCTCAAACTCGAAGGTACACGCTTCGAGGCCCAGTCCCGACTGGCCTTGCTGGCCAACTACGAGCGCTCGCGCGACTGGGAGCATGCAGCGCAGATTGCGCAAAAGCTGGAGGCCTGCGGCCAGGGCAGCTTCAAGGGCCGCCTGTCGCACTACCTGTGTGAGCAGGCCATGGCCTGCGTCGTTGCCAACGACCCGCCCCAGGCGCTGGCCCACCTCACGCAGGCCATGCACATTGCCCCGGATGCGCCGCGCCCCCGCATAGACATGGCCGCACTGCAAAGCCAGCAGGGCGATGCGGCGCTGGCCTGCGAGACCCTTACCCAGGCTCTGGCCACGGCACCCGCTGCGGTGGCGCTGATTGCGCCGCGCCTGGCCCAATACGCCATCGCCTGCGGGCAAGGGCCCCGCGCCCTGGCCCGCCTCAAAGCTCTTTACACCCACACGCCGTCGCTGGACGTGTTGGATGCCATCGTGGCCCTGGAAGCCGCCAGTGGCGCCCCCACGGCGACCGCCCGCGAGTGGTATGCGCACCACCTGGAGAGCGAGCCCTCTCTGGTGGCCGCCGCCAAGTGGATCGCCGGTGAAAAGCTGGAGCACGAACAGTTTCACCCCCAGGTGCAACGCGCACTGGACCAGGCCGTCAAACCACTTACCCGCTACCGCTGCGCCGCCTGCGGTTTTGAAGCGAAGCAGCATTTTTGGCAATGCCCCGGCTGCCAGGCCTGGGACAGCTACCCCGCCCGCCGTGTAGAAGAACTATGAATATTTCCAAAGAGAAAATGGCCACTGCCAAAGTGCTGGTGGTCGGCGACGTGATGCTGGACCGCTATTGGTACGGCGCAGTGGACCGCATTTCGCCGGAGGCACCGGTGCCCGTGGTGCGCATCACGCGCGAAGAAGAGCGCAATGGCGGCGCCGCCAACGTGGCCTACAACGTCGTCACGCTGGGCGCCCAGGCTTCCCTGCTGACCGTGGTGGGCGATGACGAGGCCAGCCACAAGCTCGAGGCCCTGGTGGCGCAGACCGGCATCCAGCCGCATTTTGGGCGCGACGCCGACTTGAAGACCACGGTCAAGCTGCGGGTCATCGGTCGCCAGCAACAGTTGCTGCGCCTGGACTTCGAGAACACCCCCAAAAACGAACTGCTGGCCTCGCAAACGGCAGCGTTCGAACAACTGTTGCCCCTGCATGGCGCCGTGCTGTTCTCGGACTACGGCAAGGGCGGTCTGGGCCATATCACCGACATGATTGCCCGGGCCCGTGCCGCCGGCAAGCCGATTCTGGTCGACCCCAAGGGCAGCGACTTCGCCCGCTACGCCGGAGCTACCGTCATCACGCCCAACCGTGCCGAACTGCAGCAGGTCATTGGCGCATGGCACAGCGAGGATGAGTTGCGCACCAAAGTGCAAGCCTTGCGCAAGCAGTTCGACCTGCAGGCCATCCTGTTGACCCGCAGCGAAGAGGGCATGACGCTGTTTGACGCCCAAGGCGAGCTGCATGTGAGTGCGCAGGCACGTGAGGTGTTTGATGTCACTGGCGCCGGCGACACCGTGATTGCCACCATGGCTGCTCTGGTAGCCGCGGGTGTTAGCCTGCGCGAGGCCGTGCCAGTGGCCAACCGCGCCGGTGGTGTGGTGGTCGGCAAGTTTGGTACCGCAACCGTGAGCTACGACGAACTGTTTGCCAATCCTGAAAGAAGAGGAAATCCATGACCCGCATCGTTGTAACCGGGGCCGCCGGCTTTATTGGCAGCAACATCATCAAAGGACTGAACGCCCGCGGCATCGACGACATCATCGCCGTGGACGACCTCAAGCAAGGCGACAAGTTCCGCAACCTGGCTGCGCTGCAAATCTCCGACTATGTCGATGCCGATGCGTTCTATGACGCCTTCGCCGGTGGCGCCTATGGCCAGATCGAGGCCGTGTTTCACGAAGGCGCCTGCAGCGACACCATGGAGCTGGACGGCAAATACATGATGGCCAACAACTACACGCTGTCCTGCCATTTGTTCCAGGCCTGTCAGAAGCGCGGCGCACGCCTGTTGTATGCCTCGTCCGCCGCCACCTATGGCGACTCCAGCACCTTTCGCGAAGAGCCAGCGTTTGAGTTGCCGCTCAATGTGTACGGTTACTCCAAGCTGCTGTTTGACCAGCGCATGCGTCGCGAATGCGGCATGGACTTTCAGCGCACCAAGGCCGGCAAGACCATGCAGGTCGTGGGCTTTCGGTATTTCAATGTCTACGGTCCGCAGGAACAGCACAAGGGCCGCATGGCCAGCGTGGCGTTTCACCAGTTCAACCAGTTTCAGGCGGAGGGCAAAGTCAAGCTGTTCGGTGAATACGGTGGGTATGCTGCCGGTGGCCAGATGCGCGACTTTGTTTTTATTGATGATGTGGTGGCCGTCAACCTGTGGTTCTTCGACCATCCCGCGGAGTCCGGCATCTACAACCTGGGCACCGGTCTGGCCCAGCCCTTCAACGACGTGGCCATCACCGTGGTGAACACGTTGCGCGAGCAGCGCGGCGAGAGCCCGCTGTCGCTGGAGCAGGCCGTCGCCACTGGTTTGATCGAGTACATCCCTTTTCCGGATGCCCTGCGGGGCAAGTACCAGAGCTACACCCAGGCCGACCTGACGGCCCTGCGCAGCACCGGCTGCCAGCACGCGTTCGCCAACGTGCAAAGTGGCGTGCGTAGCTATGTGCAGGCACGCCTGGCCGCAGGCTGACACCCGATCCAAGGGTGTGCACGCACACCGGTGCCCGCCGCGCGCGTCAACGGTGTGCGCGTGCGATGCGTTGAGAACAGGACACCAGGCATCTGGTGCCTCCACCCTGCTCACCATCCATTCTGAAGGACCTTCACATGTTGAAAAAAATTCTTGCCATCGTGGCCATGCTGTACGCCAGCATCGCGTTTGCCGCCGTCGACGTCAACAAGGCCACCGCCGCTGAACTCGATGGCATCAAGGGTATTGGCCCCGGCATTTCCACCAAGATCATTGACGAGCGCAAGAAGGGCAACTTCAAGGACTGGAACGACTTCATTGAACGCGTCAAGGGTGTGGGCGACGGCAATGCCGCCAAATTCTCCAGCGAAGGCATGACCGTCAACGGCGCCGGCTTCAAGGGTGCACCCGCTGCGCCGGCAGCTCCTGCCGCCAAGGCAGATGCCAAGCCCGCCGCAGCCGCTGCGCCTGCAGCCGCTCCCGCAGCCAAAGAAGAAAAGAAAGATCCAAAGGCCGAAGCCAAGATGAAGTCCGACGAAGCCAAGAAGGCCAAGGCCGAAGAAAAGGCCAAGAAGGCTGAAGAGGCCAAGGCCAAGAAAGACGCCGCCAAACAAGCCAAGGAAGATGCGAAAAAGGCCAAGGCCGAGCCGAAGAAGGAAGCTGCTGCAGCTGCACCACAGGCACCTGCCAGCACCCCGAAAAAATAAGCCCTGTAATGGCTCCAGAAAACCCGCTTCCGCGGGTTTTTTGCTTTGCGGCACACGACCTTGCGGTCGCGCACCGGCGGGCGTATGCTCGCACCAGCGCCACTGGTCAGGAGTGCATGAATGAACGCTTTCACGACCGCCGTCACCCTGCGCAACTTCGCTTGCGCTGTGCTGCTGGCAGCTTCCACCCTCAGCGCGCAGGCAATCTGCACGCGGCTGACTCTGGCGGCGGATCCCGACTACCCGCCCATGCACTGGTACGACGGCGAAACCATGCACGGTGCGTCCATCGCCATTGCCAAACGGGTG
>Ga0208514_100736_pt1 | contig 13286 bp, 10 predicted proteins | sample LakWasMet70_HOW9_2_FD_183900 | JGI IMG/M metagenome (GOLD analysis project Ga0208514, IMG submission 183900) | Freshwater sediment methanotrophic microbial communities from Lake Washington under simulated oxygen tension - Sediment Metagenome... | ecosystem: Environmental > Aquatic > Freshwater >...
GCAATCTCGGAGGCGCCCACGCGCAGCACGGCATACGACTCCAGGATCGTGCGCGGCACGGTCAGTTCGATGCGCCAGGCCTCGCGCGCGATGCGGCGGTGTTCCGCCAACGCAGCACCGTGCTCCAGCCCGGCAAAGCCCACACGCACCGGCGCGGCGCCAGCGGGGTTTGCCGCGCTGGACATGGCAGCCCAGGCCTCTGCGGGCACGGCCCGGCCGATGTCATAGCGGCTGCGGTTGGTGTGGCGCTGTAGGATATGCGCAAACAGCGGATCTTTCTGCACCGTGGCGTCAGGCGTCAGTCGCACGGTGGCCACCGGTCGGGCATCCAGCGCAGTTGGGCCGAACGCACCCTGCGGAAAGAGTGTGGTCTCGGCACGCAGCCCGCGCTCGCGCGCCGCCATGTCGAGCAACTCCAGAAATGTGCCGTGGCTCATCATGATCTGGCGCGACAGCGGATCGGTCTGTGGCAACAGGCGTTTCAGGTCGCAGTACAGCGTGATCTGGTTGGGCGTGCCCAGGTCCGCCACCCAGGACTGCAGGTTGTGCGAGTGCGGCGCCAGGATGGCGTGGCTCAGCAGCCACAGGCGCACATCCGGGTTGCTGGCCACTGCGGCATCCGGGCCGCGCCAGGCTTCAATCGCATCGCCGGGCATGGCCGGGCTGCAAGCCGCCAGACCGACGCTGGCCGTCGCAGCCGTGGCGGCAGCCATGCGGGAGACGGCTCCGCCACCAACGATGCGGATGAACTGGCGACGCTGCAAAGGGGTGCCGGTTGACTGCGTGAGGGATGAAGTCATGTTCGAACTCTTGAGTGGGTCCTGGTTATTGCACCACGGTTGCCTGGGCCGGTACAACGGCTGCATTGCGCGCCGTTGCCGCTGCAGTGAACCCCAGATCTGCCAACGCCGTCTGTGCGGCAAGACCCAGAGGCGTGTGCGGCTCCGGTCCTATCAGCGCGGTGAGCTTGTCGTTGGCCAGCGCATGCGGTGTTTGCCACAGGTAGCGCATCTCCAACAGGGCGGCCCAGGTGGGAACAAACAGCGCTCCGATCCGGATGATGGCCCAGGGCAGGCTCCCGCGTTTCAGCGCGGCACCGGCCGGCACCCAGCCCTGCGCGCGGGCCACCGGTGTCAGCACGTCCAGCCAGCGCTGGCCGGTGATGCGGTGGCCGGCAAAGTGCAACACGTCAAACGGCTGCAACGCGGCGCGCCGCTGCGCCACCGCGACAAAGGCACGCCCCAGATCGGGCAAGTAGGCCCAGGCCCGGGACACATCGGGTGTGCCGGGATAGGTGAACACGCCCTTGCGGATGTCCTTGACCATCGCGGTATCGAACCAGGTGCCCTGGCCGCTGCCAAAGAAGTCCCCGGCGCGGATGACCACGCAACGCACCCCGGAGTGCTGCAGCAGCGCCTCCATCTGGATGCGCACCTGGCCCTTGACGGTGCGCGCCCGCTGGGGCGTGTCCTCGCGCAGCTCGGCCGGCATGGTGGCCCCGAAGTTGTACACATTGCCCGGCACCATCAGCGTGGCGCCCAGTGCACGGGTGATGGCAATCGCCGCCTCGGTCATGGGCAGCACCTGCGCTTTCCAGGCAGCGTTGGTGTAGGCCGGGTTCAGCCCATGCACCACCACCGTGGCGCCGCGCGCGGCCTGCACCAGCTCCTGCGTGTCGTGCAGGTTGATGCCCAGCCATTCGATGGACCCGGCCTGCCTGGGAACACTTGAGTCGCCGCCGGGCCGCCCCAAGGCGACGATGGCCCCCTCGGGGGGCAGCGTAGTACGCGCAGCGACAAGCGTGGGGGCAACACTCCCGGGACGCGTTTGACCCAGCACGCGCCAGCCGGCATCGGCAAAGGCACGGGCGGTGGCCAGGCCAAAGCGGCCGCGGGCGCCCAGAATCAATACGGTATTGGGTGCGGTGTTGTGCATGGTGTTTCCGGGTGGTTGAGGGATGGATGGCTCCATTGTGGAAAGTTCCGGTGCACTGCACAATTGCATATAGTTCTACACCAGCTATGCACACTTGAATACCACCATGCAGACTTCCTTCGACTGGAGCCTGATCCGCTCCTTCCTCGCCGCACTGGACCAGGGCAGTTTGCTGGCAGCGGCGCGCCTGCTCAAAACCAGCCAGCCCACGCTGGGGCGGCATATCGCAGAGCTGGAGAGCCAGCTGGGCGTGGTGCTGTTCGAGCGCACCGGGCGCGGCCTGGTGCCCACGGCCACCGCGCTGCAACTGGCGGAATCCGCCCGTGAGATGGAATCCGGCGCCCTGCAACTGACGCGCACGCTCAGTGGTGCGCAGTTGCAGACCACGGGCACGGTGCGCATCACGGCCAGTGTGCCGGTGGCGGTGCAGCTGATGCCGCCCCTGCTGGCCCGCATGCGCCTGGCCCTACCCGATATCCAGGTGGAACTGGTGTCGAGCAACCAGGTGTCCAACCTGCTACGCCGCGAGGCCGACATCGCCATCCGCATGGTGCGCCCCGATCAAGGCACGCTGGTGGCCAAAAAAATTGGCACGGTGGGGGTGGGGGCCTACGCCCACCGCAGCTACCTGGCGCGGCGCAGCGCCATCCGCCAACCCGCCGATCTACTGCAACACGACTTGATTGGCAGCGACACGGACACCGCCATCCTGCAGGGCTTTCAGGCCATGGGCTATGCGGTCGGCCCCGAGGCGTTTGCGCTACGCACCGATGACTTCATCGTGCAGTGGCAGGCCGTGCGGGCCGGGCTGGGCATAGGCTTTGTTGCCGACTACATGGCCCGCACGGACACCGATGTCGTGCGGGTGCTACCGGGTGCGCTGAACGTGCCCGACCTGCCCATGTGGCTGGCCGTGCACCGCGAGATCCGCACCAACCGGCGCATCCGTGCGGTGTATGACTTCTTGGCCGAAGCCCTGCCGCATGTGATTTAGACAGCTGGTTTGCGCGCACTCGCGGAAGCGCTCAGCACACGGCGCTCATCCCCCTTGAAGGGTTTGGCACCCGCAACGCTGGAGCGCACCGCCGTGCGGGGCAGGCTGGCGTGCTGAGCCGCGCCGCCGACCTTGAAGAATGCGACGGCCTGCACCAGCTCCTGGGCCTGGCCCTTGAGGCTGCTGGCGGCGGCCGCCATTTCCTCGACCAGCGCCGCATTTTGCTGTGTGGCCTGGTCCATTTGCGTGACGGCCTCACCCACCTGCGCCACGCCCATGGACTGTTCGTTGCTGGCGGCACTGATCTCGCCCATGATGTCGGTGACCCGGCGGATGGAACCCACCACTTCGGTCATGGTGGTGCCGGCCTGGTCGACCAGCGTGGTGCCGTGCTCGACGCGCTCCACGCTGGCGTTGATCAGGGACTTGATTTCCTTCGCAGCCTCGGCACTGCGCCCGGCAAGGGACCGCACCTCGCTGGCTACCACCGCAAAGCCCCGGCCCTGCTCGCCGGCGCGGGCCGCTTCCACTGCGGCGTTGAGCGCCAGGATGTTGGTCTGGAACGCAATGCCGTCAATGACGCTGATGATGTCCGAGATCTTGCGGCTCGATTCATTGATGCCCTTCATGGTTTCGACCACCTGGCCCACCACCTCGCCCCCCTTGATGGCCACCGTGGACGCACTCTGCGCCAGTTGGTTGGCCTGGCGGGCACTGTCGGCATTCTGTTTGACGGTGGCGCCCAGCTCTTCCATAGAGGCGGCCGTTTGCTCCAGAGCGCTGGCCTGCTGCTCGGTGCGGGCCGACAGGTCGTTGTTGCCCTGGGCAATTTCGGCACTGGCCGTGGCCACGCCTTCGGAGCCGTGGCGCACCGTGCTGACCACGTTGGCCAGGCTGCCCTGCATGGCGCCCAGACTGGCCAGCAGGCTCGCCGTGTCGCCGGGGCGAACCGTCACCGTGTGCGTGAAGTCCCCCTGCGCTGCGGCACGGGCCATTTCAGCGGCTTCGCTGGGCTCGCCACCGAGCTCCTTGAGCAGGCTGCGGGTGATCAGCGCCCCCAAGCCGGCGGCCAAAGTCAACGCCAGCACGCCCAGGCCGATCAATACCGAACGGGTCTGCGAGTACAGCGCGGCATCCGCCGTGGCGGCTTCATCAATCTCCTGCCTCTGCAGACCCGACAGGGCCGCGATGGCATCCTTGTAGGCGCCCAACACCGGGCGCAACTGGCTCGCCAGATATGCTTTTGACTCGTCTGCCTTGTCGGCCAGGATCAGGGCCATAAGTGCATCCTGCCCGGCAACGTATTTGGCGCGTTGCTCCCGGATGCGCAGCAGCGCCTCCTTGCCCTTGCCAGCGGTCTCGTTTTTCTCGAGCGTTTCCAGATTCTTGCCGATCACCTGGCGCGCCTGGGTGATGATCTCGACCTGCTTTTGCCGATCCGCCGCGTCCGCGGTCAGCATCATGTTGCGCAAGGCGATTGCAATGGCATCGACCTGCCCCAAGACGGTAAGAGACGCATCCATCGAGGGAATGTGCCCATCCACCATTTCTACCGTGGTGTTGTGCAGCCGGCTCAAAGACGCCAGTCCGATGACAACAATCACCAACAGGAGCGCGCACACAGCGCCAAAACCCACGCTGAGTCGCGTGCTGACTTTCCAGGCGGAAACGTTCATGAAAAACTCCTCGGGCAAAACAATTCATCGCTGCGCTGTCGACTGCAGCGCATGCTTCCAACGGTCCCTCGGCGCATCGTAGCCCGCCCACGCGCCAGTGGCAACCTGTCGTGTGGCCCAGCCGCTTGGCCCAAGGTCGGCGCGTCTCAGGCGCCGTGACACTTCTTGTATTTCTTGCCGCTGCCGCAGTAGCACGGGTCATTGCGCCCCGGCACATCGGCACGCCGCAAGGTCTCCACACGCGGGCCTATGCCGCGCCAGATTTCGCGCAGGTCATAGACCGACCACACGGCGTCGGCAAAAGCGTTGAGCCGGGCTGTGCTCATGGAGGGCGGGCCATCCTCGCTGAACGGCGACAGCTCGGGTTCCTCGGTGTCGTCCTCGGTCAGGGCGACGATGGCCTGCAAAGCCACGTCATGCCACTTGGCGGCTTTCTTGTCGCTGGGCTCGACCCACTCATCGGCCCAGGCCTCGACCGCGAACATGAAGCCCAGCGCCCAGACCTGGCCAAAGGCCGGTAGCGCTTCGTCGGGCAGTTCGGCGCGTTCGGCGTCGGTCAATTCGGCCATGGCGCCGCGCACATCCATGACTTCGGGGTGGTAGGCTGTCTCGTCTTCCAGGGTCTCGATGGGGGTATCGAGCGCGGCCACGACCTCGGCCCAGCGCTGGTCCCAGATCTGCAGGAAGCGCGCGCGCTGCGCGGCGTCGGCAAATGACCCCACGCCGTCGTCTACCGAGCCACTGTCATCGGCGGACGACACCACCGGCACCGCACCCGCTTCGGGCACGGCGAGCAGCACGTCCAGGTACTCGGCCTGGGGAATGGCACGTCGGCAGCAAATCAGTGCGGCCATGAAGCCTTCACAAAATTCCCACTGTGGCGTTTCGTCGTAGCGGGTGCGCAGGTCGTCCAGGATCGCGTCGATCTCGTCAAACTGCTCGGCGCTGACGGCAACGGGCGCCGCGTGGGTTTCCCCGGATGGCTGGGCCTTGGCTGGGGAGACAGGTGCGTGGGGGATGGGTGCGTTGTATTGCATGGGAAGCCTCAATGCGCGGGGTGGAACGGGTTTACACCATTTTGCGTGGGTGTGATTGGCTGCTATTGTCGGGCCACCGCCCACCTTTCGCACGCCAGGAACACCCCACGATGCTCAACTACCTGAACTCCCTGTTCCCGGTGCGCTACACGGCCATGGGCCTGTGCGTGTTTGCAATGCTGCTCAGTGGTTTCAGTGTGATTGCCTTTGGTGTCGGCTTCGGGCCCTTGCTGCTGTTCTCGGCCCTGGTGGTGCTCGGCGTGTTTGACCTGCGCCAGAGCAAGCGCTCCATCCTGCGCAACTATCCCATCATTGGCCACATCCGCTTCATGCTGGAGTATGTGCGCCCCGAAATTCGCCAGTATTTCATTGAGAGCGACAACGAGTCCGCGCCGTTTTCGCGCTCGCAGCGCTCCCTGGTCTACCAGCGCGCCAAGGGTGATCCCGACAAACGGCCCTTTGGCACACAGCTCGATGTGCATGCCGAAGGCTATGAGTGGATCAACCATTCGCTGGCGCCCTCCACCCTGCCTTCCCACGACTTTCGCATCACCGTGGGGCCGGACTGCGCCCAGCCCTACGCCATGAGCGTGTTCAACATCTCGGCCATGAGCTTTGGCGCATTGAGCGCCAACGCCATTCTGGCGCTCAACGCGGGGGCCAAGCGCGGCGGCTTTGCGCATGACACCGGCGAAGGCTCCATCTCCAAGCACCACCGCGTGCACGGCGGCGACCTGGTCTGGGAAGTGGCCTCGGGCTATTTTGGCTGCCGCAATGACGACGGCACGTTCAGCGCTGAGAAATTTGCCGCCAATGCCACCGACCCCCAGGTCAAACTGATTGAACTCAAACTCAGCCAGGGCGCCAAGCCCGGGCACGGCGGCATGCTGCCGGGCGCCAAGGTGACGGCAGAAATCGCCCAGGCGCGCGGCGTGCCCGAGGGCGTGGACTGCATCTCGCCGGCCGCGCACAGCGCGTTCTCCACACCGGTGGAAATGATGCATTTCATTGCCCGCCTGCGCGAACTGTCGGGCGGCAAGCCCACCGGCTTCAAGCTGTGCATAGGCCACCCCTGGGAGTGGTTTGCCCTCGTCAAGGCCATGCTCGCCACCGGCATCACGCCGGACTTCATCGTCGTGGACGGAGCAGAGGGCGGCACCGGCGCGGCACCCAAGGAGTTCACCGACCATGTGGGCGCTCCGCTGCAAGAGGGATTGCTACTGGTGCACAACACGCTGCGCGGCGTGAACCTGCGAGACAAAATCAAGATCGGCGCTGCCGGAAAGGTGGTCAGCGCCTTTGACATGGTCCGCCTGATGGCCCTGGGCGCCGACTGGTGCAACAGCGCGCGCGGCTTCATGTTCGCGCTGGGCTGCCTGCAGGCCCAGCACTGCCACACCGGCCATTGCCCCACCGGCGTGACGACCCAGGACCCGTTGCGCCAGCAGTCGCTGGTCGTCACCGACAAGGCCGAGCGGGTCTACAACTTTCACCAGGAAACCCTGCACGCGCTCAAGGAGCTGGTGCAGGCCGCCGGGCTGGACCATCCGCACGCCATCACGCCCCACCACATCGTGCGCCGGGGATCGGACCACAAGGTCAAGTCACTGGCACAGTTGATCCTGACGCAGCTGCCCAACGGCGCCTTGCTGCGCGACGACTTTCACACCTTGCCGTTGATCTTCCAGCAGGTCTGGCCACTGGCCAGCGCGGATAGTTTTGCGCTGCATAGCGCATAGGCCAATGTCCCCACGTTACGCTACGTTTTTGATAGCTGTCTGCACAATGGATCCGAGGGCTAGCAGGCGTTTTGTCATACACAGCACGGCCTGATCCTTGCTGAGCAACAGACACTGGTGGGCCACCGCCAGATCGATGAACTTCTGGTCATCGGCGTCCTTGCAGGTGGCGCCGGCCTTGGGGGCGACGTCGACGATGCGGGCCAGCGTGTCGAACTGCGCCAGCACGGACGCTTCGTTGAGCTGGTAGTACGCCAGCCGCTTGACGAGTTTGGGGTAGGCCAGCACGCGTGCCAGCTCAATGCGCATGGGCTGGGTGGCAATCCACTGCAGGGCGCCGCTTTGCAGGCCCTCGCGCAGGGGCTGGGCGGCGGGATCGTTGAAGATGAAGGCGTCGAGGACGATGTTGGTGTCGAGGACGACGCTATCGCTTTTCACGCGCGGTACCCTTGACCATATCGAAGCGGAACATGCGGCATTCGATGGGTCCGTTCCACATCGGCACGCGACGCGATTCTTTCAGGCGCATCTTGCTGGGCAGTTTCAGATCCGGGGTCAGAATCCAGCCGGTCCAGCCGCTGTAGTTCTTCTTCCAGTGGGTGGCCAGCTGGCTGAAGAATTCGCCGCCGTCTTCGGTCACCGCCTGTTCGCGGGCGCCGCTCTGGGCTTCGAAGTCTGGCAAGGGCGCGTCGATGCGGTCACCGCGGTTCGGTGCGCCGGAGCGCCTGGCACCCGCGCCGCTGACGCCGCCCACCGCAATGCGCTCACCGTAGGGCGGGTTCAGCAACATGACGCCCGGCACGTCGGTGGGGGGCATGCGCTGCAGTGCGTCACCGCCGCGGAACTCGACGACGTCGGCTACGCCGGCACGCTCCGCATTGCGCTGCGCAAAGTCCACCATGCGGTGTGACACGTCGCTGCCGTAAATCAATGGCTTTTGTCCGGGTTCCGGCTTGACCACGGCGGCGGCGGCCTCGGCTTTGATGCCATCCCAGACGTGTTGCTGGAACGGAATGTACTTCTCGAACGCAAAGCGGCGCAGCATGCCCGGCGCGATGTTGCAGGCGATCTGGGCGGCCTCGATGGCAATGGTGCCGCTGCCACAGCAGGGGTCGTACAGCGGCAGCAGGTCTTCGTCGCCATCGGCCCAGCCGCTGGCGGCAATCATGGCGGCGGCCAGGGTTTCCTTCAACGGCGCCTCGCCCTTGTCCTCGCGCCAGCCGCGCTTGAACAGCGGTTCGCCGGAGGTGTCGATGTACAGCGAGCAGGTGTCGGTGGTCAGGTGGGCGTAGATGCGCACGTCGGGCCACTGGGTGTTGACGTCGGGGCGCACGCCGTGGGCCTTGTCGCGGAAACGGTCGCACACCGCGTCCTTGATCTTCAGTCCGGCAAAGTTCAGGCTGGTGAGTGGGCTGTGCTGCGCCGTGACCTCGACCTTGATCGACTGCTTGGGCGTAAACCAGATCTCCCACGCCACCTCGCTGGCGGCACGGTACAGGTCCTGCTCGTTGCGGTAGTCGGTGTACGACAACTGCACCAGCACGCGCTGCGCGAGGCGGCTGTGCAGGTTCAGGCGCATCGCGTCGCGCCAAGAGGCCCGCGCCATCACGCCACCGCGGCGGGTCAACAGGTCCTGGCCCATCAAGCCGGTCAGGTCATGGACCTCGGCGGCCAGCAGGTCTTCCACGCCAGCGGCGCAGGGGAGAAAAATCTGGAGCTGATTCACAAGGCTTTCCTCAATGAAGCGGGAGCAATCTTCAGCCCCTCGCGGTATTTGGCCACGGTGCGGCGGGCGCATTCGATGCCCTGCTCTTTCAGCATTTCGGAAATCTGGTTGTCGCTCAGGGGCTTGGCGTTGCTCTCGGCGCTGATGAACTGCTTGATCAAGGCGCGCACCGCCGTGCTGGACGCATTGCCGCCGGACTCGGTGCCCAGGCCGGAGCCGAAGAAATACTTCAGCTCGAAGGTGCCAAACGGTGTGGCCATGTATTTGGCGGTAGTGACGCGGCTGATGGTGGACTCGTGCAGGCCCAGCTCGTCGGCGATCTCGCGCAAGACGAGGGGCCGCATGGCCAGCTCGCCGTGCGTGAAGAAGCTTTTTTGCCGCTCCACGATGGCCGTGCTGACGCGCAGGATGGTGTCAAAGCGCTGCTGGATGTTCTTGATGAACCAGCGTGCCTCCTGCAGGCGCTGCTGCAGGCCGGCGTAGCTGGCGCTGTCCTTGCCGCCACCGCGGTGGTTGCGCAGCACATTGGCGTAGATGTCGTGCACGCGCAGCTTGGGCATGACCTCGGGGTTGAGCATGACGCGAAACTGCGGGTTGGCCCCGGCGCGGGTCTTGCCCACAGCCGTCACCAGCACGTCGGGCACGACGACGTTGCGCTCCACATCGACGAAACGGCGCCCTGGCTTGGGCTCCAGGCGGGCAATCAGCGCAATGGCTTCGCGCGTGAGGGCGTCGGTGCCGCCACAGCGCTGGACCAGGGTCTTGACGTCGCGCCGGGCCAGCAAGTCCATGGGCTGAGAGCAGATGCGCAGGGCCAGCGCCAGCAACGCCGCCAGCTCCGGGCCGGGCGGGTTCAGCACATCATTGAGTTTGGAACGCAGCTGCAGGCGCAGGCACTCACCCAGATCGCGGGCGCCGACACCAGCAGGCTCCAGGCTGTGCAACAGGCCCAGTGCGACCGTGAAGTGGTGGACCAGGTCTTCCACCTGCTCTTCGTCGTCACCGGCCAGGCCGCGGGCCAGGTCTTCCAGCGGGTCTTCCAGGTAGCCGTCATCGTTGAGTGACTCGATCAGAAAGCGCAGTGCGTTTGCGTCGGTCTCGCTCAGGCGCAAGCTCAGCGCCTGGCGGTGCAGGTGCGACTGCAGCGACTCCTGGGTGCGGGCCAGTTCGGTGGCATCGGTGTCTTCACCGTCACCCAGGTTGTTGGTGCGGGCCTTGGCATCCGTGCCCCATTCGCCGTCGTCGGGCACCAGCTCGGTCGTGCCGTCGCCGTCCCAGCTGGGTTCGTCATCACCGCCCAGCGGCGTAGTTTCATCGTCTTTTTGGCCATCAGCCCTCGTGGAATCTGAGTAGTCCGCTATTGAATTAGGAGCAGCCTCCGCCTCACGCTCGCCGGCACTGACCGGCGTATCGGCCTGCGCCAGGCCAAATTCCTCGCGCGGCGCCTCGTCCTGGGTCAATTCCAGGAAAGGGTTTTCGTCAAGCATCTGCTCCACTTCCTGGCTCAGCTCCAGCGTGGAGAGCTGCAGCAGGCGGATGGACTGCTGCAACTGGGGCGTGAGCGCCAGGTGCTGCGAGACGCGTAGGGATAGACCTTGTTTCATTTACATTTTGAAGTGCTCGCCGAGGTATACCCGGCGCACATCGGCGTTGTTCACAATCTCGGCCGGCGTGCCTTGGGCCAGCACCGTGCCATCGCTGATGATGTAGGCGTGGTCGCAGATACCCAGGGTTTCGCGCACGTTGTGGTCGGTGATCAGCACGCCAATATCGCGTGACTTGAGGAAGTTGATGATGCGCTGGATCTCGATCACGGCAATCGGGTCAATGCCGGCAAACGGTTCGTCCAGCAGGATGAAACGGGGCCGCGTGGCCAGCGCGCGGGCAATCTCCACCCGTCGCCGCTCGCCGCCCGACAGGGCCAGCGCCGGCGACTCGCGCAGGTGTTCCACCCGCAGGTCCTGCAGCAGCGCCGTGAGACGCAATTCAATCTCGGCACCGGTCAACGGTTGGCCCGCGTCATCGTGCTGCAGCTCCAACACGGCGCGCACGTTGTCCTCGACATTGAGCTTGCGAAAAATCGAGGCCTCTTGCGGCAAGTAACCCAACCCCAGGCGCGCGCGGCGGTGGATGGGCATGTGCTCGATGGAGTGGCCGTCGATGGTGATGTCGCCCGCGCTGGCGCGCAGCAGGCCCACGATGATGTAGAACGACGTGGTCTTGCCGGCGCCATTGGGCCCGAGCAGCCCCACGACCTCGCCGGTGCGCACGGTCAGCGACACGTCCTTGACCACCTGGCGCTTGCCATAGGCCTTCTGGATATGGCTGACTTCCAGCCGGCCAATCGACGTGTCCGGCCCGGCACTCACGGATTCGGTCATTTCGCGGGGGCCCCCAGTGTCGTGGTCGCCCGCAAGGCCGGGCCCGCCGGCGCGGATGTGGCCGTCTTGGGTGCAGAGGCTGCGGCTTCGGGCTTGGGCGTCAACATGGCCCGCACCCGGCCACCGGTGGCAGGTGCTGCGCCCTTTACTGCATTGCCGTCGACGCTGAACATATCGGTCAGGTTCTCGTACACGATCAGGGCACCGGTGATCTCGTCGGCCAGGGTCGCGCCCCGCAGACGGCGCAGCACGGCGTTTTTGGTGAATCTGACGGTGTCGGCACGGCCGTCGTACTCGATCAGTTCGCTTTCGCCTTCGATGAATTCGTCCATGCCTTCGCGCTTTTGGCGGAAGAAGGCTGGTTTGTCCGGCAAGCCGGTGATGGTGCTGGACTGGTAGCCGTCCGCATCCTCGTGAATCTCAATGCGCTCCGCCCGAATCACGATCGTGCCCTTGGTCATCGCCACGTTGCCAGTAATGATGGTGGCCTGCTTGACGTCGTCATAGCGCAACGCGTTGGCCTCAAAAATCATGGGCTTGTTGCGGTCGGCTTTCTCGGCGTGTGCCGGGGCGATCCATCCGATGCAGATGAGCAAAACAAGCTGGAATAACGGTAGGATTTTCATAAAGGCACGAAACTTGCTCGGGATAGGCTTCAACGATTGTACTGAGCCTACGCCACTCCCAACAGGTCAGCCCGCGTTACTGCAGAAATAGACCCGCTTAAGAGGCATCCCTCGTCCGGCACAGGACAGGACCGCGGAACTGGCAAATGGGCCAATATCTACGGGGTATCGAACTGCGCCGACGATCCCGACAGTTTCTTAAACATGGTGCTGGCCAAATCGGGGTATCTCGTCATCAAATTGCTCACGGCTTCCGAATCCCCGGCTTTCTGGGAGGCCTGCACCAAGTTGGAGAAGCTACTCAATGTGTTTGGGTGATCTGGGCCCAGCACCCGATGTCGGATTTCCAACACTTCTTCCTGCATGGCGCGCGCCTCATGCAACTCACCCATGGCATGTCGAGTGAATGCCAAGTTGCTCATGCTACCCAAGGTACTGGGGTGCTCGGGCCCAAATAGGCGTTGCCGTATGCCCAAAACCTGTTCTTGCAGCACACGTGCTTCTGTCAGATTGCCAATGGCGTAATGGGTGGTCGCCATGTTATTCATCGTAGTCAACGCGTCGATGTGTTCCGGCCCCTGGACCCGCTGGCGTATAGCCAACACTTGCTCGTGGATGGCAAGTGCGGCATGCGCATCCCCCAAAGCACGCAAAACTCCTGCCAAGTTGTTCATGCTACTCAAGGTGCGAGCGTGTTCGGCTCCTAGCACCCGGCGACTGATCTCTACCACTCGTTCCAACATATCACGCGCGGCATGCAATTCATTTCCGGCGTGGAGAGTAACCGCAAGGTTATTCATGCAATTCAAGGTGTCCGGGTGTTCCAGCCCAAACACCCGACGACACACATCCAGCGCCCGCTCTTGTAAGTCCCTCGCGGCAGAAAAATCACCCAGATCGCCCAATGTGCTTGCCAAATTGCTCATTGCGGCCAACATATCAGGATGCTCTGGATCCAATACCCGCTTGCTGGTCTCGAAAACCTTCACTTGCAGAACGTGAGCACCGGACAGATCCCCCAAAGCGCGCAACGTAAGCGCCAGATTGCCCATGGTGGTTAACGTATCGTGATGGTCGGCGCCCAAGACACGTTCTCGAACGCCCAGCACCTGTTCCTGCATTACACGCGCATCCGTCCACTCACCCAACGCACCCAACGTGCTCGCGAGATT
>Ga0208514_100753_pt1 | contig 12879 bp, 11 predicted proteins | sample LakWasMet70_HOW9_2_FD_183900 | JGI IMG/M metagenome (GOLD analysis project Ga0208514, IMG submission 183900) | Freshwater sediment methanotrophic microbial communities from Lake Washington under simulated oxygen tension - Sediment Metagenome... | ecosystem: Environmental > Aquatic > Freshwater >...
CCGCTTTTCAAGCAGCGCGGGTTCTTCTTCGCGCTGTCGACCCTGGCGGCCTCGCTCGCTGTGGAGACGATGGTGCGCAACTTCCGCTGGGTGCGCGGGCTGCAGGGTACGGACCAGGGCTGGAACCTGCCCAACGACAGGCCTGTCGCCTTCTACTACCTGCTGGCGCTGGCCATGCTCATTCTGTGCCTGGCGTCGGTGCTCGTATTGCTGCACTCGCGTGTGGGCCTCGCGCTCAAGGCCATTGCCAAGGACGAGACTGTCGCGGCATCGGCCGGCATCAACTGCACGCGCTACAAGGTTTACGCCTTCGTGTTCTCCGCCGTCTGGCCGGCCGTGTTCGGGGCCATCTACGCGCCGTTCCTGGTTTACATCAGCGCTGAGACGGTGTTCGACCTGAAGATCACACTGAGCATGATCGTTTTCTCGGTGTTCGGCGGCATCGGCACCTTCCTCGGCCCGGTCATCGGCGGCATCCTGCTGAGCATCATCGACCAGCTGGCCTGGGCCAACTTCCTGGACTGGCATTCGGTCATCTACGGCGCTCTGGTGGTGCTGATCATCACCTTCAGCCCGGGTGGTGTGATCAGCTGGTTCCGCCGCAGCGGTGCCAGGAGAGGCCACGCATGAGCGCGAACCTGATGGAACTCCAGGGTGTCTCCAAGTCCTTCGGAGGCGTGCAGGCGGTCGCGGACTTCAGCATGCACGTCCGGCGCGGCGAGGTGCTCGGACTGATCGGACCGAACGGCGCGGGCAAAACCACGGTGTTCAACCTGATCTCGGGCGTGCAAAGTCCGACCAGCGGCTCGATCAGGCTGAACGGGGAGGAGATCGGCGGGCTGCGGCCCGACCAGGTCAATGCGCGCGGAATCGCGCGTACCTTCCAGGCGGCGTCCTTCCTGCCCGGCATGACGGTACGCGACAACATTGGCATCGCCGCTGAATTCCGGCCTGCGGCCAAACGCAAAGCCCGCCCCGCGCGCGACGTAATCGCCAATGCACTTGCCAGGACGGGCCTGTCGGAGGTTGCCGGCACGCATGCCGAGCTGGTCAATGTGTCGCAGCAAAAACGCCTGGAGATCGCCCGTGCCATCGCCAGCGAGCCCGAGGTGCTGATGACCGACGAAATCGTCGCCGGCCTCAACCCGACCGAAACCAACGAGATCCTCTCCATCCTGATGGGCCTGAACAGGAATGGCATGACGCTCGTCTTCGTCGAGCACGACGTGCGCGCCGTGTTATCCGTGTCCACGCGCCTGGTGGTACTGGCACAGGGCCGGCTTCTGGCTGAGGGCGACCCGCAGACGGTCGCCCGCTCGCCCGACGTGATCCGTGTTTACCTGGGGAGCCGCTATGCTGCAAATCAATAAGCTCAGCGGTGGTTATTTTCCGCGCAACACCGTACTGAACGATGTCACGGTGCAGGCCGCCGCCGGCTCGCTGGTGAGCGTCATCGGCGCCAATGGCGCGGGCAAGTCGACACTGCTGGGCGCCATCTTTGGCTTCCTGCCGCACGCCAGCGGCGACATCACCCTGCACGGCCAGCCCCTGCTGGGACAGCAGTCTCACGAGGTGGCGCGCGCCGGCGTGCGCATGGTGCCGGAGAACCGCGGCACCCTGCCCTCGCTCAGCGTGCTGGAGAACCTGCAGCTGGGCGGGTTGGGCCTGCCCAGGGCAGAGATCGCGCGCCGGCTCGAGCAGCAGCTCGAGCGTTTCCCACGCCTGCGCGAGCGCATCAAGCAACGCGCCGGCATGCTGTCGGGCGGTGAGCAGCAGATGCTGGCGATTGCCCGTGCACTGATGGCGCAGCCCCGTCTGCTGCTGCTCGACGAACCATCGCAGGGTCTCGCGCCTGTGGTGGTCGAACAGATCTTCGGCCTGCTGGGAACACTCAAAGGCAGCGACATCATCATTTTGCTGGTCGAACAGGATGTGGGCCTGAGCCTGGAGATCAGCGACTACGCGTATGTGCTGGAGAAGGGCTCCGTCACGCGGCAGGGCAAGGGCGATGCCTTGCTGGCCGACCCGTACGTCAAGGAAGCCTTCCTGGGGATTGCGTGATGGGACCGCTCCAGGGATTGAAAGTCATCGAGATCGCCGGCCTCGGACCAACGCCGTTTTGTGCCATGCTGCTGGCCGACATGGGCGCTGATGTCATCCGCATCGAGCGCGCCAATGCACCAGCGGACGGTGTGCCGATCGAGACCCGCTTCAAGGTGCTGGGCCGCGGGCGACGCTCCGCCGCGCTCGACCTCAAGACGGCGGAGGGCCTCGCCACGCTGAAAACCCTGATCACCCGCGCTGACATCCTGCTCGAAGGCTACCGCCCCGGCACGATGGAACGGTTGGGCCTGGGTCCTGACGACTGCCGGGCCCTCAACCCGGCGCTGGTCTACGGCCGCATGACCGGCTGGGGCCAGACCGGGCCGCTCGCGCAAGCTGCCGGCCACGACCTGAACTACATCGCCATCACCGGCGTGCTGGATGCGATCGGCACGCCTGAATCGGGGCCTGTGCCACCGCTCAACCTGATCGGAAACTTTGCCGGTGGCGGCATGATGCTGGCCATGGGCCTGCTGGCGGCGCACATCGAGGCGAAGAACTCCGGCATGGGCCAGGTCGTCGATGCCGCCATGGTCGACGGCGCGTCGCTGCTGATGACCGGCGCCTACGGCTTCAAGGCAGCCGGCCTGTGGGATGGCGGCCGGGGAGAAAACATCCTTGATGGCGGCGCACCCTGGTATGCGGTGTATGAAACATCCGACGGACGCCACGCGACCATTGCCTGCATCGAACCGCGCTTCTATGAAGAATTCCTGCGACTGGCCGGCATTGACACCACCCATTTGCCCGGCCAGCACGACCGCGCGCGGTGGCCCGAGCTGCGCGGCATCATCGCAGCAAAGTTCATGACGCGGTCGCTGGCCGAATGGACGGAACTGCTGGCAGCGTCAGACGCCTGCTTTGCGCCTGTGCTACGGATGGACGAAGCCGCCAGCCACGCCCACATGACGGCGCGCGGAAATTTCATCACCCTGGACGGCGTTGTACAGCCAGCACCGGCGCCGCGCTTCAGCCGGACCCCCTCCGAGGTGAGTGGTGGCCCGTCGGAGCCAGGCGCCGATACCGACAGCATCCTGAAGGACTGGGGCGTTTTCAACCCGATGGACCGGGTCCCTCAAGCAGACCAATGACTGCGCGGCGAGCCCACCAGTTGCATCACCATGCCGGCCATGCCTTCGCAGATATCGCCTACCGAAAGGCGGCCGGAATCGCGATACCAGGTGTACGACCAGTTGAGCATGCCGCCTATGGCCAGCGAACACAGACGGATGTCCTCGATCCTGAATTCGCCCTTCTTCACGCCCTGCTGGAGCAGTCCGGCCAGCAGATCGTCGAACTCGCGGTGCATGTCTTCCAGGGGAGCGCGAATGTCGCTGTCGAAGTTCTTCTGCTCGCGAAAGAAGATGGCGGTGTAACGCTGCGAACTCAGGATGGTCTTGACGATTGCCTTGATGGCGCCGTGCAGCCGCACGCTGGGACTGCCCGGGGCCGCGAGTGCTTCGTGCAGCACCTCGTTGCCGCGCGAGATGCCGCGCTTGCTGATCTCGAACAGGATCTCGGCCTTGTCCTTGAAGTGGTAGTAGATGAACGGCTTGGTCATGCCAAGGCGTTCTGCCACCATCTCGAGCGTGGTCCGCTGGTAGCCCAGGTCGTAGAACAGTTCGACGGCTTCCGTGAGGATCTGCTCCCGCTTGAAAGCCATGACCTGCTCACGAATCGGTGTCACGGCCGGCCGGCCGACCCTGGCGGCCACCTTCGCCATGGCCTTGGTGACCGGCTTGGCGACAACCTTCTTCACGGTCGCGCCCTTCTTCTTTGCGGTTACAGCCTTCTTCGCAGACGGCGCTTTTGCCGCCGTTTTGGCCTTTGCGGCCTCCCTGGTTGTCATAGCACTTTTCATGTTGGAGTTTGCCGGGGACAACAGTCACGGACTGAAAAAGTACCCGAAGGTAGAAAGTCTATCCCACCTGCATTCTGCGGGCAACAGCATTTGCACCACTGACAGAGGCTTGACGATGAGCAGCAACACAACGGATTCAATGAAGGTTTTCCAGGTCGAGGGCGACTGGTCCATGGACAACGCGCGAGTATCCAGCCGGCCGGTCCCGCTGGCAGCCCCGGGTCAGGTACGCATCGCCATGCGGGCCGCATCGATCAATTACCGCGACATGCTGGTGCCCGCACGCGGCTATGGGCGTCGCATGCAGGAGCTGCCGCTGATCATGTTGAGTGACGGTGCCGGCGTGGTCGACTCGGTGGGCGCGGGTGTCACGCGCTTCAAGCCCGGTGACCGTGTCTGTCCTCTGTTTTTCCAGAGCTGGATGAGCGGCGAACCCACGACCGCGCGCTTCGAACGCAGTCTGGGCGTGGAGATGGATGGCACCCTGGCCGATTACATGGTGCTGCCCGAAGAGGGCGTCGCCCTGTCACCGCAGTACCTGAGCGACGAAGAAGCCGCGACCCTGCCGACTGCCGCCGTGACAGCCTGGCGTGCCCTGGTGACGGAAGGCCGTCTGAGGACAGGCGACACCGTCCTGGTGCAAGGCACCGGGGGCGTGTCCCTGTTTGCCTTGCAGTTTGCCAAGGCGCTCGGCGCCCGGGTGATCGTCACCTCCTCCAGCGATGCCAAGCTCGAGCGCGCCCGTGCACTGGGCGCCGATGAAACCATCAACTACAACAGCGTGCCCGAATGGGGGAAACTCGCCAGGGACATAGCAGGCGGCGACGGCGTGGACCACGTCGTCGAAGTGGGCGGACAGGGTACGCTGCCGCAGTCCTTGCGGGCCGTGCGTACCGGTGGTGTCATCAGCATGATTGGTGTGCTGGCGGGCGGGACCATGAATGCCTCGCTGGGACAAATCGTCACGCGCCACATCCGCCTGCAGGGCATCACCGTGGGCAACCGCGACGACTTCGACGCCATGGTGTTGACCATGGAGGCGCACCACCTCCATCCCGTGGTGGACAAGTCATTCGCCTTCGGCGACCTGCACGCAGCTTTCGACTACATGAAGGCCGGACGCCACATGGGAAAAATTGTGATCCGGATCTGAAATGCCGGAAGACGGCGCCCTCATCACGGCGCGTCGGGCAAACCCCAATTCATATTTTTTATACTTTGCAGTATATTTATTTACCAATACAGAATTTCATGTCCGCAGTGGCGGCTGATGAGACAAACCGAGGTACCCCATGACGACGCCCTTCCAGATTGAGCCGCACACCGTGACGGCGGAAACAACCGACCCGCGCATCCCCTCCCGCGACAAGGTGGTGACACGCGACCTGATGGAACGCTGGAACCGTGAGCAGCCGGACAAGGTGTTCATCAAGTTCGGCGACAACGGCGAGGAGTGGACCTATGCCCAGGTGCGCGAGTTGACGCTGCAGACGGCCGTCGGTCTGCAGGCCCAGGGCGTCAAGCAGGGTGACCATGTCCTCGTCTGGATGCCCAACGGCCGCGAATGCCTGCGCGTGTTCTTCGCCATCAATTACCTGGGCGCCGTCTTCGTCAGCATCAACACTGCCTACAAAGGTACGGTGCTGGCGCACGTCCTCGACAATTCGGACGCCCGTCTGGCCATCGTGCATTCCGACCTGCTGCCGCGGCTGGAAGAGATCAACCTGGCGCAGATCGAAAGCGTCATCGTCACCGGGCCGCGCGCCACCGCGCCGGCGCCGTTGAAAAGCGCATGTTATGAAGACGTGCTGCTGCCCGAGGCCGGCACACTGAAGGCGCTGAAAAAGCCGATCGAGCCGTGGGACCCGTACGCCATCATCTACACCTCGGGCACCACCGGACCGTCCAAGGGCGTGTACTGCTCGTACCTGCACGGCTTCACCAACGCCGGGCCAGAAACCTGGCCTTTCCTCACTGGTGAAGACCGCTACATGGTCAACATGCCGATGTTCCACATCGGCGGCATTGGCGGCGTCTACGTCATGTTCGCGCGCGGCGGCTCCATCACTTTCCTCGAGCGCTTCGACACCGCCTCGTTCTGGCAGGTGGTGCGCGACACACAGACCACCGCCTGCTTCCTGCTCGGCGTGATGGCGGTTTTCCTGGAAAAACTGCCGGAGAAACCCGACGACGCCGACAACCCGCTGCGCCTCGTACTGATGGTGCCACTTGCGGGCGACATCCAGAAGTTCTCCAAACGCTTCGGTCTGGATGTGTACACGATCTTCAACATGACGGAGATCTCCTCGCCCATCATCTCGTTGCCCAACCCCACAGTACGCGGCACCTGCGGCAAGGTTCGCTCGGGCGTGGACGTACGCCTGGTGGACGAACACGACTGCGAAGTGCCGCTGGGTACCGTCGGCGAGATGCTGGTCCGTACCGACCGCCCGTGGGCCATGAACAGCGGCTACTACAAGAACCCCGTGGCCACGGCCAATGCCTGGCGCAACGGCTGGTTTCACACCGGCGACGCCTTCAAGCAGGATGCGGACGGCAACTTCTATTTTGTCGACCGCATGAAAGACGCGATCCGCCGCCGTGGCGAGAACATCTCTTCCTTCGAGGTCGAGGCTGACGTGATGCAGTTCCCCGCCGTGCGCGAGGCAGCCGCCCTGGGCGTGCCTAGCGAGATCGCCGAAGAAGACGTGCTGGTCGTGGTGGCGCCTGTGGACGGTCACACCATCGATCCGGCGGCGCTCATCGAATTCCTGAAGTCGCGCCTGGCGCACTTCATGATCCCGCGCTACGTGCGCATCGTGCCGTCATTGCCAAAGACGCCGACGGCCAAAGTGCAGAAGAACCTGCTGCGGGACGAGGGCGTCACGCCCGACACCTGGGACCGCGAGCAACACGGCATCAAGATCAAGATGGACAGATTCACAAGGAGCGGAGCATGAGCCAGGACGTACCAAGGAAGGCCGCGAGCGCGGCCCACGCGATGGAGGCCGCCAGCGCGCTGGCCAAGGCTTCGATCCCGACCCTGCTGATGTGCCTGGCGCAGATCACCGGTGACCGAAAATGGTTCGAAGCGCCGTACCTGCCGCAGCGCGACGTGTCGCTTTTCGCCGACCCGACGGGCGGCTTCGCGCCTGAAGTCCAGCAGGAAGTGCGCGATGCCACGGCGCAGATCCTGAAAGAGCTCGCGGCCGGCACGCGCAGGCCCGCCCCACTGCCCGATGAAGCCACCGCACTGGAAATGATGCGGGTGTGTCTGGGCGAACGCATTCCGGAAGAATACGTCGGCATGGCCCTCGAGGAAATGGGCATGAAAGACCGCGCCGTCCACTGGGACAGCGGCAACCAGGCAACGCCGCCGCAGCGTGCGGAAAACTTCAGCGTGCTTGTGATCGGCGCCGGCGTGTCCGGCCTGGTGGCAGCCGTCCGGCTGGAAGAGCTCGGCATCAAGTACCGCATCGTCGAGAAGAACAGCGAGATCGGTGGTACCTGGGTGGAAAACGATTACCCGGAAGCGGGTGTCGACACGCCCAACCACTTCTACTCGTACTCGTTCGAGCCCAACCTGGGATGGACCGGCAACTACTCCAAGCGCGGCGAAGTCTGGGACTATCTGCGCGACATGGCCGACAAACGAGACTTGCGCCGCCATATCGAATTCGGCGTGGAGGTCACCACCCTGTTGTGGAATGAGGAGCGCCAGCAGTGGTGCGCCGTGCTGCGCGACGGGACCGGCACGGAAACCGTGCAATGGGTCAACGTGGTGGTCACCGCCGTCGGCCAGATCAACCGGCCAAAGATGGCGCCGTTTGCCGGCATGGAAACTTTCACCGGCAGGTGGTGGCATTCAGCCCGCTGGCCTGCCGATGCCAACCTGGCCGGCAAGCGCGTGGCCGTGATCGGCACGGGCGCCAGCGCCATGCAATTTCTGCGCAGCGTCGCCGGCGAGGCTGCCGAGGTCACCATCTTCCAGCGCTCGCCGCAGTGGGCGCGCAGCGAGCCCGACTACCACGGCCGCGTCACGGACGAGGCGCTGTGGTTGCTGAAAAACGTGCCCTACTACTACCAGTGGTACCGCTTCGGCTTGCTGTGGCGCTTTGGCGATGGTCTGCTGCCATCGCTCAGGCGCGACCCTGAATGGCCGCACCCCGAACGCTCGGTCAATCGCCGCAACGACAAGCACCGACAGCAGCTCACCGACTACCTGCTGTCGGAGCTGGCCGGCCGCGAAGACCTGATTGCCAAGTGCCTGCCGGACTACCCGCCGTATGGCAAGCGCATCCTGGTGGACAACGGCTGGTTTGCCGCACTGCGCCGCGACAACGTGAAACTTGTCACCGAAGGCGTGGACCATGTGGATGGCAGCAGCATCGTCACCAGCAGCGGCGCAGTGTTTGAAGCTGACGTGATCATCCTGGCCACTGGTTTCGAGGCCGGCAAGATGCTGGCGCCGATGGACATTCGTGGACGCTCGGGCGTGCCCATCCGCGAGGTCTGGGGCGACGACGACCCGCGCGCCTACCTGGGCACCACCGTGCCCGACTATCCCAACATGTTCGTTCTGTCGGGGCCCAACACGGCGCTGGCGCACGGTGGCAGCCTGATTTTCATGAGCGAGTGCCAGGTGCGCTACGTCACGGCATGCCTGAAGGAAATGATGGAGCGCGGCATCGGCGTGCTGGACGTACGGCAGGACGTCCACGACGATTACTGCCGCAAGGTGGACGAGGAACATGCGCAGCTGGTCTGGACACACCCGGGCATGCGCAACTGGTACCGCAACGACAAGGGGCGCGTTTTCTCGCCGGTGCCCTGGCGGCTGGTGGACTACTGGCAAATGACGCACGAGGTCAGTCTCACGGACTACCATCTCACGCCAGCCGCGGCGGCGCGTACGGTTGCGCCGTCTCAGCCCCGGACGGATTCGCATGCCACTGCCGACACCTGACCCGCGGCGGCACCTGCATTCACGTTCGATTTCCTTTGAAGGCTTCGCCAGGGCCGACGGCTTGTGGGATGTGGAAGGGCGCCTTGTCGACCGCAAGGCCCACGACTACCTCAACCATCTGGGGGAGCGCCGTGAGGCTGGCGAGCCCATTCACGACATGTCAGTGCGCCTCACGCTGACCGACCAGCGCGTGGTGACTGCCGCCTGCGCCAGCCTGGAGGTGGTGCCCTACCAGAGCTGCATGGACGTCCAGCAGGGTGTGCAGGTCCTGGTGGGCGCGCGTATCGGCGAAGGCTGGAAACAGACCGTGCGTGAGCGACTTCCCCGGGCGCTGTCCTGCACTCATTTGAGCGAGCTGCTGGTCACCATGGCAACCGCGGTTTATCAGACGCAGAGCATGGGCAAGGACCCTGAACACGCCAATCCCTGGCCGGCACTGCGTGAACTCACGGTGGCCCCGCATTTTGTGGACAAGTGTCACTCCTGGCGGCTGGACGGCGAGGTGGCCAGGGCCGTCTTCCCTCTGCTCTACCGTCCGCCCAACAGATCGACTGGTTTTTCAATCAAGGACCCGGCATGAACGACGAGATTTTCATTATTGGCGCAGCACGCACCCCGATGGGCAGCTTCCAGGGCGACTTCGCCACCCTCGCGGCACACGATCTGGGTGGCGCAGCCATCCGGGCGGCCGTCGTGCAGACAGGTATCGCACCGGAGAAAGTCAACGAGGTCCTGTTCGGCAACTGCCTCATGGCCGGTCAGGGCCAGGCACCTGCGCGGCAGGCGGGTTTCAAGGGCGGGCTGCCGGCCAGCACCGGCGCAGTCACACTGTCGAAAATGTGCGGCTCCGGCATGGAGGCAGCCATCATTGCGCACGACCAGATCAAGGCCGGCAGCCGCGATGTGGTGGTGGCGGGCGGCATGGAAAGCATGACCAATGCCCCGCACTTGTTGCCCAGCGGGCGCAGTGGCCTGCGTATCGGACACGGCCGCATCCTGGATCACATGACCCTGGACGGCCTGGAGGATGCCTACGAGCCGGGCCGTTCCATGGGAACCTTTGGTGAGCCTTGTGCCGAAAAGTATGGCTTCACCCGCGAGGCGCAGGATGCCTTCGCCACGGCCAGCGTGATGCGCGCGCAGGCCGCCATCGCCTCGGGTGCGTTTATGGCCGAAATCGCCCCGGTGCAGGTCCCCGACAACAAGGGTGCCCGCACTGTCAGCGAGGACGAAGGCCCTGGCAGGATCAGGACTGAAAAAATCCCGCTGCTCAAACCGGCCTTCAAGAAAGGTGGCACGATCACCGCCGCCTCCAGCGCGTCCATCAACGATGGTGCTGCCGCACTCGTGCTGGCCAGCGGAAAAGCCGCGCGCGAGCTTGGAGCAACGCCACTGGCGCGGATCGTGGCGCACGCCACGCACGCCCAGGAACCCGACTGGTTTGCCACCGCACCGGTGGGCGCCATCCGCAAATTACTGAAAAAGGCCGGCTGGACGGTGGCGGACGTCGACCTGTGGGAAATCAATGAGGCTTTCGCCGTGGTACCGATGGCAGCCATGAAGGACCTGGGCATCCGCCATGAAGTCGTCAACGTCAATGGCGGCGCCTGTGCATTGGGGCATCCCATTGGCGCCAGCGGTGCACGCATCATGGTCACGCTGATCCATGCATTGAAGGCCCGCGGCCTCAAGCGCGGCATCGCCGCCTTGTGCATAGGCGGCGGCGAAGCCACCGCCATTGCGCTGGAAATCGCCTGACCGGCAAGCACCCAGGACACACCATGCTCGACTTGACGCAGGGTGGCCAGACGCGCCGGGTAGGCGCGTGACCGCGAGGAGTTGCTGCATTTTTGCGGTTGCAAAATCGCCGGAGGGCAAGTCCCGAGCGACGCCGTGTTTGTCGATGCCATCCCGCTGGGGGCGACCGGCAGGATGCTCAAAATACGGCTGCAGGAGCAGCTCGGCGACTACAGATTGCCCGGATGGCGGGCACTAGATGCCAGCGTGAAATAAATCGTCGCACCCTGTTCCGGCGCAGCCTCCGCCCAGATCCGCCCGCCATGCCGCGCCACAATGCGCTGCACCGTGCTCAACCCGGCGCCAATGCCGGGGAAATCCGAACTCACATGCATGCGCTGGAAAATGCCAAAGAGTTTTTCGGCGTAGGCCATGTCGAACCCCGCGCCGTTGTCCTTGAAAAAGTAAACCGTTTCACCGTCCGGCCCTGGCTGGCTGCCCACCACGATGTCGGCCCTATCCTTTTTCGAGGTGAATTTCCAGGCGTTGCCGGCCAGGTGATCGACCAGCTGCTTGAGCATCGCCGGGTCCCCGTTTGCGGCAAGTGCCGGCTGCACCGTGATGTGGGCTACCCGAGCGGGGTCGGCTTCCTGCAGCGCGGCAAACGCGGCCTCGGCCAGCACGGCCAGGTCCACCGTCTGCGGCGCCAGCGGTGCGCGCAGCAGGCGCGAGACGGCCAGCAGCGCGGCAATCAGCTCGTTGATGTTGCCCACGCCCAGGCGGATGCGCTGCAGGTAGTGTGTGCTGCGTTCCGCATTGCCCTTGGCCACGGCGCCCTCGAGCAGCCGGCTGAAGCCGTCGATGGTGCTCAGCGGCGCACGCAGGTCGTGCGAGACCGAATAGGAAAAGTTTTCCAGTTCCTTGTTGGCAGCCACCACCTGGGCACTGCGCTGGTTCAGCTCGTCTTCGAGAAGGCCGGTGATACGCAGGATTTCCTGTTCGGCCGCGGCCACATCGCTGCCATCACGTATTTTCTGCAGCAGCGCGGCCATGGCGGGCACGGCACTGACGGCGACGGGTTCGGGGGGCGGGGTCATGACGGGCCTTGGGCTGGAGGGGTCGCTGCATTCGGGCGACGGGGGAACATTGTGGAAAGTGAGAAGGTCATCGGTGTCCCTGGATAACAGCGGGTGGATGGGCCACTATGCATGGTGCTGTGCCCGGGCGTCAAGCAGCGGCTCCGTTCATACAGTCGGCGAGAAGCCAGCGCCGCTCAGGGCACATCTTCGTCGCCCGGCGCCCTGCCGGCCCGGCGCGTGGTGGGCGGGGTGCACTCGTCCGGGTTGGCGACCCACAGCCACCCGAGGGCCAGCGCCCCCGGAATGGCGAGGTACCAATAGGTGTTGCCGGTGAACCAGGCGCCCGCCATGCCGGTGGCAGCGCCTGCCGACAGGCACGCCAGAAACCAGACCAGGCGGCTTTTGAGGTTTCGCGATGCGGACATGGACCAGCCTTGCTTGCCTCAACTCACATCAACTCGCGGCGGCCCGCTGCAGCCGGTCGCGCACACCATCCCAGGCCGGGTCGGCCGGCAGGTGTTCAATCCAGATCAGCTTGACGCCTCGGGCGTCGAAGTCGCGCAGCACGGCAAACAGCTGCTGCGCGGTGGCAGCGGCATCGTCGGGCATGCGGCGGTACAGCACCTGCGCCGACTTGATGCGCACAATGCTGCGGGCATACACGGCAATGTGTGCGGCCTCCGCACCGAGCACGTCGAGCGCGGTCTGGATCGCGCCGGCGTCCATCAGGCGCACCCGGGCGTTGGGCGCGTAGTGCGACGCCAGCGTGCCGGACGCGCGCGGCGCCTCTCCCAGCGCGGGTTCTTCCTGCTGCCCCTCGTCCTGGTCGAGCACCGGCTCGCCGCAGGCGGCCTCGAGCTGCGCGCGTGTGAGCAAGCCGGGGCGCAGCAGCACAGGGCGGCCGCGCGTGCAATCCACGATGCTGGACTCGATGCCAACCTCGCAGGGACCGCCGTCAAGCACGAGCAGGCTGTCGCCGAATTCTTCGGCCACATGGCTCGCAGTGGTCGGGCTGACGCGGCCAAAGCGGTTGGCGCTGGGGCCGGCCACCCCGGTGGCACAGGCCTTCAAAAAGGCAAGCGCCACCGGGTGCGAGGGACAGCGCAGGCCGACGGAGTCCTGCCCGCCGGCGG
>Ga0208514_100759_pt1 | contig 12757 bp, 12 predicted proteins | sample LakWasMet70_HOW9_2_FD_183900 | JGI IMG/M metagenome (GOLD analysis project Ga0208514, IMG submission 183900) | Freshwater sediment methanotrophic microbial communities from Lake Washington under simulated oxygen tension - Sediment Metagenome... | ecosystem: Environmental > Aquatic > Freshwater >...
AGAGCGCAAGAACTTAAAAACCACCGCGACCCCAACTACGAACCACTTAAAGGCAAAGTGTTGGCCATGATATTTGAGAAATCATCAACCAGAACTCGAATTTCATTTGAAGTGGGCATGAATCATTTTGGCGGTAGCGCGTTATTCCTATCTCCACGGGACACGCAATTAGGCCGGGGCGAACCCTTGCAAGACAGTGCCAGAGTTATCTCCAGCATGGTGGATGCCATCATGTTAAGAACCAACAGCCATGAGACCGTTACAACCTTTGCCAAGCATTCTTCCGTACCAGTAATCAACGGCTTAACAGACTTGCAGCACCCGTGCCAATTATTGGCCGATATGCAAACCTATTTTGAATATCGTGGTGATATTAAAGGCAAAACTGTTGCCTGGATTGGGGATGGCAACAACATGTGCCATTCCTATATCGATGCAGCGGTATTACTTGATTTTACCCTGCACATTGCTGCTCCTGCCGGTTACTTGCCAAATCAGGACATAGTTGCCGCTGCCGGCAAGCACGTTAAATTTTTTGACAGCCCAGCTGCGGCAGCTAAAAATGTGGATTTATGCGTAACCGATGTCTGGGCCAGCATGGGTCAGGAAGAAGAGCAAAAACAGCGTGAGATTGCTTTCAAAAACTTTCAAGTCAATGCCGAAGTCATGAAAGCCGCTAATTCGGACGCATTATTTATGCACTGCTTACCCGCCCATCGCGGTGAAGAGGTAACAGCCGAGATTATTGATGGCCCACAAAGCGTGATATTTCCTGAAGCCGAAAACCGTTTGCATGCACAAAAAGCCTTACTTGAGTTTCTCATGTGTGCAAAATAGGACTAATATTTCTGCATCAGACGACTAATTTATAGGGAATCCAGTGAAAAAACTCATCAGCGTTACATTTTACATATTGCTAGTCACAGGTACGGTGCAAGCTAAAACGGTCTATGTTACCGATAACCTTAACTTATCTTTAAGAAGTGAAGAAAATAACGAAGGCAAAGTAATTAAAATGCTGCCTACCGGCACGCCATTGACCGTCATTCAAGAAAATAAATCAACTGGATTTTCTTATCTACGAACGGATAGCGGTGCAGTCGGCTATATGCCAACGCGTAATACCATGAGCGAGCCGCCCAGTCGCAAACAACTTGATACCGCCAATAAAAATTTGGCTACCTTGCAAGCTGAAAACGAAAAACTGCAATCAGAATTAACCAAGCTAAAAGACTCACTAACCCCTGGCACATCATTGGAGCAATCACTCGCTAATGAGCGTGATCAACTAAGCCGTGAGTTAATAGAAATCAAACAAAGCTCTGCCAACGTCATCCAGTTAAAGGAACAACGCGATGAGCTGCAAGAACGCGTGGTCAATGCCGAACGAGAGCTGGAACAATTTCGGTTGGAAAACCAAGCCCTGCAAGACAGCACTAACCAGGACTGGTTTTTATACGGAGGTGCCTTAACCGTTATTGGCGTGTTATTAGGCTTTTTATTGCCCAAACTCAGTTGGAGCAGAAAAAGCAGCGGATGGGACACGTTTTAAAAAATCATTCCTAAAAACTACCAACACCATCAATGGGTTAGCCTTTTAAGTTAACCCAAACCATTGTCGATTTAATTATTTGGGATACCAAACAGAGCGAATTCAGGTGACAACAACACCCGTACTTTTTCTTCTCTCGTTGTCGATGGCATGGAACGCGAGCCCAGTCGTGCCATGTGGCATGCAGCTGGCTTTAGCAACGATGATTTCACTCGGATAGGCGAAAAAGTACCAATTCTAGCTGATTTATAACCTAGTGGTCGTTACTCAATGGCAGAACTGGTTGAGATTGGCGGCATCCAACCGTTAAGGCTTAGGTAAAGAAGCGGCCTTAATTGCCGGTGGTCGCTTCTCAGGTGGCACGCATGGTTTCGTGGTTGGCCATATCACACCAGAAGCGCATGTGGGCGATGCATTGGCTATCGTACAAGATGGCGATCAAATCACAATTAACGCAGAAACCAAGCAATTGACCTTACCTATCGCTGATGAAGAAATTACGCGGCGTGCCGGCCAAGCATGCCAAGCTGGTTAGTTCTGCATTAAAAGGTGCGGTAACCGATAATTTTGAGTTATAAACTCATCGTATAATCAATCTAAACAAAGTCATCAATGCTATAAATTTTGGTTGCCAAACTAAATACGGTCACCTATAATACTTGGACTGAAGTTACTAAGCTTCAGGCGCGTAGCTCAGTTGGTTAGAGCACCACCTTGACATGGTGGGGGTCGATGGTTCGAGTCCATTCGCGCCTACCAGACTTATAAAAGCACTGCCCAGCAGTGCTTTTTTTATTCCCGAAACTGAATTAAATACAATGCCAGTAATCACCCTTCCTGACGGCTCAAAGCGCGAATACCCGCAAGCCATTACAGTAATGGAAATTGCACAATCCATTGGTGCAGGCTTAGCCAAAGCAACACTGGCTGGCAAAATCAATGGTGAACTGGTTGATGCCAGCACCGTTATTGAGCAAGACGCCACTCTACAAATTATCACTGCAAAAGATGCCGAAGGCGTTGAGGTTATCCGACACTCAACTGCGCATCTATTAGCTCAGGCAGTCAAACAACTTTTTCCAGACGCACAAGTCACTATCGGCCCTGTCATAGACAATGGTTTTTTCTATGACTTTGCGTACAAACGTCCGTTTACACCCGATGATCTAATCGCCATTGAGCAAAAAATGCAGCAACTGGCCAGTGCAGACCAAGCCATAACCAGGTCGGTTCTATCAAGAGACGCTGCTGTTGATTTTTTCAAAAACCTGGGCGAAGCTTACAAAGCCGAAATCATCGAATCCATACCAGCTGATCAACAGTTGTCACTGTATGAGCAAGGCGGATTTACTGACCTTTGCCGTGGACCACATGTACCCAGCACAGGCAAACTAAACGCATTCAAATTAATGAAAATTGCCGGCGCTTACTGGCGCGGTAATTCCGACAACGAAATGCTGCAACGCATTTACGGCACAGCGTGGGCGGATAAAAAAGAATTACAAGCCTACCTAACCAGACTTGAAGAAGCGGAAAAACGCGATCATCGCAAGCTGGGCAAAACGCTGGATTTATTCCACACCCAGGAAGAAGCGCCTGGCATGGTATTCTGGCATGAAAAAGGCTGGTTGATTTATCAACAAATTGAACAATACATTCGCGAAAAACTCAGATTTAATGGCTATGGCGAAGTAAAAACACCGCAGCTGGTTGATCGCTCTTTATGGGAAAAATCCGGTCACTGGGATAAATTTGGCGGACTCATGTTCACCACGCATTCTGAAAACCGTGATTACGCAGTTAAACCAATGAACTGCCCTTGTCATGTGCAAATTTATAACCAAGGCATTAAAAGCTATCGTGACTTACCTGTCCGCTTGGCGGAATTTGGCTCTTGTCATCGCAACGAGCCGTCCGGAACCTTACATGGTTTAATGCGCGTTAGAAACTTTGTTCAGGATGATGCCCATATTTTCTGCACCGAAAATCAGATTCAAGACGAAGTATCCACTTTTATCGACATGCTTTTCAGTGTGTACAAAGATTTTGGCTTTAACGATGTCATCATCAAACTGTCTACGCGCCCAGAAAACAGAGTCGGCGACGACGCCGTTTGGGACAAGGCAGAACAAGCCTTAGAACTCGCTTTGACCAACAAAGGTTTACCCTGGGAACTGCAACCCGGCGAAGGCGCTTTTTATGGCCCTAAAATTGAATTCTCATTAAAAGACTGTCTTGAGCGCGTCTGGCAATGCGGCACCATACAGGTTGACTTTTCCATGCCTGGACGACTAGGCGCAACCTATATTGCCGAAGACAGCTCAAAACAAGTACCCGTTATGCTACATAGAGCTATACTGGGTTCATTGGAACGTTTTACAGGCATACTAATCGAGCATTTTGCAGGCACATTCCCGCTTTGGCTGGCGCCAGTGCAGACTATTGTGCTCACTTTAGCTGACCGTCATGCCGATTATGGCCTGGAAGTGCTAAAAACCCTAGAAAATCAGGGCATAAGAGCAAAAATTGACTTGAGAAATGAGAAGATCGGGTTTAAAATCCGTGAACATTCTATGCAACGTGTTCCCTATATAATTATTATCGGCGACAAAGAGCTAGAAGATAAAGTTATCACCGTCCGCACACAAAAAGGTGATGATTTAGGTAGTCAAACAATCAGTGATTTTATCGACAAATTAAAAAAACAGATTGGTGACAGAAATTAGTATTGTTTTTGGAGGATTAAGGTATCGCTGCTAAAAAAGATGAAACGCGCCTAAATGACGCCATCACTGCCAGACGAGTGAGGGTTACAGGTGCAGATGGTGAGGCTCTAGGTATTATCTCACTTGATGAAGCTAAACAACTCGCTTACGCGGCAGATTTAGATTTAGTAGAAATATCTCCAAACGCGGATCCTCCGGTTTGTAAGATAATGAACTACGGCAAATTTCAGTTTGAGCAAAATAAAAAACTGGCTGTTGCCAAGAAAAAGCAAAAACAGATTCAGGTCAAAGAAATTAAATTCAGACCGGGAACTGATGAAGGTGATTATCAAGTCAAATTGAGAAGTCTCATCAAATTCCTCAATGAAGGCGACAAAACCAAAATTACTTTGCGCTATCGCGGTCGCGAAATGGCCCACAGAGAAATTGGCATGGAGCAGCTAAAACGGATCGAAAAAGATCTTGAAGAATTAGCCATCGTCGAGCAGTTTCCTAAAATGGAAGGTCGGCAAATGGTTATGGTTATGGCGCCTAAGAAGAAAAAATGACCCTGTATTAACCGAATTCAACTTTAAACAGTTGATTACTACTCATGGAATTGCAGTAGTTGTGCTTATTGCACAAATAATTTAGTAGGGCCAAGCATTTTGCCTTATTGAATGATTAACTCATGGATTATCTATTATTATTGGAGCAAACAAATGCCAAAAATTAAAACTAACCGTGGTGCCGCTAAACGCTTTAAGCGCACCGGTAATGGTGGTTTCAAATGTGGACATTCTCACCGTCGCCACATTTTGACTAAAAAATCCACCAAAAGAAAAAGACAGTTACGCTCTATTGCAGCTGTTCACCCATCAGACGTGCGCATGGTTGCACGCATGATGCCTTACAGTTGATAAAGGAGCTGAGCAATGCCTAGAGTAAAACGTGGCGTAACAGCCAGAGCAAGACATAAAAAAATCTTAAAACAAGCCAAAGGTTACTACGGTGCCCGCAGCAGGATTTATCGCGTAGCAAAACAAGCTGTCATTAAAGCAGGACAGTATGCGTACCGCGATCGCAAACAGAAAAAACGTCAGTTCCGTGCCCTGTGGATAGTTCGTATTAACGCAGCTGCCCGCATGTTTGACATTTCTTACAGCCGTTTAATCAATGGCTTAACTAAAGCAAATGTTAAGATTGACCGTAAAGTATTAGCTGATTTGGCTGTACGCGATATTGACGCGTTTGGTGAAATCGCTAAAATTGCTAAAGCTAACCAAAGCAAACCTTAGCATTAAATTCTTACAGGGAACGAGTTACATGATTACCGCTATTATTTAATAGCGGTAATTTTAGCGTTGTTCCTGATTATCGTTTTACTATCCCCTCTAAACCAAACAGCGAGCTAAACGTGTCGGCTAATCTAGAAGCAATTCTCGCGCAGGCATTAAACGAGCTTGCCGCTATAAATGATCTCAACGAACTCGATCAGATTCGCGTTCAATATTTAGGTAAAAAAGGAATTTTTACTCTACAAATGAAAGAACTTGGCAACCTTGACCCTGATCAAAGACGTAGTGCTGGTCAAATCATCAATCAAGCAAAAGACCAATTTCAAAGCCAACTGGAAACCAAAAAGCAAGACCTTCAAAATACGGCTTTATTGCAAAGACTTGCCAGTGAACAAATCGACGTTACTCTGCCAGGCCGCGGCCAAACTATCGCAGGTTTGCACCCTGTAACCACTACCCTTAGACGGATTACTAAAATCTTCTCCAGTGTAGGCTTTAAGGTTGAAGAAGGTCCGGAAATTGAAGACGATTACCATAATTTTGCCGCTTTAAATATTCCTGCGCATCACCCTGCCCGGGCAATGCACGATACCTTTTACTTTGACGCGCATACGGTGTTACGTACACATACCTCACCAGTGCAAATTCGAAGCATGGAATCCGGTAAACCACCCTTAAAAGTTATTGCACCCGGTCGAGTTTATCGTTGCGATTCGGACATTACTCATACCCCAATGTTCCATCAGGTGGAAGGGTTTTTAGTTGATACAGACGTTAGCTTTGCTGATTTAAAAGGCGTTGTTTATGAATTTTTACGCGCTTTTTTTGAAAAAGATATACAGGTAAGGTTTAGACCATCCTATTTTCCTTTTACCGAGCCGTCAGCAGAAGTAGATATAGAATGCGTTATGTGCAACGGCGAAGGCTGTAGAGTCTGCAGCAATACCGGCTGGCTTGAAGTCATGGGTTGCGGAATGATCCACCCTGAAGTATTCAAAGCAGTCGATATTTGTAGCGAAACATACAGTGGCTTTGCTTTTGGGATGGGCGTAGAACGTCTTGCTATGCTACGTTATGGCATTAATGATTTAAGATTATTCTTTGAAAATGATCTTAAGTTTTTAGATCAATTCAATTAAATTGTTGTTTACACAGGAAAGCTTAGATCATGCAAATTAGTGAAGCCTGGTTGAGAACTCATGCCAATCCAGCGATAAGCACCAATGAACTCGTAGCCCAATTAACAATGGCGGGGTTGGAAGTTGACTCCGTTACGCCCGCAGCAGGTAATTTTACTGGCGTTGTGGTCGGCGAAGTCATCACTTTGCAGCAACATCCCGATGCCGATAAGTTGCGTGTTTGCCAGGTAAATATTGGCGAAGCAGAATTGCTGCAAATAGTTTGCGGCGCTAGCAATGTGCGTGCTGGCTTAAAAATCCCCGCCGCCCTGATTGGTGCAGTTTTGCCTGGCGATTTTAAAATTAAAAAATCCAAACTTCGCGGTGAAGATTCTTTCGGCATGCTTTGTTCAGAAAAAGAACTTGGCTTAGCCAACGAAGCCAATGGTTTAATGGAGCTTGCAAACGACGCACCTGTTGGTGTCGATATTCGTGAATATTTAAATTTAAACGATCACATCATAGAAGTCGATTTAACGCCAAACCGTGCCGATTGCCTGAGTGTTGAAGGCCTGGCAAGAGAAGTAGCGGTGCTCAATAAGCTGACTTGCTTGACCGTAGACGTTAAACCGACAGATGTAACGCATTCTGAAACTTTAACTGTAAACATACAAGCCCCTGAAGCCTGCCCTCGCTACCTGGGCAGATTGATCAAAAATGTCAATCCGTTAGCTGAAACGCCCTTATGGATGCAGGAACGTCTGCGTCGTTCAGGCATCAGAAGTCTTGGCCCTTTAGTTGATGTAACAAATTATGTTTTATTGGAATTAGGCCAACCATTACACGCTTTTGATGCGGACAAATTGGCGGGCAACATCACTGTTAGATGGGCCAAACCCAGCGAGCCGCTGGCTTTGCTCAATGGACAAACCATACAGCTGAATGAACAAGCCTTGGTTATTGCCGATGATCAACAAGCCCTGGCGCTTGCAGGCATAATGGGCGGCAGCTCGACAGCAGTTAGTGACGATACCAGGAACATCTTTCTGGAATGTGCTTTTTTTGCTCCAGAACATATTGCCGGCAAAGCCAGAAATTTTGGATTGCATACCGACTCATCTCATCGCTTTGAACGAGGTGTCGATGCAACCTTGCAAACCAGAGCGATTGAACGCGCCAGCCAATTAATTTTAGAAATTGCCGGTGGACAAGCTGGTCCAATCAGTGAGCAAACAGCCCAAGCCGCCTTACCGGCTCGAAACCCAATTTTGTTACGTAAGCAACGCATTGCAAAAACCTTGGGTACATCTTTACCTGACCAAGAAGTTGCTGACATATTTACGCGTTTAGGCATGCTTGTTAGCACGTGTGATGAAGGCTGGAATGTAACACCACCAGGGTTCCGATTTGATATTGCCATTGAAGCAGATTTAATCGAAGAAATCGCCCGCATAGTTGGTTATAACAACCTGCCCAGCAGCAGTTTATTAATGCGCACAGAATTGGGACTTGCCACTGAAAGCCTGGTTGACATTGATACAATCAAAGATTTACTCGTTACACGAGGCTATCAGGAAGCAATTACCTACAGCTTTGTTGATGAAGACATTCAACAAATCATTGCTCCTGAAGATGACGTAGTTCGTATTCAAAATCCAATTTCATCGGATATGTCGGTCATGCGCTCCACCTTGTGGTGTGGGCTTTTAAAAGCGGCTATTTACAATACAAATCGCCAGCAAACCAGAGTTCGATTTTTTGAAACCGGCTTACGGTTTGTCAACATCAATGGCGCAGTTGAGCAGCAAAAAAAGCTGGCTGGACTAGCGCTAGGCAGTAACAACCTAGAACAATGGGGTGAGAAAGCTCGCGACCTTGATTTCTTTGATGTTAAAGCCGATGTCACGGCAATGTTTGCGCTGTCTGGTCAAAGCGTCAGCTATGTTGCAGCTCAACATCCAGCGTTACATCCTGGCCAAAGTGCGCAAATCAAAACCAGCGACGGTCAAACTATCGGTTGGTTGGGCATGCTTCACCCAAGCATCGAAGCGCAATTAGGCTTTGATACGCAAGTTTTTTTGTTTGAATTAGATCAACAACTATTGTTACAAAAAAGCATAGCCAAGTTTGTTCCTTTATCAAAATATCCTTCAGTAAGAAGAGATTTGGCGTTGATAGTCAATGAAGCCATTAGTGCTGATGACATCATAAATACCATTAAAGGCTGCGCCGAAGTCATGCTTAAAGATGTTACTATTTTTGACATCTATCGCGGCAAAGGCATTGAAAACAATTGCAAAAGTGTGGCATTAAGTCTAACTTTACAAAATGATTCACAAACCCTAACAGATTCTGAAATAGATGCTATATTTAACAGAATTCTGAATACATTAACCAATAAAATTAGTGCAAAACTGAGGGATTAATTAAATGGCATTAACTAAGGCAGATTTTGCTGAACAGTTGTTCGATGAGCTTGGTTTAAACAAGCGCGAAGCTAAAGATATGGTAGAGCTATTTTTTGAAGAAATTAAAGGTGCTTTAGAAAATGGTGAGCAAGTAAAGATTTCGGGATTTGGCAAATTTGAACTGCGCGACAAAAATAGTCGCCCTGGTAGAAACCCAAAAACTGGCGAAGAAATTCCTATTACAGCAAGACGTGTAGTGACCTTCAGAGCTGGTCAAAAACTAAAAGCACGAGTAGAAGCATATGCTGGAGCCAAGTAATAATAATGAATTACCCGTTATTCCAGAAAAGCGTTACTTCACCATTGGTGAAGTAAGCGATTTATGCGCGGTTAAACCCCATGTTTTGCGCTATTGGGAACAAGAATTCACCGAATTAAGTCCCGTAAAGCGCAGGGGTAACCGTCGTTATTATCAAAGGCACGATGTGCTAATGATAAGGCAAATTCGCAGTTTGCTTTATGAGCAAGGCTACACCATTGGTGGGGCTAAAATACATCTGACCAGTGACAAACAAACTGAAGACCTCAGTAAACAGCTAATTCAACAAATGATTAGCGAACTGGAAGATATTTTACTGTTATTAAGCTAAAACTTGTAAAACCTTGTTGGCAATCAAGCCAACATTTCCAGCGCCAACTCAGCCATATTTTTTGACCCACCGCCCTGCCCTAGCTGTTGTTTAACTAGGGCAAGTTGCGTACGCATGTTTTGATTATATGTCGGGTCCTGTAAAATCAATATAACTTCCGCAGCCAGGTTTTCTGCATTCGCATCATGCTGGATAAATTCTTTGATGATGCGTTTGCCTAAAATAATATTAGGCAACCCAATAAATGGGGTATTAACCAACCAACGCCCAAGCCAATAAGTAATGGGTGAAAGCTTATAAGCAATCAGCATGGGGATTTCCAATAAAGCAATTTCCAATGTGGCCGTTCCAGACGTCGTCATCACGGCATCACAACACTGTATCACATCGTAAGGTTGTTTTTTAACCACGAGTACTTTTAATGGTGACTGACTTAAATAGCTATTGAGTAAGTCATCAGAAATAGAATCGGCCTGTGGCAATATAAATTGAATGTCAGGTAAACGGGTTTGCACTTGCTCTGCAGCAGCTAGCATGACAGGCAATAAACGCTTAATTTCATTGGTGCGACTACCTGGCAATAGCCCCAACAAAGGTTGGGTGTCGCTTAATCCAAAAGCAACCATATCTTCAGCTTTACTAAGATGCGGATGTACTTTATCCACTGAAGGATGCCCAACATAGCGCACCGGTACGTTTTCGGCCTCGTAATAAGCCGTTTCAAACGGAAAAATCACCGCCATCATATCAATGACTTCACCGTACTTTTTCACTCGCCCAGGTCGCCAAGCCCAAACTTGCGGGCTAACGTAAAAAAGAACTTTTATGCCGTTTTGCTTGGCAAACTTGGCCAATTTAAAGTTAAACTCCTTGTAATCAACGCATACCAGCAAATCTGGCCGTACGCTTAATAACAATTGCTGCATTTGGTTGAGTGCCCGACGAATTTCGCCATAATGCTTAAGCACTTCAACAACGCCAATAACTGCGATTGCACTGGAATTATAACGAATGTCGATACCAGCTTCCGCCATCTTCGCCCCGCCCATACCAATACCATTGATCTCAGGTCTGGACTTTTTCAGCTCCAAAAACATATTAGCGGCGTGTTGGTCGCCGGAAGATTCTCCGGCGCTAAAAAATAGGCTTGGCTTTGTTTTAGACATGCGTAGCGTTACGCCACCAACGCGCTATGAATAACGCCAACAATCTCGCGCACGGTTTCATCGGCCAGGAATGGACAAATCGGCAAGGAAAAACAGTTAGCGGCGACAGATTCGGTTACCGGTAAACTTAAACCTGCACATTCCTGCTTAAACACATTTTGCTGATGCAAAGGAACCGGATAATAAACTGCACAGCCAATTTTATGGTCTTGCAACGCTTTCATGACATCATCTCGACGATCGCACAACAACGTATATTGATGATACACATGCTCACCCAATCCATCTTCATACGGCGTGATCAAAGGCAAATCGGCCATTAATTCGGAATACAAATGCGCCACATGGCGTCTGGCTTGATTGTATTGATCGATGCGTTTTAGTTTGGCACGCAAAATAACCGCCTGCATTTCATCCAGACGGCTGTTATAGCCGATTACATCATGATAATAACGCACGTCTGAGCCATGATTACGCAGTTGCTTGATTTTGGCTGCGGCATTGTCACAGTTAGTAACAACTAAACCACCATCGCCAAATGCACCCAGATTTTTACTGGGAAAAAAGCTAAAAGCGCCCGCATCACCGATCGCTCCGGTTTGTTTACCATTGATGCTTGCACCAAACGATTGGCAGCAATCTTCAATCAACTTAAGATTATGTTGCTGGCATAGTTCCACAATAGCAGCCATGTCAGCCGGTTGCCCAAACAAATGCACAGGCATTACTGCTTTGGTTTTTGATGTGATTGCTTGCTCGATGGCTTTTGGGCAAATATTAAAAGTTTTGGGATCTATATCCACAAAAACCGGCTTTGCACCCACGTATTTAATCGCTTCTGCTGTGGCGATAAAAGTAAATGCCGTGGTGATAACTTCATCACCTGCGCCAATGCCTTCAGCCAATAAGGCCAAATGCAGTGCATCCGTACCAGAAGCCACGCCTATGGCATGTTTTACGCCTAAATAATGAGCGGTTTCCTTTTCAAATGCCTGAACATTTGGACCTAAAATAAACGAGCAGTTTTCTATGGTTTCTGCCAGACCCTGCTCAACTTCCTGTTTAATTTCAGCGTATTGAGCTTTCAGGTTTACCATGGGTATCATCTATAAGTACCTAATTTTTGATTGAATTTTTGTAACTGTTCTGCGTATTTCAAACAAGCCCTATCCTGAGAAGGAGGGCTGAGAGAAGAAAATTAACTTCGGCTAAAGGTCAGATTATTCACCAAGCAATTCAGTAATCTGAATCGCGGTTGCCAGCGCCCTTCTACCTGCTTCACCGGAAACCAGAGGATTATTACCACTACGAATACAGCCGACGAAGTGTTTGATTTCTTCTAACAACGCATCACCACTTTCAAACACAGACTCTTCAGAGACTATTTCCGGAATGCCTGGAAACATTTCTTTGGTGCCAGTGCGATGCTTGGTTAAGACTTTGTTTTGAAAGTCCACGGCAATATAAGAACTTGGCCGGAACAAGCGCATTTTGCGCTCCATTTTTAAACTAATCCGACTAGCGGTCACATTTGCCACGCAGCCATTTTTAAATAAGATGCGGGCATTGGCAATATCGGTACCTTGTGTTAACACTGGCGTACCGCTGGCATCAATGCGCTCAACTTCAGAATCCACCAGCGCCAATATAATATCGATATCATGAATCATTAAATCCAATACCACACTGACATCATTGGCGCGCGGGTTAAATGGCGAGAGTCGATGTGATTCAATGAATAACGGTTTCTCATCTTTATCCAAACCTAAAACAGCCGGATTAAAGCGTTCCAAATGACCGACTTGTAAAATCACCTTATTGGCTTTCGCCAGGGCGATTAACTCATCTGCTTCAGCAACG
>Ga0208514_100768_pt1 | contig 12613 bp, 9 predicted proteins | sample LakWasMet70_HOW9_2_FD_183900 | JGI IMG/M metagenome (GOLD analysis project Ga0208514, IMG submission 183900) | Freshwater sediment methanotrophic microbial communities from Lake Washington under simulated oxygen tension - Sediment Metagenome... | ecosystem: Environmental > Aquatic > Freshwater >...
GGCCGCAGCAATCACGGTTTGGGTGCCGCTAGCTGCGTCAATGCGTACCACACGATCCATGTCGGCCACATACAACTGGCCATTAAACAGATCCAGGCCTTTCGGGTCGTTTAAGCCATCCGCCAGGATAGTACGTGTACCGTCAGCGGCAATGCGTGTGATTTTGCCATCGCCCAATTTGCCAAATTCACCAATTTCAGAGATGTAAGTCACGCCTTCCGGGGTGGCAAATACAGACTCCGGCATGACAAAACCGCTCAAGGTGTTGGCTTCGCTGGCGGGGGATGCTGCTACGCTGTGTGTTTTGCCATCATAGCTGACACGGTAAATCACGCCATTGTAGTCATCCGATACCAGTAAAGAGCCATCCGGTAATTGCAGCACATCATTCGGGCGGCCCCAGACTTCGCCTTCAGCACTCAGCCAGCCGTCGATAAATGGCTTGGTTTCCTTGACCTGGTGCTGCGCGTCAAATGTCACGCGTACCAACTGGTAGCCGACCGGTACTTTACGGTTCCAGGACCCATGTTGCGCAATCACGGCATTGCCCTGATATTCGGCTGGAAACTGTTTGCCGGTATAAAACTTAAAGCCCAGGTTGGCGGTGTGTGCCTGGAATTCGGCGACTGGTTTGGTCACGTCAGCTGGTGGCGTTTTGTTTTTCCAGTTCGGGTCGCGTGCATCGCCACCGGCGTAGTAAGGAAAGCCAAAATGCAAACCGGCTTTAGGCGCTGCGTTCAGTTCGTCATGTGGCACATCGGCGCCCAACAGGTCGACACCGTTGTCGGTGAAAAACAGGGTGTTGGTGCCTGGCTGAAAGTCCATGCCTACCGAGTTACGCACGCCTTTGGCAAAGGTTTCTACCTGGCTGCCATCCGGATTCATGCGAATAATCGAGGCTTCAATGCCGACCGGGTCACAAATGTTGCATGGTGCACCCAGGGTGACATATAACTTGTTGTCCGGGCCTGCCGCCAGGTAGCGCCAGCCGTGGTGTGCCTTGTCTGGCAACTTGTCGTAAATGACTTCGCGCATGGCCTTGAATGGCAGCGTTAAATCGAAATCGGGTGCGGCATAACGCGTGATGCGATGTTGCTCGGCGACATATAAATGACCATCAACCATGGCCACGCCATTGCCTACACTCAGGTCATCCAGAATAGTGACGACCTGGTCGGCTTTATGGTCCTTGTTTTTATCGACCACGGCGTATACTTTGCTGCCGCGTGTGCCGACGTAGACATTGCCGTTGGTGCCCAGCGCCATTTGGCGCGCACCGGGTACTTCTGCGTAGACTTCAACATGAAAGCCTTCCGGCACATGCAGTTTGCTCAAATTTGCGCGTACATCGTTAATATCTGCCCAGGTAGAGGTGGCCAGTGTGGCGAACATGGCGCTGACCAGGCCTGTGATCAGTGGATTCTTTTTCATTTGTATCCCTTTCTCCAAAAGTATTGCAATCAATCCAACTGCAATAGGGCCAGTGTAAGCAGTTGTATCTGCCGTGAAAAGTTAAAAGATATGAAATGATTGCCTAATTCTATGTCAGTAGTGATGGTTATTGCTAATTGGGAGTAATATGAATGCCTATTTATTTTAATCGCACTCATATTATGAATGGTAACGAATGCTGGCATGCGCACGACAAAGACCGCACGATTACGCTGCTTTCGGCACTGACACCGACAGAGGGGTTTACCCTGACCGCGCTGGATGGCGTCAAGCTCATGCGCTGGAACCGGGCGATTCCGCGTAGCCCGGTATTTTATGAGCCGAGTATTGTGTTTGTCTGCCAAGGGCGCAAAGTGGGCTACCTGGGCGGTGAGGTTTATCAATACAATCCGCAACAGTTCCTGATTCTGTCGGTGCCGTTGCCATTTGAAAGTGAAACCATCGCCTCCGCCGAGGAGCCATTACTCGCTATTTCCATCCGCATCAATCTGTCTATGGTTTCCGAGCTGTTGTTGAGTGTGGAGCATGCGACGCCGATGAATATTAACGGCAGAAGTGGCATCAGTTCGACACCGCTGGATAAGCAATTGTCGAATGCCGTGGTGCGATTGCTGGAGTGCCTGCAATCTAAAAATGAAGCCGCCGTACTCGGACAGGCGATTATCCGCGAGATTCATTATCGTATCCTGCAGTCTTCGCAAGCGTCGGCCATTCTGGCTGCGCATAGCACCCACAACAATATGGGCAAAATCAGCAAGGCGCTTAGGTTGATTCATGCCGAATATGCCAATGAGCTCAATGTCGATACGCTGGCGGCGGTGTCTGCCATGAGCGTGCCGTCTTTTCATGCCGCATTCAGGGATGTGACGGCTACCTCGCCGATTCAATATTTGAAAAAAACACGCTTGCATAAGGCCCGCTTGCTGATGGTGCAGGACGGTATTAATGCAACCTTGGCTGCGACTAAAGTCGGCTACGAGAGTGCCTCACAGTTCAGCCGCGAGTTCAAGCGCATGTTTGGCAAAAGCCCGATGGAGGAGGTGAGTGCCGTACGCAGCGCATTGATCACATCGCCAGGCGAATTTGTGGCCAATCAGATGGTCGACCAATATGTGACTGTTCAACAGTAAAACTGTCATTGTGACAATGAAGCCACGGTTTTTTGTGTCAAATATGCCAACATCGCAGAGGATTAGGCAAGTATTTGATAAGAGCAGGCAAGCACTTTTGGGCTGCCTTGTTTAGACTGTTTAGCGATACAGTGGTGATGCTTTGCCATTGGTTAACACGTAACAATAGATGATGGAGATGCTATGAAAACTGCCGCCTATGGTGTACAAAATGCGACCTCACCGGTCGCGCCCATGAGTATTGATCGCCGCGAAGCGGGGCCACACGACGTCCTGATTGATATCGAGTACTGTGGTATTTGCCACTCGGATATTCACCAGGCGCGTAATGAATGGGGTGGTGGTTCTTTGTATCCCATGGTGCCCGGCCACGAAATTGTCGGCCGTGTGAAAAGTATCGGCAGTCATGTCACCAAATTCAAGCTGGGGCAACTGGTTGGGGTCGGCTGTATGGTCGACTCCTGCCGCCACTGCGAAGACTGTGACGCTGGTGAAGAACAATATTGCAATGGCTCTGTGTTTACCTACAATGCCAAAGACACCAAGCATGGTGGCCTGACCTTTGGTGGCTATGCCGAGCGTATTACCGTTGATGAAAATTTCGTTGTCAGCGTGCCGGAGAATCTGGACACCAAGGCTGTTGCACCGCTGTTGTGTGCCGGTATTACCTTGTATTCACCACTCAAACACTGGGATGTACAGCCCGGCCAGAAAGTGGGCATTATCGGCCTTGGTGGCCTGGGTCATATGGGCGTGAAATTGGCCGCCGCCATGGGCGCGCACGTGGTCATGATTACCACCTCAGCCAGTAAAGCAGCGGATGCTACCAAGTTGGGCGCACATGAAGTGCTGATCTCTAAAAATGCGGATGACATGGCCAAGCATGCGGCCAGTTTTGATCTGATTATTGATACCGTGCCAGTCGCACATGACCTCAATCCTTATATCGGCCTGCTCAAGCGCGATAAAACCATCGTGCTGGTCGGCCCACTGGATCCGGTCGAAGTGCATGGCGCCAACCTGATTACCAAGCGTCGCCATGTCGCCGGTTCACTGATTGGTGGCATCGCCGAGACCCAGGAAATGCTCGATTTCTGTGGCAAGCATAATATCGTCAGCGATGTAGAGATGATCGATGCCAACTACATTAATGACGCTTACGAGCGCATGCTCAAGAGTGATGTGAAATACCGCTTTGTGATTGATATCAACTCAATGAAAGCTTAAGCAAACGCTTACCAAAAGCCCTGTTCGGTTGAGCAGGGCTTTTTTATGGATGCTGCAGCTTACTTTGAGCTAGGATCCGTGGTTGCCAATTTATCGGTTGCCTGCGGGTCAAGACTGTTAGCCTGTAGTTGCCATGCCTCAGCAAATGGGCCGCCATTCGCGCGCAACACGTCTGGCGGGCCATCTTCAATAATTACCCCATTTTTCAACACGATGATTCTATCGAATGAGGCGAGTGTAGAAAGCCGGTGCGCGATGGCTAACACGGTCCGCCCTTGCATCAGTGAGGCTAAGGCTGACTGGATTTCTTTTTCAGACTGGGAGTCCAGCGCAGACGTGGCTTCATCCAATATCAAAATTGGGGCGTCTTTCACAAAAGCCCTGGCGATGCCCAGACGTTGTCTTTGTCCACCCGACAGGCGGATGCCTTTTTCACCCACAATCGTGCGATAGCCTTTGGGCAAGCCGCGAATGAAGGCGTCACAATAGGCATTGCGTGCCGCGCTATATACTTCTTCGTTCGAGGCTTCTGGGTTGCCGTAGCGGATATTCTCGAACACCGAGCGGTGGAACAGGGCAATGTCTTGCGGGACGACGGAGATGTTTGCCCGTAAACTGTCTTGTGAGACCTGGTCGATGCGCTGGCCGTCAATCAGGATCTGACCGCCCTGAATATCATCCAGGCGCTGAATCAGGCTGATCAAGGTCGATTTCCCGGCACCGGAAGCCCCGACCAGGCCGACTCTCTCACCGGCGTTGATCTCAAATGACAGGTTATCAAACACTTTGTGACCATCCGGATAGGTATAAGACACGTTGTCAAACAGGATATTACCGCTTTCGACTTTAAGTGGTGAGGGTTCAGCCGGGTCTTTGACCGAGTGTGGCAGCGCAATCACTTTGAGTGTTTCATTGATGATGCCGAATTGTTGGGCAGTGCCCACCAAGGCAAGGGCAAGGTCTCGCGAACCATGCAATATCCTGAAGGTGAGGGTGCTGACGATGACCACGTCGCCGGTACTAATGCTGCCGGCGCGCCAGAGTAATATGGACCAGACCAGCATGCCCGCGCCGGTCACGACCAGGCACATGTCATGAATCACGCGTGCCAGTTCTACATACATCCAGCTGCGCCGGTGCGCTTTGGCTTCCCTGTTCAATTCGCGCGACAGCCTGTGTTTTTCGCGATAGCGGGCGGAAAACGCTTTCACTGTCCACACATTACTCACTACATCGATCATTTTGCCGCTGGCATCGGAGGATCGCCTGGCGTAATTGTCATGTATCCTGCGACCGCGGATGCCGAAGAGGATGAGCAGGCCGGCGACAAATAATACTGAGAACAGCAAGCCCAAACTCATTTGCCAGCGAATGGTCGTTAGTACGAGAATGGCACCAAGAAAATCGGTGATCGGCGGCAGGATACGCCAGAACATCGTGGCAAATATCTCACCGGTAGCCGCAGCGGTAGACGTGATGCGGTTGCCCAGTGCGCCTGAAAAGTGCTGGTTGAAGTAGCGCATCGAATGGCCTGTCAGATGTTCGAACAGGTCTAGCCGGATATCGACCCCGCTGGCTACGATGGCGCGGGAACCTTGCCAGCCACCCAACCGCCACAACAGGTTCTCGACGGTGATCAATACCAGGAAAAGGAATAAAGGCGCCCAGACATGGGCGGTGGATCGTACCGAACTGTCCATGGCATCCACCAGCAGCTTCATGGCATATTGCACACCAACCGCTGAACTGGCGGCGCCGATGATGATGAGGAACACGGAGCCAAACAACCAGGGGCGGCGCGTGATATACAAAAACAGAAAACGGACGGCTTTCTGCGGGATGGGGGAATTTGTCAGGTTCACAGATGAATAGGATGCCAGGCATTGAAGAAGCTGAAGATATGTTTAATTAAACCAGAAAAATCATATCAATGACCTGATCATTCTCTTGGCAAAATATATTTTTTACTTGCATTTAGTTTGATTCCATACTATATTGATCCGTATTATGTTGCTGCTTAAAGAATTACCTACCTCCAAAAGCCTGGAAAAGTTTGTGACACGTTATCCCGGCACAGACATTTCGGCCATTTCTGATTTCGTCAGCATCTTGCGTGCAGCGTCGGATATTTCGTCTGCACTGGATGCGTTGTTGGCTCAACATGGGCTGTTGCAAGGTCGCTGGTGGGTGCTGGTTTTACTCATGCGCCAGGACGACCTGACCTCTTCACCTTCAGAGTTGGCTGACAAGGCCGGTGTGACCAAGGCGACGATGACGGGCTTTATTGACGGCCTGGAGCGCGAAGGGCTGGTGTCCCGTTTTATGGATACCAATGACAGACGCAAATTTCTTATCCGCTTATCGGTGGCCGGACAGCAAAAATTGGACGAAGTGATGCCGGTGTATGTGCAATGCGTCACGCAGTTTATGAATGTGCTGGGCAAGCCGGAAAGAAATGCCTTGATTGCCGATCTCGCCACGTTGGCCAGTCGGGTCGATTTAATCAAGTAAATTGAACCAGTAAAATTTTTTAGTTATTTGGTTTGATTCCATACTATCAATAACCATACTTTATGTTTATGCCATTGACTATCGTTGCCATATTGCCGCACCAACCCGTGAGAGTGTTTCGCTGGGGTGTCTGGTTATTGGCCCTGTTATTAAATGGATGCATCAGCTCCAAAGGCATCATCCCCGCGTCGCAGCCGCTGGCGCAAGATAAACTGGCACTGGGCAAAACGATAGAGGATGCCTCCGCCATTGCCTGGCCGACGGAGCATTGGTGGCAGGCGTATCAGGATGCGCAGTTGGACCGCCTGGTAGAGAAAAGCCTGCGCGATCATCCTGACCTAAAAAAAGCCACAGCGCGCATCGCCTTGACGACGGCGATGGCCGAGCAGGCGCATGCGACGACCTTGCCGAATGTTGGCGGTAAAGTGAGCTCGTCACGTGAGCGTTTTACTGAGTTGAGTTTTATCCCCAAGCCGTGGGCGGGCCGCTTTAACTGGAACAACCAGGCGACGGTAGACATGTCTTACAACCTGGATTTATGGAAGCAACAGAAGTCAGCCTGGCTGGCGGCGCTGGATGAGACCCATGTCAGTGAAGCCGAAATGCAGCAGGTGAAGATTGAGTTGACGGCGGCCATGGTGAAAAGCTATATCCGCCTGGCGGCAGAGTATCAATGGCGCGACCTGGCAGAAGAGGAACTGGATGACCTACGCCATGAGATTGCCATTGCTAAAAAAGCGCTGGCTGCCGGGCTGAATACGCAATTAAACCTGAGCCGCCTGGAGGCGCAATTGCCTGCAGCACAAAACAAGCTGGTGCAAATTGAGTTGCACCTGACATTATTAAAAAATCAGATTGCAGCACTCAGTGGTGAAGGGCCGGGTGCGGGTGACAGTCTACAGCGCCCAACATTGCGTTTGTCCGCCAGTATCGGCCTGCCTGATCATTTGCCTGCCAACCTGGTTGGCCGCCGCCCGGATATTGTCGCTGCCAGATGGCGGGTCGAAGCGTCGCAAAAACATATTCAAAGTGCCAAGGCAGCGTTTTACCCGAATATCAATTTGTTAGGCTATATCGGTTTCCAGGCGCTGGCATTTTCCGGCCTGTTTTCCAGTGCCGGTTTAGTCGGCAATTTAGGCCCGGCCATGTCCTTGCCTATTTTTGATGGCGGTAAGCGTCGCGCTAACTTGTCGGCAGAAACGGCGCTGTATGACATGGCGGTAGAGGATTACAACGCGACTATTCTCAAGGCACTGGAAGGTATTTCAAATCAGCTTTCCATCTTGCATACGGTAGCGACCGAAACTGACAATACGCAGCAGGCGCTGGCAAAAACCGAACAGGCGCACAGCTTAGCGGTGAAGAATTACCGCGCCGGGTTAAGCAACCTGGTGGAGAGTCTGCAAACCAACGCACTGGTATTGCAACAAAAAGGCATTCTGGTGGAACAGGAGGCGGTGCGGCTGGAAGCCTATGCGGCATTGATGCTGGCGCTGGGTGGAGGAGTGATCGATGCTGAGCACACAACACATTAATCGCGCGATACAGTGGTTTTTTGCAGGTCTTGCTACACTTGGGCAAGGCATGCGGCTGGCGGCCGTATGCCTGCACCAGGCAGCTGCCGACTGGTACCGTCAGGACTTTCCGCTGATTGGCTATTTGTTCAAATACCTGTTGGCCGCTTTCCTGGCGTTGTGGGTGGCCTTGAAAATGGAGATGGATCAACCGGCAACCGCCTTACTGACGGTGGTGATAGTCATGCATTTCCGCTCCGGCATGGTGATCACCAAAAGCTATTACCGCCTGATCGGTACCGTGATCGGGATTTTGTTTTCCATGTTGCTGGTGGCCTGGTTTGCACAAGACCGCTTCCCGTTTTTTATTGCGGCAGCACTGTGGATAGGCATGTGTACGGCAGGCTCGCTGGTATATCGTAACTTCCAGTCTTATGGATTTGTCTTGGCTGGCTATACTTTGTGTATTGTCGGCTTGCCTGCGACGCTGACGCCTTGGCATACCTTCCAAATCGCCTCAACCCGCATGTCTGAAATTGGCGTCGGTTTATTAAGTGCGACCTTGGTCAGTGAGCTGGTGCTGCCACAACGCCTGTGGGAGAACATTCAGGCAGTCGTCCGCAGCAAGTTTCGCGATTTCAGCGTATTACTGGGCACCGGCGCACCTGCTGGGCTCAATCAGCCGTTTTTAAAGTTCATGCAAGATATTTATCAGTTGGAGGCATTTCGTTCGTCTGCGCAGTTTGAAACGGATGATGCGCGGGTACACAGTGCAACCATCAACCGGCTCAATGTGCAGTTTATGGCAGTTTCTACGACCTATGTCGTCTTGCAGCGACTGATCCAGCGTTTACAAACCCGTGTGGCGTCAAAGGAAGCAGACGCTTTGCAGGTCTTGATGCAGCCCTTATCTGCCGCGGTGCTCATAGACGGGCAGCCTGCTAGTCATGCTGAAGCCATCACCCGGGTGCAGCAAGCTGTCGCAGCGTTTCAACATGATTTTGATGCGCGCCTGGCGGTGCAGTTACAACACTTGATGATACATCCGGAGGTCAATCAGCTGGAGGTGGAAACCGGTGGAGAATTGCTGTCGCGCCTGGCAAAAGAGTTGACTGACTATCTGGACACCTATGCATTGTTAGTGGCACAGCCACGTGCGCGCAAAGTGGCGAGCCGTGAATTCACCGCTGACCAGTTGCATATGCACATTGACTGGTTGCCGGTGTCGATTGCGGCGACCCGTGGGGCACTCACCTTGCTGATCCTGGCGGCCATCTGGATGACCATAGACTGGCCCTCCGGTATCCTGGCCATGACGCTGGGGGTGATTACCAGCACCTTGTTTGCGGCTAGTCCGGCGCCAATGGCCACTATCCGTCAATTCTCAGTAGGGGTGTTGCTGGGCATCGTGCTGGTGTACATCAGCAATGTATTCTGGCTCACCGCGGCACATGATTATGTCATGCTCTGTATCGTGATTACGCCTGCGGTTTTGCTCACCGCCTGGCTAAGTGCACGGCCAGCCACCACCTTGGTGGGCGCAGGATTGGGCATTGCTTACTTTTTGATGGTGGGATTCAACCAGGCGCTGGGCGATAACCCAGTCAAATATTTTAACGACTCTATTGCACTCATGGTGGCACTGGTGGTGTCCGGCATCATGTTCAGCCTGACGGATTATGCGGCGAGTCCCTGGGCCAAGGCTCGTGTGTTTACCCAATTACGCAAATTAGTGGTCGATGCCTGTCTGCATGCGAGCATGACTGCGCCCATTTTTGAAATGCGGACGCGCGATTTGATCCAGCGTTCCGGCAGTGTGCACCGCCCACAAGAGGCTGAAAGTGTGCGTGTGGTAGAAGCCTTGTGTGCTGCGCTAGAGCTGGGGCATGCCGTGTTGGCGTTACGTGCGGTTGCCAGGGGGGTATTGGCGCAGCCTTATCAATTGGTGCAACGCACACTGACGTTGGTCGCCAGTTATTACAAGCAGCCAGGGTTGGCACAGCAGCAAGCAGTGTTGCAATGGTTGGATCATTTTCTGGCCTGGTTGCAAGGCGGGGAGTATGCCGATGCACTCCTGCCTTCACAAGCGCGAAAGCTCACCACGCAATTGCATTTTATCAGGCTGGTCATCGCGGCAGAGGTGCTGCAGGACCAGGCTTTAACGCCAACCGGAGCTGACTCATGATGCATGCATGGATTCCGCGTGAGTTTGCTTTTCTGGATGCCCATGTGCCCACCTTGTTTGTGGCATTTTTGCTCGCCGCTGCGGCGATCTGGCTGATTGATAAAGTATTGGCTGCCTGGGGGATTTACGAATTGGTGTGGTATCCGGCCTTGTTAAGGGTTTCCTTGTTTTTTGGCTTGTTTTCCGTGTTTGGTTTGATGGTGTATTGAAAGGCTCGTCTATGCAGTCACAGCGTATTTGGTTTAAGGCAACAAAAGGTATCCTGCGCGTCTGTATTACGCTGGCAATCGCGCTGGCGGCCGGGTTATTGGCATACAAGTTGTGGGTGCGCTATACCGATTACCCGTGGACGCGCGATGGCCGTGTGCGCGCCGATGTGGTGAATATTGCGCCGGATGTGGCCGGGCTGGTGACCGCAGTGCCGGTGCGTGATAACCAGTATGTACACAAAGGCGACGTGCTGTTCCGTATAGACACTATGCATTACCAGCATGCGCTGGCAGAAGCCATCGCTGTGACCCAACAGAAGAAGTCCATCTGGGAGATGAAAAAACAGCAATCTGCCCGCCGTGCGCATCTGGATGATGAAGTCATTTCACGCGAAAACCGTGAGGATACCGATCTGGGCGCACTCGCTGCCAAAGCCGAATATGAGGCCGCCGTGGCCCAGGTGGAAAAAATTAAACTCGATCTCGAGCGTAGCGTGGTGCGGTCGCCGGTTGATGGCTGGGTGTCTAACCTGCTGGTACGCCCGGGTGATTTTGCCCAGGTAGGTGCGGCCAAGCTGGCGGTGATTGACCAGCACTCATTCTGGGTCTATGGCTATTTTGAAGAGCATAAATTAAATATGATCCAGGTGGGGGACGCGGCCGAAGTGCAGCTGCTGGGCAGCCATGCCACGCTCAAAGGCCATGTCGAAAGCATCGCCCATGGCATTACCGACCGCGATAACCCGACCGATATCCGTTTGCTGGCCAATGTGAACCCGACCTTTAACTGGGTGCGACTGGCACAGCGCATCCCGGTGCGTATCCACCTCGACCAGATTCCAGCCGCGATGCCACTGGTCGCCGGGATGACATGTTCGGTGGTGATCAGGCATGGATAAGCAGGGCCACATGCAACAGAACCCGACAGTCTCTGTTAAGATGGTTATTCATTGATCACAATCTAAGCGCATGCTTACCGACAAACCGCCAACGGGACTGTTGTCCCTGATTATTTCCATTATCGCCTACCTGGCATTGGCGCAAGCCGACAAAGTCATGCATATCGGCCAGCCCGAGTCGCTGACCATTTCTATCCTGTTTGTGCTGCTGATTATCAACCTGGCCTTTCAGCTGTCTTTTCAGGTGGAATATGTGGCCGAACGGCTCAAAGAGCCTTATGGCACCATGATACTGACCATCAGCGCGGTCATCATCGAAGTGGTGATTATTGTCATGATGCTCAGCCATACCTCGTCGACCACGCTTGCCAGGGATGCGATTTACTCTGCGGTGATGCTCGATATCAACGGTATTTTGGGCTTGTGTGCGATTGTCGGCGGTATTAAATACGGCGAGGTGGAGTACAACGTCAACTCCGGCAACACCTACATCGTCATGATCATGACGGCGCTGGGCATCTCCATGGCCTTACCTGCCTTTTTGCCACCCGAGCACTGGCGTTTGTATTCCATGTTTACCATCGTCACCATGAGTGTGTTTTATGCATTGTTTTTGAAAATGCAAACCGGGCGCCATCGTAACTATTTCAGTTACCGCGACCAACATCAGGTACAAACCGGGCAGTCGGCTGGCGCGATGAGCGCGGATGTCAGATTTTCCATTCTTTACATGTTGGCCGGCATCATTACTATCGGTTTCCTGTCTGAGGAAATGAGCATGCATATGGATGCCGGTTTAACCGGCAGTGGCGTGCCACCTATTGTGGCTGCGATTGTGGTCGCCATCATCGCGGCCAGCCCGGAAGTACTGACAGCGTTGAAGGCTGCAGTGAATGACCGCATGCAAACCGTGGTGAATATTTCACTGGGTGCCACCTTGTCGACGGTGATTCTGACTGTGCCGGTGATTGAAGCCATTGCCCTGATCGAAGACCGGCCGCTGATTGTCGGTTTGTCGCCGACGCAGATGGTGATGACGTTCCTGACCCTGATTGTCGCGACCATCAATTTGCATGATGGTGAAACCAATGCGATTGAAGGCATGACGCATTTTGTATTATTTATGGCCTTTGCCATGCTGGCCGCTTTGGGTATGTAGTGTTGTTTTTATAATGTTTGTCGCGAATTAATCATCCTTTATGAATACCGTTCTTGAGTTGATACAGCAATATGGCTTGCTGATCGTGTTTGCCAGCGTCTTTCTTGAGCAAATGGGCTTGCCTTTACCAGCCTACCCGACCTTGTTGCTGGCAGGCGTGCTGATTGGCAATGGTCAATATTCGTTTGCGGCAATGTTGCTGGTGGCAGTGGTTGCCGCGCTGATGGCCGACTCCATCTGGTATCGCGCGGGCCGCAAATATGGCAAACGCGTCATGGGCAAGTTGTGCAAAATCTCTTTATCGCCGGATACCTGTGTCCGGCAAAC
>Ga0208514_100777_pt1 | contig 12509 bp, 13 predicted proteins | sample LakWasMet70_HOW9_2_FD_183900 | JGI IMG/M metagenome (GOLD analysis project Ga0208514, IMG submission 183900) | Freshwater sediment methanotrophic microbial communities from Lake Washington under simulated oxygen tension - Sediment Metagenome... | ecosystem: Environmental > Aquatic > Freshwater >...
TCCTGCAACTGGCGCTCGACGACGATCTGGGTAGCAATGCCGGCGTGGTCCGTGCCGGGAATCCACGCGGTATTGGCGCCCAGCATGCGGTGGTAGCGCGTCAGGCTGTCCATGATGGTCTGGTTGAACGCATGGCCCATGTGCAGCGTGCCGGTCACATTGGGCGGCGGCAACTGGATGGCAAAGGAGGGCTGGCCTTCTTTAGGCGCCTGCGTGCCGCGGTAGCCGGCCACGCCATAACCGCGCTTTTCCCACTCGGGTCCCCAATGGGCTTCCAGCGCGGCGGGCTCGAAGGACTTGGAGAGGGACTGCAGGCCGGGTTGTGCGGGAGGAGTGGAGGCGGTGTCGGTCATGGTGGGGTCAGTTCGGTCAGAGCCCACGATTTTACCGGGCGCAGGGTAAGGCCTGCCGCGGATGCGTGCTGGGGGTACGATGGCCCACCATTTATTTTTCTGCGGGGAGCGGTTTGCATGGTCGTGGCTGAAACAGAACGTCTGCGGGTGCGCCACTTGTCCGTCGACGATGCGGCGTTTATTGTGCGGCTGCTCAACGAGCCGACATTCATTCGCCACATCGCCGACAAGGGGGTGCGCACACTGGACGATGCGCGGGTGTATCTGCGTAACGGCCCCATCGCGAGTGTGGCGCGGCACGGCTTTGGGCTGAACCGCGTGGAGTTGAAGGAAACGGGCCAGGCCATTGGCATGTGTGGCCTGATCCGGCGCGATGCCCTGGACGACGTGGATATCGGATACGCGCTGTTGCCCGAGTTCTGCGGCCAGGGCTATGCGGCCGAAGCCGCGCGCGCGGTGCTGGTCAGTGCGGCACGCTTGCATGGTTTGCAGCGCGTCATCGCCGTGGTCAACCCCGACAACAGTGACTCCAGTCGCATGCTGGAGAAACTGGGATTTCGCTTCGAAAAGATGGTGAAGCTGGCAGTGGACGAACCCGACATCCGCCAGTTTGCGATTGCGCTGTCGACAGGCATGGACTAACCCTTTTGGCGGCGCAGTTTGAGCCACCGCAAAACATACTGCGGCCTGCGTGCTATAAAGGTTTGTCGTTCCGTGATGCCTTCGGCGACGGGACCCAACCAGGAGAAGATCTATGCAAGTACAAGTTCACACCGATGACCACATCCAGGGCGGCGAATCGCTCGCCCAATGGATTCAGGACGAAACCAAAACCCGTCTGGCCCGTTTTGCCGAATCGGTCACCCGCGTCGAAGCCTTTTTGACCGACGTGGACGCTGGCAAGTCCGGCACCAACGACAAACGCTGCCGCCTGGAAGCCCGCGTAGCCGGTCGGCCCGCCGTCTCGGTGACGGCCGATGCTGACAAGATGGCCGCCGCCTTTACCGATGCGGTGGACAAGCTGACCCGCGTGCTCGACTCCGAGTTGGGCAAGGCCAAGGACCGCAACGGGCGCGACACGATTCGCGCAGCGCAGGAGTAAACCGTCCGACCCGGCGAGCAACTGCCTCGCACATCCGGCTTCCATGATCCGCACCCTGGGCCTGCGTTACCAGTATCCCAACGGACCCTTGCTGGCCTTCCCGGACGTGGAGGTGCCGCAGGGCGCCGTGCTGCTGCTCAGCGGCCCCTCGGGCTGCGGCAAGTCCACGTGGTTGGCCCTGGTAGCAGCCCTGGTGGCGCCCACTGCGGGTGCCTTGGTGGTGGCCGATCAAACTCTCGATGCTCTCAAATCCGTAGCGGCTGACGCATGGCGGGCGATGGCTATCGGCTTTCTTCCGCAAAAACTGCATCTGAGTACCGCCCTGAGCGTGTACCAGAATCTGGCGATGGCGCAGTGGGCGGCCGGCCAGTCGGAGGACGCCGCCCGCATCCACGCCGCCCTGCAAACCTTGGGCGTGGACGAGTTGGCCCAGCGCAGGCCCGGCCAGCTGTCGGGCGGGCAGGCACAGCGCGTGGCGCTGGCGCGGGCCGTGCTGCTACAGCCCCGGGTGATCCTGGCGGACGAGCCCACCGCAAGCCTGGATGACGCGTCCGCCGCCCAGGCGGTGGGCCTGTTGCTGGACACCGCCCGGCAGCAGGGTGCCACGCTGGTCATTGCCACCCACGACGCCCGGGTGGCGGGACTGCTGGCGCCCGACATCAATGGGCAAATTGGCATCCAGCCCTCGTGGTTGTTGCGGTTATTGCTATGAAAACGCTAGCATGAAGACCCTGGCCCTTGCTTGGCGCTACCTGTGGTCCCGGCCTCTGGGCGCGGCGCTCAATGTGCTGCTGCTGAGCCTGGGGCTGGCGTCCATCACCTTTTTGCTGCTGGTGGGCCACCAGCTCAGCCGCGCGTTTGACCGGGACCTGGCGGGCATTGACGTGGTGGTCGGGGCCAAGGGCAGTCCCATGCAGCTCATCCTGAGCGGTGTGCTGCACATCGACGTGCCACCGGGCAATGTGCCCCTGCAGGCGGTGAAGGCGCTGGAAAAGCACCCCTTGGTGGCCAGCGTCATTCCCATCAGCCTGGGGGACAACTTCCGGGGTTACCGCATTGTTGGCACCTCGCACGCCTACCTCACGCATTACGCGGCTACGCTGGCCCAGGGCCGGCTGTGGGATGCGCCCATGCAGGTGGTGCTGGGCTCCACCGCCGCCGCCAAGCTGGGTGCTGGCTTGGGTCAGACTTTTGTCGGCACCCACGGTCTGGGTGCGGGCGGCCATGCGCACGGCGACAGTACCTACTCCGTGGTCGGCATCCTGGCGCCCAGCGGCAGCGTGCTGGACCGCCTGATCCTGACCGACACCGCCTCGGTGTGGAAGGTGCACGAAGACTTCACCGCGCTGGATGACGACGACCGCAAGGCCATGGAGGAAGAGCGCGAGGTCACCATGGCGCTGGTGAAATACAAGTCGCCGATGGCGGCGCTGAGCTTCCCGCGCTATGTGAACACCAGCACCGAAATGCAGGCCGCCGCGCCCGCGCTGGAGATCAGCCGCCTGCTCAATATGCTGGGCCTGGGCACCGATGTGCTGCGCGCCTTTGCCGGCGTGCTGCTGCTGACCGCCGCTTTGAGTGTGTTCATTGCCCTGTGGAGTGCCGTGCGCGAGCGTCGGGGCGATCTGGCGCTGTTGCGCATGCTGGGCGCGCCCCCGGCCAAGGTGGCCGCGCTGTTGCTGTGCGAGGCCGTCTGGCTCGGCCTGCTGGCCGCCGCCCTGGGCCTGCTGCTGGGTCAGGGTTTTGCGGCGGCGCTGGGCTGGTTCCTGAAACTCGACACCACGCTGTTGATAGGCGGCATGGTCTGGCCGAGCGAGCTGGCGGTGGTACCGGCGCTGGCGCTGGGCGTTTCCTTGGGCGCGGCGCTGCTGCCGGCCCTGGGCGCCTACCGCGTCAGCGTGCTGGAACTTCTGCAGGGCCGCTAACTCCCACTGTATTGATTCCTACCGGAGCCCATATGAAAAAACAGCTTCTAGCCCTCGTCGTTATTGCCTTTGGCGCTACTATTTGTATAGCATCCGAGCCGCACAACGATAAACAAACCCGGGACGACATCGCCCGCCACCGCGCCATGGCTGCGGCCCATGAAGCTGCGGCCAAGTGCCTGGAGTCGGGTAAGAAGGAGGACGTGTGCAACAAAGAGTTGCTGGCGGCCTGCAAGGGCCTGGCCATCGGCAAGTTTTGCGGAATGAAGCACGAGCATTAAGATGTGCAGGTTAAGGAAAAAAATGAACCCCCATGCTGCCTTCCATCGTCTGGCCCTGCTTGTTGCGCTCGGTGCTGGCGTGCTGCCCCTGGCCGTGTCGGCCCAACCCGCGGCAACCGGCGCGGGCGTGCCGGTTGCCGGCACCGGTGCCGGCGTGCACAGCCCCAACAGCCCATTCGCCCCATTGCAGGAACGTGCCGACGTGGTGCCCTGGTCGGTGTTGACCGATGTGAAGACCAAGGTCGAAAAGAACCGCATGCTGCCAGTCTTCCCGGCGCCGGTGATGGCGCTCAACCAGAAAAACCAGCGCGTGCAGGGCTTCATGATGCCGCTGGAGCCGGGCGAAAAGCAGAAGCATTTTTTGATCAGCTCGGTACCGTTGACCTGCTCCTTCTGCGTGCCCGGCGGGCCAGAGAGCATGGTCGAAGTCAAGACCAAGACCCCCATCAAATACACGCTGGAGCCCGTCGTCGTGGAAGGCCAGTTTGCGGTGCTCAAGGACGACCCGTATGGGCTGTACTACCGCATCAGCGACGCTGTTGCCGTGAAATAGGCAAGGCCATGGCGGATACGGATGTTTCTTTGGAGTCTCTGCTTCCCCGCTTGGGCACCGCCAGGCTTTTCCAGGGCGTGGATCTGACAAAGCTGGAGCCCGAACTGCAGGAAAGTCGCCTGCATGCCATTGATTCGGGTCAGGTGTTGCTGGACCCCAAGCACCTCAACACCAATATCTACATCGTGCTGGATGGTGAACTCATGGTTTGCCTGGAGCCCAAGGTGATCAACCCGCTGGTGCGACTGGGTGTGGGCGACTGCGTCGGTGAACTCTCCATCATCGACACCAGTCCGCCGTCGGCCTATGTCGTCGCCGCAGTACCGACGCAACTGCTGGCGATCTCCAAGGCCGTGCTGTGGCGCATGCTGGCATCGCAGCAGTCCATGGCACTGAACCTGCTGCATGTGCTGACGCGGCGCATCCGCGAAAACAATGTGGTGTTGCTCGGCAGCATGGAGCTGCAACGCGAGTACCGCAACAAGGCCGAGACCGATGCGCTGACGGGCTTGCACAACCGGGTGTGGTTCGAGGAGGTGTTTCCCAAACAGCTGGAGTTGTGCGAGCGCACCGGCCAGCATGCATCACTGCTGATGCTGGATATTGACCACTTCAAGATGGTCAATGACCAATACGGTCACCAGATCGGAGACGAGGCACTGCGGCATCTGGGGCAACTCCTGCGCTGCAATTTGCGGGCCACCGATTTGTGCGCCCGCTACGGCGGAGAGGAAATGATTGTGCTGATGCCGGGGGCCGACCTGCCCCATGCGATGGTGACCGCCGAACGGTTGCGCCAGAGCATTGCGGCAGCCGTCCTGCGCCTGACGGACGGGCACGACCTGTTCCTCAACGTATCGGGCGGCCTGGCCCAGTGGATACCGGGCACCCGTCTGTCCGACCTGATCCGCAGTGCCGACCATGCCCTTTACCGTGCCAAGGCACAGGGACGCAATCAGATCGTTAGCAACCCGTTGCCAACTGACATCTCCAGCTGACGCCGGCCTAGCGCGCCATCAGCCGCGCGCGCAGATGCGGCCACAGCAGATTCAGCGCCAGGCCGCCCATCACCAGCGCGGCCGCAATCAGTTTCCAGGCGGGTAGACCTTCGCCCAGCATCAGCGCCGAACCACCCATGCCAAACAGCGGTACCAGCAAGGCCATCGGCGTGATCGTGGCAGCGGGGTAGCGCGCCAGCAGCCAGCCCCAGGCCGCGTAGCCAAACAGCGAGTTGCCCCAGGCCTGCCAGGCCACGGCCGCCCAAGTGCCGGCATCGGCCTGCCGCAGGCCGGTGGCGACGGCATCCCAGCCTTCCACAGCCAGGGTCAGCGCCAGCAGCGGCGGCACCGCAAACACGCTGGACCACACCACATAGGCCACCATGTTCACCTGGCCGGCCTTGCGCGAAACGATGTTGCCACCGGCCCAGGACATGGCGGCCAGCAGGATCAGCCCCAGCCCCAGCACGGTGGTGCTGCCGTCCGTGTGCATGACGATGGTGGCAATGCCGCCAGTTGCCAGCACCAGCGCCAGCCACTGCACGGGCTGCAGCCGTTCGCCCGAGAGGCGCATGGCCAGCCCGATGGTGAAGAACACCTGCACCTGGATCACCAGCGAGGCCAGTCCTGGCGAGATATGGCCGTTCATGGCGACAAACAGCAGGCCGAACTGGCCCACACCAATCAACAGGCCATAGGCCGCCAGATTGCGCCACGACACGGCGGGGCGGGGCAGGAAGAAGATGGCCGGCAACACGGCAAGAGCAAAGCGCAGCGTGGCAAACAGCAGCGGTGGCATGTGGCCCAGGGCCAGCTTGATGACAACGAAATTGGTGCCCCAGACGGCGACAACCGCCAGAGCCAGCAGGAAATGCCGCAAGGGAAGGGTTGAGTGCATGGGTCAACCCACGGCTTTGATCGCGGTGAGTCGGCTCTCCAGCTCCTGACGCAGCTTTTTGCGTAGCAGGGCCTGCTCAAAGCGCCGTTTGGCGTCGGCGCCCACGGGCTGCAAGGGCGGAACCGGCGCCGGTTGGCGGTTGTCATCTACCGCCACCATGGTGAAGAAGCAGCTGTTGACATGGCGCGTCTGCTGGCTGCGAATGTTCTCCGCGACCACCTTGATACCCACCTCCATGGAAGAGGTTCCCGTGTGGTTGACGCTGGCCAGAAAGGTTACCAGTTCACCCACATGAATGGGCTGGCGAAACATGACCTGGTCCACGCTGACCGTTACCACATAGCGCGCGGCATAGCGACTGGCGCAGGCGTAGGCCACCTGGTCCAGAAACTTCAAGACGGTGCCGCCATGCACGTTGCCGGCGAAGTTGGCCATGTCGGGCGTCATCAGGACGGTCATGCTGAGTTCGTGGTTGGGTGCCTGTGTCATGTGGGTCTTCCAAAAAAGTGCCGGACTGTGGGCTTTTGCCTGCGTTCAGCGGCGACGGTTCAGGGTGCCAACCGTTCGCGCAGCCACTGTCCATCGGGCGCCAGCGTGTAGCGCAGGCGGTCATGCAGGCGGCTCTTGCGACCCTGCCAAAATTGCCAGCTGTCGGGCTTCAGGCGGTAGCCACCCCAGTGCGGCGGGCGTGGGGGTTGCAACAAGAACTGGGCCGCATATTTGGCGGCATTGGTCACCAGCACCCCCCGCCCCGAGATCACTTCGCTTTGTGGTGAGGCCCAGGCGCCCAGACGCGAGTCCAGCGGACGGGTGTGAAAGTAGGCATCGCTTTCCGCGGCGCTGACGCGCTCCACCACCCCTTCAATGCGGACCACGCGCTCGAGCTCCACCCAATGGAACTGCAGTGCGGCAAACGGATTGCCGGCCAGCTCGCGGCCCTTGCGGCTCTCGTAGTTGGTGTACCAGGTGATGCCCTGCGCGTCGTAGCCCTTGATCAGCACCACGCGGGTGGACGGGCGCAGGTTGCCGGCCACGGTGGCCAGCGTCATGGCGTTGGGTTCGGGGACTTCGGACGCAATGGCTTCCTGGAGCCACTGGTCAAATTGCTGCAGGGGGTCGGCGTGCGAGGCTGCCTCGTCGAGTTCGGCGCGCTCGTAGCTCTTGCGAAGGTCTGCGATGTGGGTCATGCACGCAGTATAGAAGCGTGCTGCAGAGGCGGCGCCTCTGCGGCACGCTTGTGTCCTCACGCTGCGGTGAGCATGCCCACTTTGGGCGGGGGCAAGGTTCGGGTGTCCACGGCGGCGCCGAACTGGATGTCGCCCATCAGTTGCCCTCCCTCCTGGATCACCACTTTGCCGTAGCGGATCTTTCCGCTGACCCGTCCAGTGGAATAGATCACCAGCTTTTGGCGAACCGTCAAATCGCCATTGAACTCGCCATGGATCTCGGCGTAGTCAATATCGGCCGAACCTTTGAAAGCGCCGATCTCGGTGATGTGCATCACACGCGAGTCCATGGTTGCTTCTACCGTGCCCTCGACCACCAGGGTGTCGCAGTCGGTTATCTCCACGCCCTTGAGTTTGATATTGGGCCCCACTGTCAGCTTGCTGCCGCCTTCCTTGGTGGGCGCGCCTGAAAGCGGTGCCGTCGCCGCGCTGGTTGCGCCCGTTGGGGGAGGCGCAACCGGAGCAGTACCTGTGCCTGCGTTGGCGGAGCCGGACAGGCTGCCAGCTTGGCCTGCGGGCGTACGGGTGGGAACCACATCGGCGGGGCGCTTGCCAAAGAATGGAGGTTGTATGGACATCGGTCTGCTTTCAAAGTTTGGGAGCCTGCATACTAGCCCCGTGCCCCAGTAGAAACCCTAGGTCAATTGCAACATCTCTGGCTCAAATGCCACCAAATGTTGCAAGTGCACATCGTGCAAGCGTCGTCCATCGCCGCCGCCTGCAGCCCGTCGCAAATTCTCCGCCTATCGCGGGGTAAACGGGTAGAGTGCCTGCTGTCAAACAAGGAGCACCCATGCAAGAAGAAATGTTGCGCGCCTCCATCGCGTCGCCAACACCCCCTGTCATTCCTGAAACGCGCATCGAAGCCCTCGACGTGGTACGGGGGTTCGCCCTGTTCGGTATCTTTTTGATGAACATCGAGTTCTTCAACCGCTCCATAAGTGGCATCGGCGAGGGCATGCCACTGGGCTTGACCGGGATCGACTGGTTGGCCAGCTGGTTCATCGCCTACTTTGTCCAAGGCAAGTTCTGGACCATTTTTTCATTGCTTTTCGGCATGGGCTTTGCGGTAATGCTGACCCGGGCCGAGCGGGCCGGGCGGCCCTTCCTGGCACCCTATTTACGCCGCATTCTGGGCCTGGCTGTTTTCGGCGCGGCGCACTATATCTTCTTGTGGGCGGGCGACATCCTCTTCAGCTATGCCGTGGGAGCGGGCGCGCTGCTGATCCTGTTGTATGGCACGTGGAAGCCGATTCTGCTGGCTGTGCTGGTACTGGTTTTGTTTGGATTGGTGACGGGGCTGGATCCGGTCTATGGAATTGCGGGCGCGCTGGGCTTTGTCGCCTTGCTGTCCTTGTATCTGCGGGATGAGAAGCGCATCACGGTGCGCGGCCACAGCCTGCCGCGCCTGTCGCTGCTGTTCGGGGTCCTGGGAGTGGTGGCGTTTGTTGCCGCCATCGTGTTCTGGTTGCTGCCCGATGGTCCGAAGGAGCCACGGGTTCCGCTCAGCCTGTTCGCCGTGATCCTGCTGGTGCTGTCGGTGCTGTCGGCAATCTTCAAAGACCCGCCCGCCGCGCGTGAACTGCGCCTGGGCGCGACCATCTACACCGTCTCTTTTGTGATCATGACGTTCTTCGGGGCGGTGCAATACCTCACCCCGGAAGAGCCGGCTACGCCGGTCGTCAGTCCGGCAACTGCAGCCCAAACGGAGGACAAGACCGAAGGCGAGAAGGCTGCGCAGAAGAAGGCGGAGCAGAAGAAAACCGAGCAAGCCACGCGACTGGCCACGCGCCAGGAGAGCATTGCAAAGGAAGTGCGGATTCTGTCCAGCGGCAGCTATCTGGAAGCCGTCGAGATGCGGGCGCGGCGGTTCCCGGACAAGATGGCGGGCGACGCCGGATTTGCAACAGTACTGATGGCCATGTTCTTGTTGGGCAGCTGGTTTGTGCGTTCCGGTGTCATGGAAAACACGCGCGCACATCTGCCCCTGTTTCGCAAACTCGCTGTCTATGGGCTGCCGATTGGAGTTGGATTGGGCCTCATGGGTAGCTTGGTAGCGGTGTCGCGTGTTGCCGGGGACAACCACGATGGCTTCCAGTTCGCCCGAGGCCTCATGATGCTGGGCAATCTGCCGGCATGCCTGGGTTACGTGGGGCTGGTGGTGCTGATGTTGCACAGCCAATCGGTTTTCTCCCGCATACGGGTGCTGGCCCCGGCGGGCCGCATGGCGCTGACCAACTACCTGTTGCAGTCGGTTCTGTGTTCCGCATATTTCTATGGGTACGGACTGGGCCAATGGGGCATGGGGCGGGCCACGCAGGTGGTGTTTGTGGTCGCTGTGTTCGCGGTGCAAATTGCGCTGAGCCACTGGTGGCTGGCGCGCTACCGGTTCGGCCCCATGGAGTGGCTGTGGCGCGCCTTCACCTACCGCACGACGCCCGCCATGCGACGCTAAGGCCGCAGCTCAATGCGCAGAGCGGTGGCTGCTTCAACGCGCTTGCGCGAGTACAGCAGCGGAAAGTAGTCGCCCTTGAGCCACAGCTTGCTGAGGTCGCGGTAGTGGGGGGTGTCCGGGTCGCCGGACTGTCCGGGCATGTTGATGGCCCGGGAGTTGTCCCAGTTGCCTACATCGACCACGACGCGAAAGGATGGTCCCCCCATCTGGCGAAAATTCCTGGGGTCGTAGCCTGACTGGTTGACCGTGCTGCCGCTGCCGTGCTTGGGCATTGGTCCCACGTTCAGCCGGGCCGCCAGCGCGTTGTCTAAGGCGGGTGCGAATGGGTGGGGTGCCAACGCGTGGTGCAGTTTTCCCCATTGCCATTGCCGTGGGTCGCTGCCCAGCAGTTTCTCAGTGTTGGTCCATGCCATGTTCAGGCTGGTCAGCAGCACCCAGTCCCGCTTGGCGAGCGCATCCTTGCCGAAAACGCTATCGGGCTTTTCCAGCCCGTCCAGCAGGACGGTGGGGTCGGGCATGCCAATGGTGGCGGCCGCTGTCTTGCTGAGCACCACCTCCTTGAAGAGGTAGCCCAGATAGCGCGACCACCAGACCTCAAACAGCGCGGCTGCACCAGACTCTGCGCTTTCAACGCCGTCCCACCCCCGCAGCAGTTGCAGGGCCGCCTGGGTTTTGCCGTCGTTGGAGCGAAGGTTCTTGAGCAAGGCATTGATGCGGCGCGCGGGCATCGACACGACGTCGTTTTGCAGACGCTGGGAGTCTTCCAGTGACAGGGCTGCGGGCCTGGACAGCACTTCGCGCAGCCGTTGGTAGCGGTCGCTGCTGGGCCATTCGAAACCCAGTTTGCGCGCACGGTAGGGGTAGTCCGGCGGCAGGTTCATTTCGTTGGCGCTGGCAAACCATCCGGCCTTGGGGTTGTAGGCCCAGGGCAATTGGTCGCCCGCCAGAAAGCCGGTCCATTCATAGCGTCCATCGCCGGGCACCGGCAGCAGTCCGTCCCAGTTGGGGCGAACCGGTGCGAGTCCACCGGATACCCAGCCAATGTTGCCCTGGGTGTCCGCGTAGACCTGGTTTTCGCTGGGCGCGCCCCAGTGCGACATGGCCTGCCGGAACTCCTGAAAATTGGTCGCGTACATATAGCCCACGCTGCCAAAGTACGGTGCCATGCCGGGTTCGAACCACGCGGACCGCACCGCGAATGCGCGGCTCTTGCTGCTCTCGGTATAGATGACCGGACCGTGGCGGGTGAAGCGCAGTTCCACATCGACGGCGCGTGCCCCCTTGACGGCGACTGGTTCGCGCAGCACCGTCATTTTTTCCCACTGTCCCTGGTAGCGGTACTCCAACGGGTTGGCGGGATTGAGTGCATAGGTGTAGAGGTCTTCCTGGTCTATGCTGAAGATGGTCAGGCCAAAGGCGATACTGCCGTTGTGACCTATGGAGATGCCGGGCAGCGCAGGCTCGCCCGCGCCAATGACGTTGAGTTTCGGCGCGTTGAGGTGGGCGATGTAACGCAGCGATGGTGCCGAATAGGCCCTGTGAGGGTCACTGGCCAGCATGGCGCGGCCAGTCGTGGTGCGGGATGGCGCAAGCACCCAGGCGTTGCTGCCCTCGCTGGGTGAGATGGATGTTGACGTGCCGGCGTCGCTGGTCTGCAGCGCAGTCTTTCCCAGCACGACGCCCTGCGTTGCCAATTGGAATACTTTCAACAGGTCTTTGGGAAGGCAGGGGTCCAGTCCCTCGGGCACCTGGGTTTCCCACGGCGGTGACAGCTGGATGCGCAGTGCGTCGGTTTTGAGATCGGCATGGCAGGTCACGTAGGCGCGTGATACTTCGGAGGTCAGGTTGCGGGTCAGGGCGTGGCTGCGGATGCGCACCACGTCGCCGGCCTGCCACTTCTCAGGGGCGTAAGCGAACTGCCGAAACTCCAGCGGTAACTTCTGCGGGTCTGCCGCCACTTCGTCGATATAGGCATTGATACCGGCGACAAAGCGCTCGGCGATGCCTTGTGCATTTTTGCCGTAGGCCTGCCATTCCTTTTGCATGTCACCACGGTACAAAAACAGGCGGCTGGCGGTGTCCTGCTCCACAAAGCTGGGTCCAAACACTTCCGACAATCGCCCCATGCCCCGGCGCCGCCACAGATCGATCTGGAACAACCGGTCGCGCGCCGCGTTGTAGCCCTGCACGAAAAATGCGTCGTCCTGGCTCGCCGCATAGATGTGCGGCACACCCCAGCGGTCCACCAGAATCTGGGCGGGTTGCTGCAGACCCGCGACCTTGACGGTCTGGACGTGAACGCTTGGAGGGAATCCGGCTTGCGGCAATGCGCCGGTGCCCGCCAGGGCGGGCGACGCGATGTTGCAGGCCAACATGCACAGTTGCAGGTGGATTCGGGAAATGGACATGGTGGGTATCGTAGGGAGTGTATTCAGGCTACGCGCTGCACCGCAACAGGCCGCGTCGAGCCATCCGGGCGGGTTTGGAGTGTGGCACGCGCATGCAAATTCCCAATGGATCCGGCATGGTAGCAAGGTACCCACGCAGGAATATCGCTGGTATGCTTGTCCGGGCCATGGCGGTCCTGCACCGGGACCCCGACATTCCCTCTCGAGGAGACCGAAGCATGTTCAATAGCCTCACGCTCAAGCAGCGCGTGCTGATCCAGTTGTTGCTCAACATCACCCTGCAGGTGGTGGTGGTCACCGGCGTGTTGAT
>Ga0208514_100780_pt1 | contig 12438 bp, 9 predicted proteins | sample LakWasMet70_HOW9_2_FD_183900 | JGI IMG/M metagenome (GOLD analysis project Ga0208514, IMG submission 183900) | Freshwater sediment methanotrophic microbial communities from Lake Washington under simulated oxygen tension - Sediment Metagenome... | ecosystem: Environmental > Aquatic > Freshwater >...
GACGACTTCCTCCCCTGGAACTGCGCCGACAAACTCGGCACCGTTTGAACCCCGCTTCCCAGCGGTGTTGGGAGAATCGTCTTTGATTGACGCCCTCAGCACAAGACGGTGCTGGGCCGACGCTTACGTCAATCGCGCATTGGCTGGACGAAGGCCTGCTGGCGTTTGAATCCATTCAGCGTCGTGGCCAGCCTTGCCGCGTCGTACTACCACATCAGTTACTGGCATTTCGCCAGAGATATATCCCGCTGGCAGACCTCGCCCGCGCTATGGACACAAAAGCTTCAGCGTTGTCCCGCTCGCTGCCGGGCCTCCAACTGGTCGGCGCGAAACAGTCTCAGGAGGGTGTCATGCGCGGTGCACTAATTCGAATAGCAGACCTCGGCCAGTTAGCAATCCTTGGAGCGAGAGCCGGACATGACCTGTTCGTGCCGGCGCCCTAAATTTCCTTCTCTCACGAATTTCGGAGTATCCGCTAAGGAGATAGTGCAATGAATAATCAAGAGGATGCAGAAGGCGCGGACGAGGCAAAATTCGCTCAAGTACCTGACGATTTTCCACGACCGGTACACCTCGGCGCGGTAGGCGGCGCCCAACCGAAATTCTTAGCGGTTCGCTACAACGGCCGGTATTATTCCCCCGGCTGCACCCCGCCTGAACTGTTTGAGCGGTGGGAAATCTGCGAAGACCTAGCACAGCAGTTGTCGATAAAGTCACTTGAGTCGAAAGCGGGGAAACGTGCCCACTTAACCGAAGTCGAAATCCTGGACCAGTATCTGCCTCGCCTGATTGAGACGCGATGGACTTCGAAAGACGAAGCCAAGTGGACTATTCGTCGTACGGCGGCCTTACTCGACTGGCCCGTGCCTCCCGCAGCGCAAATCACCGTTACCCCAGGCCAAACGGGACCAAGGCCAGGGGGCTAATCCGCAGAGCTGAAGTCCCGCATCCTCAAAAAGCCTTGCTTTTCGTCATCCTGGCCTAGCTGAAGTCTTGCTTTCAAGTGCATCCGGAACATCATCACGCCGCCGATTGTCTTCACCAAGCGAGCTCGGTTCCCCTTATCCGACCATCCGGATTAGTGTGTGGAATTTCGGGCTGGCACTGCATTCGATTCAGAGATATTGGCTTAAAACTTTCAAGTCTGCTTCAAGAGCGTTGAACCGCAGGAACGCCGCGTAACTTCGCTTCGGTCTTGCCAAACCCAACCCGCGGTAAATCGCCAGTTTCACTTGCATCCAGCGCGGCTGGCGTGCCAAAAACGTTTCTTGTACGGTACGTCGCTGGCGACGGTGCCGAGGCCAAGGATAACTTTGAACGTTCATAGCTGCGATGCAGTCACCTTGTGTCGGATAATTACTCAGTTCGACCTCAAGCTGTCTGAAAAATCGGAATTGCCCTCAAGCATGCTGTCGGATTTCTAATGGATTGGGCGGCCACCGTGCCCAAATTTGTCTGAAAAGAGCCGGATACTTCCGTGTTTTGTCGGATTCTTGCCCTATTCGGAGGCCAACCAGCCCAAAATCTAGTGCCGGACAAGAAGAATGCATACTTGAAAGTGGGCATTTTCGCGGCCCGACAGCGGCTGATTTGAAATAAAGGAACGGCAACGCAGCACGCCAGCCGAAACTCAAGTCGATCGTCGGTATGGCGGCACGACGAGGTCATGGCTTTCATCCCAGCACAAGAAGCAGTTGCCGGAGGTTGGCCTGCGCGGCGCCCTGATTCGAATCGCGGACCTCGGCCGGCTGGCCATACTTGGAGCGAAGGCCAGTGACGACCTGTTCGTCCAGCACCTTAATTTCCTATCCAATACAAGACCATATTCAACCTTCTTTCGCTACCTAGGGGCTCAGCCTAAGAAGGAGGTGAATACCTTCGCAGCTTAGCTACAGATGGCGAGGCTGAGCCCAGCCCTCAGGCGTAAAGCTTCGGATGTGTGGTTGATTTGCAAATAGCCGGAATATCTTGCTAAAATGATATTTACGCCAGCCGTATCCCAGAGGGGCGCGAAAACGGAGTGTACGGAATGTCAAAGTACAGCATCGAGCGCATGACGAAAATCGTGCGCTTCATACGTAAGCGTGGCTCGATTTCAATGGCATTTCTCATGCGCGAACTTGAGGTCTCCGAAGCCTCAGTCAAGCGAGACTTGGAGTTCTTACGTGACCGTATGGGGTGCCCCCTCGAGTGGGACCGGAGCAAGCGCGGCTATGTTATACGTGATGAGCTGGCCGGCGGTGGGCGGTTCGAGCTTCCAGGAATCTGGTTCGACTCTTCTGAGGTCTTCGCGTTGCTAACCATGTTGCACCTGGTCGAAGGGGTTCAGCCTGGCCTTCTGGAAGAACACGTCGGCCCGCTCAAGGCCCGCCTGCGAACCATGCTGGCCGCAGGTACGAAGTCCGCGAGGCCCCTTGAGAGTAAGCTCCGCCTAATACACTTCGCACCACAACAGGTCGAACCCAAGCACTTCCATGTCATTGTAGGCGCGCTGATGGAGAACCGCCAGCTTGAACTAACCTACTGGAATCGCGACCGCAGAGAGCAAACACAGCGCATCATCTCGCCACAGAAGCTGGTGCACTACCGAGAAAACTGGATTCTTGATGCTTGGTGCCACCTCCGCAAGGGCCTGCGTTACTTCGCGCTTGAGGCAATCGAACAAGTTCGAGTGGTCGACGAACCCGCCATCGAAGTCGATGAACAGGAGCTGGCCGAACACTTTCAGGCCGGATATGGCATCTTTGCAGGCCCAGCGAAACATCGTGCCCGCCTGAAGTTCACCGCCGAACGAGCCCAGTGGGTGAGTAAGGAGACTTGGCATCACGACCAAACAAGCGCCACCGAGACCGACGGGACCTACATCCTCGAGGTGCCCTATTCAAATGACCAGGAACTGGTCATGGACCTCCTACGTCACAGTCCCGAGGTCGAGGTGTTGGACCCACCAGAGCTTCGCGCAAAGCTTCATGCTGCGCTGTGTGCTGCGGTTTCAAAAAACAATCCAAAGCGCGCCAGTCGGTCATCTCCTGAGCTACCAGCCCCTGCAAAATGACCTCCATGCTTGGCGCTGGTCCAGGCAAGGAGAATGTTATGCGAGTAAACATAGCCCACCTTCGCGAACGCGGCCGTAGCGGCGGCTGGATTAACTTTGCTGTCTTCGACGCGCGGTCATTGAGCGGAACACGCGAGGACAATTCGCGCCTATTGGCTCAGCTGACTGCCCGGGCTAAGGCGGCGAACTTGCGAATAGACCAATCCGCCTTGGCCTACAGGTCCGGCGGACGCATCGAGTTCTTCGGAAGCCCTCCGCTGGTGGACTACTTGTCCAACACCAACATCCCGGGCTGGACCCACACCATCGAAGTTTGATTCTCAGAAAGGGACTACACATGTCAAAGAATGCCCCCATTGGCGACAACGCGCGGCGTGGCGCCGTACGCGACCGTTCGCAGGTATTCAACCCACACACGGGGACCTGGACCAAGCGCGACTCTGACACTGGCCAATTTATGGACCAGAAGAAGGATGGCACCCCTTTCAAGGGCGTCCGCAAGGAGAAGAAATGAACGGCGCGACCCATCGCTTGGTGGCCCGACACGCGGTCGGCCTTCAGCCTTGACACTGCCTGTCCTGTTGCCGGAACCCATGCCCCCAACAGAGGGTTGCCATGTGTTCTTTGAGGCTGAGCGTCAGCGGTTCTTCCGTCCCCTGAACAGCTCACGCCGGGAGCTTGTAGCTGCTTGCCTGCGTGCACTCTATGACCGACTGCACGGCCCCATGGCTGACTATGCACACAACCTCACGCGGGATGCGTTGCGCGAGCTCCTGCTGCCGGTCGTTCGGCAGTACCAGAGCGTCAAGGCGCAAGAAGGTGGCGACGATGAGCTGAGCGGTGCGGAAGCCAATGACCCGCAGGCGCTCGTTGGCATGGTCATCAAAGCTCTACTAACGGACGCTTGGCTCGAGCAGTTCGCTGACCGCACCGGCCTCGTCACGGCCTTCCGATTCTCTAGGCCAGGAAAGCTTTTCGCGGAGGCCCTCTGGTCGCTGGACCGCCCGAGCCGCAGCCGGCAACGAAACATGCGGGGCTGTCGCAATGCACTGGAAGCGGCGCTGTCCGACCGAGGTGACGCGCATGACCTAGTCGACGCCTACGAATATGCCGAGAAAGTCATCGAGGACTTGACCGATGGCATCGACTACTTCCAGGAGCTGGTCCGGCACCTGATGCAAACCGCCTCGGTGCAGACGCAATGGAGTGAGTTCGTCGAGTTTCTAGACCGTTTCCAGCGTGACTATTCCAAGCAGCTCACTGCCGACAACGCAACGCTTAACCGGCAGGCCATCGTGCAGAAGCTGGAGCGGCTTCGACTCGTCCCCGAGGCCAAGTTCAAGCGGATGGACGAGCAGCTGCGAGACGTCGCCCATTGGGCCGTGAAGGAGCACGTGGGCACGTCCGTCTATGACTGGCTCCTGACCCGCATCGAAGACATCGTTGATGCTGCCTGCCAATCGAAGCAGCCTGGCTTCCTGAGGGCTATGGAAACTTACCTCAAGCGGGTCAATGGCTTGGCACTGCAGTCGATGATGCTGCGCGCAGGCCAGACCCGGCATGCCTACCTCGCTGCGATTCAGCAGGTCGCCAAGGCACCTAGGGAACAACAGGACTTGCTGCTCGCGCACATCGGACAGTTCCTGGCGCCGGCGAAGGTGCGGTTGCTGGACCCTGCAAGCTTCAAACTCCGGACGGCCGCACAGCGCCGCAAGGCAGTCACGATTTCCGTTCGGCCGCGCCCGTCTCGCGAAGAGCGGCTGGCCGCAGCCATGGTCCGCGCCGAGGCGGAGGCCTTCTCCATCCCGAACGAAGAGGTTGCCCAGCTGCTTCGGCGTGACCTGCGCATCTTTCAGCATCCCATTCGCGTTTCAGCGCTCCCAACGGCCACTGCCCGCGACACCCTCCGTGCCATGCAGGCCGTGGAGGCGGTTCGAAGCGAGGTCGGCGCTGACTTGTCCGTAGAGAAGCTGCATACCCGCTTCGAGAACGAGCTCTACAGCGGCAACGACTATCAGATAGACCTCAAAAAATGAGCCTCCTGTCGCAAATCAACGAACAGCTCGCGCTTGCCAACGTCAAGCCAGACCGGTTCCGGGAAATCATCAACCGCCTGATGGCCTACGGTGCCATCGTGCGTGAGGAGGACCGGGTTGAGCAGCTGCTGTATGACGACGCAAGGCGCGTCGAGGGCCTGCTGGAGGATTACTTCGACATCGCTGGCTTCCGTTTGCACCATGACAGCAATAATCAATTCTATCGCCTCTATGTGGCGGGCGCTGTCGTCGATGGGCTGCCTGAGGACATCCTGGAACCGACGCCATCGCTGCGGGCTCGGGTGTCTCTCGACTTCGTTGCGGTGGCGCTTGCTCTGCGCTTCCTGTACCAGAACAAGCTCAACACCGGCGACATCCAGCCGCAGGGCGAAGCGCTCGTGAGCTTCGAGGAAATCGCGGCCACCATGCAGACGCAATTGAAGCGTCCTCTGCCGAACGGCACTGGAGACAAGATGGCCGTGCTGGCCGAGCTGAAGCGGCATCGCCTGCTCAGCTACACGGCCGAGTTTTCGATTTCGGATGAAGACGCGCTGCTCGCTATCCGGCCAACCATCTTGGGCATCGTGTCTAATGAAGCGCTAAGTGCAGCTCTGGAAGCAGAGGGCGTGATTGACCAAGAAACCTCCGTCGAGGAGACAGACCAATGAAGCTCGACCGCTTGGTGCTTGTGAACTGGGGACAGCTGCAGCCCGGCAACTACGAGCTAGGAAACATGACGCTGCTCACTGGCCCAACGGGTGCGGGCAAGTCGACGATGCTTGATGGTCTTCAGACCATCATGACGGCAGCCTACCAAGGCATCGTGGCCTACAACCCTGGCCAAGAGGAAGTCCAACAAAACCATCGCCGTGGCAAGTCCAAGCGCACGCTTGAATCCTTCGTGGTCGGCGCCGAGTACAGCCTCTTTTCTCGGCCCGCGGGTGCTCAGGGCTACCTCGCGGCGGTCTTTCGTCCAGGGCCCGAGGACGGGTCGGCCAAGATGTTCACTGCGCTCGTAGCAGCCTCGGCGCGCGTGGACGGCTCCGGGGAGCGAAGGGACGCGAAACTGGAGCGCCTCGTCCTGGTCATCGTCGAAGACGCGGCGTTGTCGGTCGAGCAGTTTTTCGAAGACGTCGACCGGGGCATCTGCGTCCCGGTCGAAGACATCGTCAAGCGGTTGAAGGCCAAGTACTCCAGGGTCATCACCTACGACGACCACAAGCGCGACTACCTTAGCGGGCTTTATGGCAGGTTCCGCGGGCGCGTGTCCATTCCTTGGGACGAGGCTCAGAACGCGGCCCGGGCATGGTCGCAGTCGATTGCCTATAAGCCCATCGGCTCGGTTCATGACCTGGTCCGGGACGACATCCTCGAGTTCGACGGAAAACTGCTGCAGGAGAGCATCAGCCGCATCAGTGACCTGATGCGCCAGGTTACGAACTTGAAGGTTGAAGGCAGGCGTATTGAAGCGACCGTCAATCGACTTCGCGAATTGAAGGAGGTCATCGGCAAGACGACCGCCACCTTCGAAGAGCAGGTCCAATATGACTTGCTCTTGGCGAAGATGCAGCTGGCCACAGACGAAGAGCGCATCGCTTCCGAACGGAAGAAAATCAGGGACGACAGTGCGCTCGTCGACCAACACGAGCTCAAGGCCAAAACCGAAGCGCAGTTGAAGCGCAACCTGGATAACAGCCGCATTAATATCGCAGCGAAGTTGAGCGGCATTCCGGCCCACACCGAGAAGAGGACACTTGATGAGCGCCTTGAGCGGGCGACGTCAGCCGCGCGCGGCAAGCTCGCTGAGCTACATGCAGGTCTCCTCGCTGCAGCACACATCAAGAACACCGGTGACGCTATCGTCAAGCGGCGGGTGCCGGAACAGTTCCCGAAGCTGCGCGGGTCTGTCGATGCAGTGGCCAACGCCCTTGCATCCACCAATGTGGACCGGCTGGCCGGGCTGCTCAATTCGGTGGCGGACGCAAACGGTGATGACCTCTTGTCAGTCGAAAAGCTGTTTCAGCTGGCCCCTGCATTTGACGGTATCGATGCCGGCCTGAGCCAACTGCACAACTCGTTAGTTGGTACCGAGGATAGTGTACTCATGGCGGTTGCTGCTGAATCGGCATCGCTCGGCCAGCGCGTCGAGGCCGCTAAAAAGGAGCGTGGCGAGCTGGCTGACCGCAAGCAACGTCTTGCGGCTGGCGCGGGCAATTACAACCGGGACACGGTCCTCGCACTTGAGCGCATTCGAGAAAGACTGCCCAACGCGGGCGTCCAGGTGTTGTGCGACCTCGTCGAGCCGCTGTCTGAGGAGTGGCAAGGTGCCATCGAGGGCTATATGGACGGTGCACGCTTCAACCTCATCGTTAAGCCGGACTGGGAAGCCCGCACGATTGACTTCCTGCAATCCTGGGGTTCGCGCTCAAAGGTCGTTCAGGGCAAGCGATGCTTGGAGCGTGCCGACCAGTCTCGTGTGCCTGGCACTTCCATCATTCACGAGTTGCGCACCGACCACCCTATTGCGCGCGCCTACCTCATTGAGCAGTTCGGGTCTGTCGTGAAGGTGACAGACTCCGAGGAGCTGCGGCGGACCCCGCGTGGCCTCACCAAGGACGGCAAGGGTAGCGGCGCGATGACGATGTTCATCTGCGAACGACGCGACTTTGTACTTGGTCGCAAGGCTCGTGAGCGGGCGCTGCAGACCACCACCGAGAAACTGGAAACCGTTGACCGTGACATTCAGTCGCTGGAACAATCCCAAGGCACGTTAGAAGGCTTCCGGAAAATGCTCACTTCGCTGAAGGAACCGTCCTTTAATGCTGCGCCCTTGACGCAGCATGCTGGCGACCTGGCCGCCACACGTCGGATGCTGTCGCAACTCGACTTGACGGAAGTCGAACAGTTGACGGCAGAGCTGGCTCAACTGGAAGAACTCATCCGAGTACATGATTTGGAAATCGAGGCCGCCAAGAAGACCGTCACGCTGGCCGAACAGCGCATCATAGCGGCGGAGGGCGTAATCAAGCGCCTCAACGAGGGCTTGGACGCCCGTTTCAAAGAGCGCGAAACCCAGGTTCGCCGCCTGAAGCATCTCTGCGAAGCGAACTCAGAGAAGACGTACACGGTGATGGCCCAAGAGGTGGACGACCTCATTGCGCCTCACACATACGATGTCCCTGCCGTCCAGGCTCGGCTTGCCCATCTACGTACACAACCCGAAAAGCTCTTGGGTGACGTGCGCGAGATGCTGGCGGAGTACAACGCCGCAGTTCGTACCGAGGAACGCTTTCAGTCTGCGCTGCCGCACCTGACTGATGCGCCGTCCTTCGACCCCTACTACGGCCCCTTGGTTCTGCTCGGGCGCTCGGTCAGCACGCTTCACAACTCGCTCGAGAGCATCGGGCTGTACAACAACCGCGCCAAGGTCGAGGAGGCAGAACGCTCCTTTCACGACGTCTTCACCAAGCAGTTCTGCGTTGAAATCAAGAGCAAGGTCGACGATGGCGTGCGGATGCTGCGCCAGTTGAACATCGAGCTCGAGAAGCTGAAGTTCGGCACCGACCGCTTCAGCATCGACTGGTCGAAGTGGGAGCCCGAGTTCCAGGAGTATTACGGCTTCTTCTCCGCCGTCGCGCAACTGGCCGATTCGCCGGAAGCGGTGGACCTGTTCGGTGAAACGGAGCTTTCGTCTAAGCACATCGAGGTCCGTGACCGCCTAGTAAAGCTACTCCTTGACCAAGACCAGGACAGCGCAGGCCGCGAGCTGCTGCGCATCGCTGACTACCGCAACTACCGACGTTACGAAATCTGGAATGACTCGGACAGCGGCGGTCGCATTGCCCTGTCCACGTGGGGCACCGGCTCGGGTGGTCAATTAGAGACGCCCGCGTATATTGTTCGTGCCGCCGTTGTGACGAACCGCCTGCGCCTCTTCGACAAAGGCGCCAGTTTGAAGTTGCTTGTTAGCGACGAATCGTTCTCTCGCATGGATGAGCCGCGTGCACGTGCCGTCATGCGGTATATGCGAGAGAGCATGGGTTTGCAGCTGGTCAGCGCCATGCCGACCAAGCACGCCGGCGCGCTGCGCCCTGAATTCGACCGCGAATTCAGCTTCAGCCGGATGAGCGTGCCAAACAACGGTGAAATTAACTTCGTCTCCGATTGCGACGAGCGCATCTTCAAAAAGGACCGCATGCGTGAGGTCTGGGAAGCGCAGCGTCAAGATGTTCGCGAACAAGCCAAGCTGCTCTTTGATTCGGCAGAACCTGAAGAGGTCACGGGAGTTGCGAAATGACAGAGCAACCGCTTTGGCTTCAGTCTTCGCCTGTTCAGCAGCTGCTAAACCTACTGGTAGACCGAATGGATTCGGCCGAGCAAAGGGGAAGCACTCGTACTCAGTCGGTCGCTCTCTGGGAGCGAACTTGGCCAGCTCTCTACAAAGCTCAGCGGGAGTCGGAAAAGGAAGAGCTTTGGGGCTATGCCGTCAATTTGGTGCGGTGGGGGTGGCTCACGGTCAAGCCAGCCGGCGCTATCCGCTCCCGTTCCGGCTATGCCGAATCGCCGCGCGTCTCGGTTGCCAACGAGGTCGAGGTGAGAAGCGCGGTTGGTCGCGCTCAGCGCGTTAAGTCCGCAGCTGAGCGTTGGCGCGAGGCTGTCCGCGACGGAATTCATGGGGACGCCGAGGTCAAGGCTGCTGTCTCAGAATACTGCATCGACATGCCGGACCGCACCATGGCCGAGGTTGTCGAACGTCTGAACGACCTCCCCGCGCTTGCCGACAAGCCCATGCTGCTCCGCGAAGTCTCCTCTCAGCTGTTCTGGGGCATGTCGAAGGTCCTGGACAAACGACAAGGACTTGTCGCCGCGGTCTTGGGCGTCGATGAATGTCCATTTCCGGAGTCTCCGATTCAGCTGCAGGTGTTCCTGCCGCCCGCAGGCTGCCGGGGCGTGCTGTTCATCGAGAACCTCATGAGCTTCGAGCGCGCCATTCGCTCGACGAGCTCGGTGTTCGACGGGCTGGCACTAGTCTACGCGGCAGGCTTCAAGGGAAGTGCTCAGCGGCTGCGTACCCCGGATGGTTGCTCTCTCTTCTATGCGGCCCGTGGCGGCATCAGTCAAAACCTTCGAGACGGCTTCGAGGCCTGGCTCTTTGGCGAGGATGCCATTCCGGCCTTCTTCTGGGGTGACTTGGATTGGGCCGGCATGCGCATCCTGTCTGCTATGCGCACAAGTTTCCGCGGCCTCAGGGCTTGGGAACCGGGCTACTCCCAAATGCTGACTGCGCTTATGGAAGGCAAGGGACACTCACCAGAAGCCGCCGAAAAGCAAGGACAGAAGGCGCTAGCTACCTCCGGGTGTGCCTATGCAGACGCCCACCTTATACCGGCGCTGCAGACCTACGGAAGGTTTGTTGACCAAGAGCAAATCAACCCGTAGCGCGTCGAATATAAGCAAGTATGACGTGACGTCAATACGGGTGACGGGTTACATGCGTCCGGGTGGCAGCCTGGCGCTAGATAGCCGCTCCTGTAAGACGACAAATCTTAGGCGATGCTTCGCAAAATCTCATGAGGTGCTTCCCGCGATGCCTTGCCTAGAGGAGCGAAAAATCTCAGATTATGGGTCTCGCTACACAATGTCTGTAGCGAGAACCATAAACTGAGATTTTGGGAAGCATCCGTTGAGATTTTTATCGAATGATGCTTCTCAATAGCTCAGTTTGATTTTCACGCTGCCAACTACCTCCCCCACTAAAGTGCCTGAAGCTTGAGATGAGCTTCGCGCCAATTGAAGCTATCGCCGTGGAAGGCAATCCTCTTGCCGTCGGGTGACGGCGCCGACGCTTCCGCAACTGCTCGGGCTGGTCAACCAACAATAGTGCGCTCGCCCAAGGGAAGCCTAAAGTTTTGCAAACCCCAGCCATGGCTAACCGGGTTCATGCGAGGCTCCGCCGGTACGACCTCTATCTGAGCCGTCTTAATCCTGGCAAAAGGGTCATCTACACCAAATCGCCAACCTGAAGGCATCACTGTCTCTGGCTTCAGGTCGAAATCTAAGTAATGCGCTTCTTCCGAAGTAATCTCAACGATGCATGATTGCGTCCTGGTCTTCATGAGTCGATGCGCCGAGGCCGAGCATTCGGAAGCAGCCATCGCGGATGACCATTCGCGGGACGATATGTTCCATGTAACCGTCTCCATTGGCCGAACGACCCCTTAGCTCACTTATATTCCTCATTCATTGACAGGCGTTTGCCGTTATCATCAAGCAGTCGCGGAAAAAATACAAACAGCAGCGTGTCGTGTCGAGTATCTGAGGCGAATCTTTTGTCATCTTTGGCGATAGCGGCTTGGTAGCCTCCAACCTTAGTTAGCCATTTTCCACTCTTCCCTTCCTTTCGCAATTGGTCGGCGCCGAAAAAAGAAAGTCGAGAGGATGTATTGGCAAGTGGCCGGAAAATTTTCCCGATAAATCGCCGCCCACCAATTCATTGACAAGGAAAGTTTGTGCTTCAAATTACGACAGGCAAGGTTTTTACAAGACCATCAGCCAGAGAGAATTTGCTTCGTGGCGTCCTTTATACCAATCTCCACTTGGAATATATGAATGACGCAGCGCTTGCAGCACCTTTATTCGGTCGTCTAACTCAAACCTCGGAGTTGGACTCTTCTCCACGGATGGTGGTGTATGAATTTACGGAAAGAATAGAAGCTGAGCAATCGGGGCGTAACGTTCTTGTTTCTCATGGTGCCGAGCCTTATGTTCAAGACATGGGCATGCTGATGAGCTTCTTCTTCAACTGTACGTGCTCGCCCGACATTGACCTCGTTCGTAGGCTGTTAGGGGGGCGGCCGGGGACATCGACCGGAAAGATTCCCGCAAGTGTTGTTCCCAGAATATTTGACAGAGATATTTTTCTGAAGACAGGTGAATCGGCCGAATTTGTTAGGTTCGTCGAGCATCTCTTAGGCCTCGAACGCAAGACTTACCTCAGTGTCATGGATGCAATACGAACGTTCGTGACAGGCGTTCACAGGGTGGCCGACGATTTTGAACTCGCATATACGCTGCTGGTTGCAGCAATCGAATCACTCGCGCAGAATTTCGATGACTTCGCACCTGATTGGGAGTCTGTTGCCGACGACAAGCGTAATCCAATTGACCAGGCATTGGAAGTGACCTGATCGGAACTTTGTAGCCAGTCGGATAGTTAGTCTTCATGATATTTTTGCACATGGAGGCTAGATGAAGAAACGATTTACCGAAGAACAGATCATTGGGATCTTGCGCATGGCCGAGGCCGATGGCGTGGTGATCCGGGATCTCTGCAGGAAGCACAACATC
>Ga0208514_100782_pt1 | contig 12421 bp, 9 predicted proteins | sample LakWasMet70_HOW9_2_FD_183900 | JGI IMG/M metagenome (GOLD analysis project Ga0208514, IMG submission 183900) | Freshwater sediment methanotrophic microbial communities from Lake Washington under simulated oxygen tension - Sediment Metagenome... | ecosystem: Environmental > Aquatic > Freshwater >...
CTGCATCGTACTGGATGCTCAATCGCCACCGCCGCCACAGCCTCCGCCGTCGCCGCCATCCCCACCACCGCCGTCACCGGACGACTCGCTACCGCCAAAGCCATCGGCATCCCCCGACGCGCCACCGCCGCCATCGCTGAAGCTGGTTCCGCAATAAGAGTCGGACCCCGCCTGGCGGTTGATGTCACTGCAGTCGGGCACGTAGCTGTAGCCGCCGGCAATGGCGAACTTGCGGTCCAGCGCAAACAGCAGCGGCAGGCGGCCGGGCTTGCGCGGGTCTATGCTTTCTTCCTTGCAGGCCCAGTACCAGGTGCGGCGCAGGCCGTCATTGCGCTTGGGATCGCGCCCCAGCACCTCGGCCGGCGTGTGGTGCAGCAGATTGCCAAAGGCGGCGCTGCACCAGGCCTCGTAGGCGCGGGTGTGCAGGATGAACTCGTGCCAGGCCGCGTCCACCACCTTGGATGGCATGGCCACAAACTTGCGCTGGCTGCGCAGGTAGGCGATGAAAAACTGGCGCAGGCCGTGCAGCACCAGCTCTACGTCGCGCGGCTGCAATTGCGGGTACTGGGCCAGCAGCTTGGCACCCAGAAAGCGCGGGAACGTGGCCTCGCGGATGAAGCGGCGGCGCAGGCTGGTCTCCCACGCGCGCAGCGCGGCGTGCAGGGCCAGGCACACCAGTACCACCAGCACCAGAGCGATGCCACCGTGCAGCACAAAGTAGCTGGCCAGCGGCAGCGCCGGAAACGCAAGGTACTTCAGCGCCGACAGGATCTGGATGCCGCGGCGCAGCGGGATGCGCTGGGGGAGCTTGTATGGCATGGTGTTGGTTCCTTGACGGTTCAGGCAGCGCCGGCGCGCACGCGTGCCCGCTCCTCCTCCTGCAGGCGCAGCACGCGGCGCTGCACCTTGCCGGTGGTGGTCATGGGCAGGGCGTCGACGAATTCAATCTCCTTGGGGTACTCGTAGGGCGCCAACAAGCCCTTCACGTGGGCCTGCAGTTCCAGCGAGAGCTCTGCATGAAACTGCTCTGTAGCCCTCGTATCTCCTGCATACCGCGCTACAAAATCAGGAGCAATGACGACATAGGCCTTGACCACGGCACCGCGCTCGGGGTCGGGCTTGGGGACCACGGCGGCGTTGGCCACAGCCGGGTGCTTGACCAGGCAGTTCTCGATTTCGCCCGGGCCTATGCGGTAGCCAGCGGCCTTGAACACATCGTCCGCGCGGCCGTGGTACCACAGGTAGCCATCGGCGTCGCGCACGGCCTGGTCGCCGGTGCGGCACCAGTCGCCGGTGAACTTGGCGCGGGTGGCGTCGTCGTTCTTCCAGTAGCCCAGAAAGAAGATCGGATCGGCCTGGCCGTGCACGTCATAGCGGTTCAGCGCTACGTCGCCAGGCACGCCCACGGGGCATTCGTTGCCATCGTCGTCGATGACGCGCACCTGGTGGCCGGGGTAGCCCATGCCCATGCTGCCGGGCTTGGAGGGCCACAGCGCATTGCAGTTGCCGACGATGTAGTTGATCTCGGTCTGGCCAAACATCTCGTTGGGTTTGATGCCCAACTGCTGCTCGCAGTAGGCAAACACCGCGTCACCCACGGCCTCGCCGGCACTCATGATGGCTTGCAACTGCAGCGCGAACTGCAGGCGCACCGTGCGCTCGGGCGTGCCGGGATAGGCCTTCATCATGGCCTTGAGCGCCGTAGGGAACAGGAAAGTGTGGGTCACACCGCACTGCCCCATCAATTCGAGCGCCGTCTGCGGGCTGAAGCGGCCGCTATAGGCCACGATGGGGCGACCAAAGTACAGCGTGGGTAAGAGCGCATCCATCAGCCCGCCGGTCCACGCCCAGTCAGCGGGACTCCAGAACACTGCGTGGGTCTCGCCCTTCATGAACGGATCAAAGCCAAACCAGTTCTGGCTGGCCACAAACCCGGGCAGGTTGCCGATCAACGCGCGTTGCGCCAGCAGGGCGCCCTTGGGGTTGCCGGTGGTGCCGCTGGTGTAGATCAGGATAGCAGGGTCGTCCGCCAGCGTGTCCGCCGGTGCAAACTCTGTGCTGAACTGGGCCAGTGTGTCGGCAAACTCGCAGTCGGCCAACCCCAGCACGGCGTCCGGCGCGCCCACACCCACCACGGTGCGCAAGAGCGGGCAATGCTTGCGCGCCAGCATCAGGTCTGCCAGGGACGACGCGTCGGCAATGGCCAGCACCGCTTCGCTGTCCTGCAGGCGGTACTCCAGCGCATCGGGGCCGAACAGCAGCGACAAGGGCATGGCCACCGCGCCCATTTGCAGCACGGCGATATAGGCCACGGCGGTCTCGAAGCACTGCGGCATGACGATGGCCACGCGGTCGCCGCGCTGCACGCCCTGCGCCGCCAGCGCGTTGGACAGCCGGTTGGCCTGTTCCTGCAGCTGGGCATAAGTATAAAAAGTGCTGCTAGCCCTCGTGGAATAAGCCTCAATAGCTACTCTTTTGGTAGCACCCGACAGCGCTGCCCAGCGCGCGCAGCAGACCTGGGCGATGTTGAAGTGCTGGGGCACGGCCCAGGTGAAGCGGCTGTGCAGGCGCTGGTAGGCCGCGGGCACACCGCCCAGGGACGGCGGAGTTCCCCGGGCCGGTGGCGAGGTTTTGTCGCTGTTTTGACTGACGTGCATCAAGTGCCTCCGTATGATGGGACAAATGTACCAAGTCAAAAGAAAACCCCACAGCGAGTTTGTCCCTATCCGCAACCTGCAGTACCACGTGCAAGTATGGGGCGAGCCGTCCCCCGACAAGACCCCGCTGGTCATGGTCCATGGCTGGATGGACGTGGCCGCCAGCTACCAGTTTGTCGTCGACGCGCTGAGCCACGACCACTATGTGATCGCCCCCGACTGGCGTGGCTATGGCCGCACGCCGTCCGGCAATGTCGACAACTTCTGGTTCCCCGACTACATGGCCGATCTGGATTTTTTGCTCGACCACTACGCGCCCGACCGCCCGGTCAATCTGGTCGGCCACAGCCTGGGCGGCAACGTGGTGATGCTGTACGCCGGGGTGCGCCCCGAGCGCATCCGCCGCCTGGTGAACCTGGAAGGTTTTGGCATGCCTGCCACCACGCCCGACATGGCCCCGGCCCGCTATGCCAAGTGGATGGACGAACTGAAGAAACTGCACCGCGGCGAACTGGACATGAAAGCCTACGACGCCGTCAGCGGTGTGGCGCGCCGCCTGATGAAGACCAACCCGCGCCTGAGCCCGGACAAGGCCAACTGGCTGGCAGAGCACTGGGCCGAACAAAACGCCGACGGCAAATGGACCATCCTGGGCCAACCGGCGCACAAGGTCATCAGCGCCCACCTGTACCAGGCCGACGAGGTGCTGGCCCTGTACCGCCGCCTGAGCATGCCGGTGCTGGCGGTGGAAGCGTCCGACAACAGCCTGGATCTGTGGTGGAAGGGCAAGTTCACGCTGGAGCAGTACCACGAGCGCATCAAAAATGTGCCCAACGTGGAGATCGGCTACATCCCGGACGCTGGCCACATGATGCACCACGACCAGCCCGAGTTGCTGGCGGCGATGATCGAACGCTTTATTGCCTGACCTATGAACACCCTCGCCGGCCCCCCGGTCAACCTGGCGCTGCAGGGCGGTGGCTCGCATGGCGCCTTCACCTGGGGCGTGCTCGACACCCTGCTTGAAGATGGCCGCGTGGCGTTTGAGGGCATCAGCGGCACCAGCGCCGGAGCCATGAACGCGGTGGCCATGGCGCACGGCCTGGCGCAGGCCCAGGGCCAGACGCCGCTGCAGATGCGCGAATCCGCCCGGGCGTCGCTGGCGCGGTTTTGGGACGGCATTGTGGACATGGGTGCCGTGACCAACTCGATCTCGCAGGCCCAGCGCGCGCCGTTTGACATTTTGTTTGGCGGCTTTGGCAGCCTGACGGGCCACCCCTCGCCGGGCCAGATGGTCAACGACGCCATGACCAGCTTCTGGGCCAAGACCGTGTCGCCCTACCAGAGCAATCCGCTGGCCATCAACCCGTTGCAGAAGTTTCTGGAGGCGCAGATCGACTTTGAACAGTTGGCGGCCTTCAAGGACGTGCGGGTGTTTGTGGTGGCCACGGCCGTCACCACCGGCAAGGCCGAGGTGTTTTCCGGCCAGCGCCTGAGTGCCAAGGCGGTCATGGCCTCGGCCTGCCTGCCCACGGTGTTTCAGGCGGTGGAGATTGATGGCGTGCACTACTGGGACGGCGGCTTCTCCGGCAACCCGGCCATTCACCCGCTGATTTACCAGTGCCAGAGCCGCGATATCGTGCTGGTACAGATCAACCCCATCCAGCGCGACAAACTACCCACCAGCGCGGGCGACATCATGGACCGCGTCAACGAGATCACCTTCAACGCGGCCCTGATTGCCGAGATGCGGGCCATCGACTTTGTGAAACGCCTGCTGGCCGAGGGCAAGCTGGACCCCGTGCGCTACAAGGATGTGCTGATGCACCGGATCGACGGCGGCGAGATTCTGGAGGGCTTTCACGCCTCCACCAAGTCGGCCACCGACGCCAAGCTCATCCACACGCTGCGCGACCTGGGGCGGGACTGCGCCCGCCAGTGGCTGGCCCAGCATTTCTCGGCACTGGGCGTGTCCTGCAGCGTCAACATCAAACGCGACTACCTGGACGATTTGCGTGTTCCCACCCGCTAGCCTCAAAAAATCCGACACCGGAACTAAAATGGCGGGTTATTCAAGAATTCACCGCATAGGACAGCACCATCATGGAAGCAGAACGCATCAACCTCATTGGCACCCAACTCACGGACCTGTCCGCCAGGACCCAAGAGTTACGGGGGTATCTTTGACTACGATGCCAAAGCGGAGCGACTACGCACGGTCAATGCGTCCCTAGAAGACCCGGGAGTCTGGAACGACCCCAAGAAGGCCCAGGAACTGGGCAAGGAAAAGAAAATGCTCGAAGGCGTGGTGGTCACCATCACCAACCTGGAGCATGAGCTGTCCGACAACCTCGAACTGTTCGAGATGTCGAAAGAAGACGGCGACGAAGCCGGCCTGATGACGATTGAGGGCGAAACCGAGAAGCTGTCCGCCATCATCAAGGACCTGGAATTCCGCCGCATGTTCAACAACCCGGCCGACCCCCTGCCCTGCTTCCTGGACATCCAGGCCGGCGCCGGTGGCACCGAGGCCTGCGACTGGGCCAGCATGCTGTTGCGCCAGTATTTGAAGTACGCCGAGCGCAAGGGCTTCAAGACCACCATCGAGGACGAAACCCCAGGCGACACCGCCGGCATCAAGGGCGCCACCATCAAGATCGAAGGCGAATACGCCTTTGGCCTGCTGCGCACCGAAACCGGCGTGCACCGCCTGGTGCGCAAGTCGCCGTTCGATTCAAGCGGCGGGCGCCACACCAGTTTTGCCAGCGTGTTTGTGTATCCCGAGATTGACGACTCGATCGAGATCGAGATCAACCCCAGCGACGTGCGCACCGACACCTTCCGCGCATCGGGCGCCGGTGGCCAGCACATCAACAAGACCGACTCGGCCGTGCGCCTGACCCACATCCCCACCGGCATCGTCGTGCAGTGCCAGGACGGGCGCAGCCAGCACAGCAACCGCGACGTGGCGTGGAAGCGCCTGCGTTCACGCCTGTACGACTTCGAGTTGCGCAAGCAGCAGGAAGCGCAGCAGAAGCTGGAAGACACCAAAACCGACGTGGGCTGGGGTCACCAGATCCGCTCCTACGTGCTGGACAACAGCCGCATCAAGGACCTGCGCACCAATGTCGAGGTATCGGCTACGCAGAAGGTTTTGGATGGCGACCTGGATGTGTTTATCGAAGCCTCGTTGAAACAGGGCGTGTGACCCTCGTCTATTAGAAAATTTTGGAGAACTCCCATGCTGCAACTACGTGATCAAGAAGGCCCCGCCGTGGTCATCCACCGCGCCGACTACACGGCGCCGGCCTACCGCATCGACACGGTGGAACTGACCTTTGACCTGGACCCGGCCAAGACCCGCGTGCTCAACAAGATGACCCTGCGCCGCAACCCGGACGTGGCGGCCCAGCCGCTGAAGCTGGACGGCGAAGAGCTGAACCTGGCGCGCGTGCTGGTCAATGGCCAGGGCACATCCTTCAAGATGGAGGGCGAGTGCCTGGTGCTGGAAAACCTGCCTGAGGGCCCTGAGCCCTTCGAGCTGGAAATCTTCACCACCTGCGCCCCGGTCAAGAACACCAAGCTGTCCGGCCTGTACGTTAGTCAGGATTCGTTCTTCACCCAGTGCGAGGCCGAAGGCTTTCGCCGCATCACCTATTTTCTGGACCGCCCCGATGTGATGGCCATGTACACGGTGACCTTGCGCGCCGACAAGGCCAAATACCCTGTGCTCCTAAGCAACGGCAACCTGGTCGACAGCGGCGCGCTGGACGATGGCCGCCACTTTGCCAAGTGGGTCGACCCGCACAAGAAGCCCAGCTACCTGTTCGCCCTGGTGGCAGGCCAGCTGGTGGCGCGCGAGCAGCGCATCACCTCGCGCGCGGGCAAGGACCACCTGCTGCAGGTGTTTGTGCGCCCCGGCGACCTGGACAAGACCGAACACGCGATGAACTCGCTGATGGCATCCGTGGCCTGGGACGAGGCCCGCTTTGGCCTGCCACTGGATCTGGAACGCTTCATGATCGTGGCCACGGCCGACTTCAACATGGGCGCCATGGAGAACAAGGGCCTGAACATTTTCAACACCAAATACGTGCTGGCCAACCAGGCCACCGCCACGGACGCGGACTACGCCGGCATCGAGAGCGTGGTCGGCCATGAGTACTTCCACAATTGGACCGGCAACCGCATCACCTGCCGCGACTGGTTCCAGTTGAGCCTGAAGGAAGGCCTGACCGTGTTCCGCGACCAGGAGTTCAGCATGGACCTGTGTGCCGACGCGTCGGCCCGCGCCGTCAAGCGCATTGAAGACGTGCGCGTGCTGCGCACCGCGCAGTTCCCCGAAGACGCGGGCCCCATGGCCCACCCAGTGCGCCCGGACAGCTACATCGAGATCAACAACTTCTACACCGTCACCATTTACGAAAAGGGTGCTGAGGTGGTGCGCATGATGCAGACCCTGGTGGGCCGTGAAGGCTTCGCCAAGGGCATGAAGCTGTATTTCGAGCGCTTCGATGGCCAGGCCGTGACCTGCGACGATTTCGCACAAAGCATGGCCGACGCCAACCCCGACTCCAGCTTGGCCCACTTGCTGCCCCAGTTCAAGCTCTGGTACAGCCAGGCCGGCACGCCCCACCTGGCAGCCAGCGGCAACTATGACGCCGCGGCACAGACCTACACGCTGTCCTTCACCCAGCGTTGCGCGCCCACCTCCGGCCAGAGCGACAAACAGCCGTTTGTGATTCCGGTCCTGCTCGGTCTGGTGGGAGCGGCCAGCGGCGCAGCGCTTCCCCTGCAAGTACAGGACAGCACCGACGCAGCCGCCGCCAACCACCTGTTCGTGATGACCGGCGCAACCGCCAGCATCACCTTCACCGGCGTCTCGGAGGAGCCCGTGCCGTCCATCCTGCGCGGCTTCTCGGCACCTGTGGTGCTGGACTTTGACTACACCGATGCGCAACTGCTCACGCTGCTGGCCAATGACCCCGACCCCTTCAACCGCTGGGAAGCCGGCCAGCGCCTGGCGCTGCGGAGTGCTATTGCTTCAATAGCAACACCCGTAGATTCCACGGGGGCTAACCCGCTGAATGACGCATACCTCGAAGCCATGCGCAGCGTTCTGCGTCACCCCACACTGGACGCCGCCTTCAAGGAACTGGTGCTGACGCTCCCCAGCGAAACCTATATCGCCGAGCAGTTGGACGTGGTCGACCCGCAGCGCATCCACGCGGTGCGCGAATCCATGCGCATGCAGCTGGCCGTGGCCTTGCACGCCGACTGGCAGTGGGCCTATTCCACGCACCAGGACACCGGTGCCTACCGCCCCGACGCGGCATCTGCAGGCAAGCGCGCGCTGGCAGGCATGGCGCTGGCCAACCTGTGTCGGGCCGCAACCGAAACGGGTGACGCGGTGTGGCCGGGCAAGGCGCTGCAGCGCTTCAAGGATGCCGGCAACATGACCGACCGCGCCAACGCTCTGCAGGCCCTGGTGGGCAGCGGCCACGCGCTGGCTGCCCCGGCCCTGGCACGTTTCCACGCGATGTTCAAGAACGAAGACCTGGTGCTGGATAAATGGTTTGCATTGCAGGCCGGCGCCCCGGACCGTGGCGGCCAGGTGCTGCCCGCCGTGCGCCAGCTGATGGTCCACCCCGACTTCAACATCCGCAATCCGAACCGCGCCCGCAGCGTGATCTTCAGCTACTGCAACGCTAACCCGGGCGGCTTCCACCGCGCGGATGCGGCAGGCTATGTGTACTGGAGCGAACGCGTGATCGAGCTCGACGGCATCAACCCGCAAGTGGCGGCCCGACTGGCGCGCGCGCTGGACCGCTGGAAGCGCCTGGCCGAACCCTACCGTAGCGCGGCCCGCGAGGCGCTGTCGCGCGTGGCGGCCAAGACCGATCTCAGCAATGATGTGCGCGAAGTCATTGACCGCGCGCTGGCAGACTGACCTAATAAGGATTCCTATGGCTCCCAAAATTTCCCTGACCCGCTACCTGGTCACCGAGCAGCGCATCGACGGCGCCATCCCCTCGGATTTGCGACTGCTGCTCGAGGTTGTGGCGCGCGCCTGCAAAAGCATCAGCCTGGCCGTCAACAAGGGCGCGCTGGGCGGTGTGCTGGGTGCCACCGAGACTGAAAACATCCAGGGCGAAGTCCAGAAGAAACTCGACATCATCGCCAATGAAGTGCTGATCGAAGCCAACGAATGGGGCGGCCACCTGGCGGCCATGGCGTCGGAAGAAATGGAAGGCATCTACCTGGTGCCCAACCGCTACCCGCAGGGCGAATACCTGCTGCTGTTCGACCCCCTGGACGGCTCCAGCAACATCGACGTCAACGTCAGCATCGGCACCATCTTCAGCGTGCTGAAAAAGCCCGAAGGCGCCGGTGTGTCGGAGCAGGACTTTTTGCAGGCCGGCTGCAAACAAGTGGCCGCCGGCTACTGCGTGTTCGGCCCGCAGACCACCCTGGTGCTGACCGTTGGCAAGGGCGTCGCCATGTTCACGCTGGACCGCGAGCAGGGTTCGTTCGTGCTAACCCAGGAAGGCGTGAAGATTCCCGAGGACACCAAGGAATTCGCCATCAACATGAGCAACATGCGCCATTGGGACACGCCCATCAAGCGCTATGTGGACGAGTGCCTGGCCGGCAAGGATGGCCCACGCGGCAAGGATTTCAACATGCGCTGGATCGCCAGCATGGTGGCCGACGTGCACCGCATCCTGACCCGCGGCGGCGTCTTCATGTACCCCTGGGACAAGCGCGAACCCGAGAAGCCCGGCAAGCTGCGCCTGATGTACGAGGCCAACCCCATGGCCTGGATCGTGGAACAGGCCGGTGGTGCCGCCACCAATTGCAGGGAACGCATCATGGACATCCAGCCCGGCAAACTCCACGAGCGCGTGAGTGTGGTGCTGGGCTCCAAGAACGAAGTGGAACGCGTGACCCGCTACCACCTTGAGGCCTGAGGAGCGAGCTATAATTTGAGGCTTACCAGCCGGTGTAGCTCAGTCGGTAGAGCAGCTCATTCGTAATGAGAAGGTCGGGTGTTCGATTCATCTCTCCGGCACCAATAGATATAAGGGTTTGCTGCTATCAACTTAGTAGCAAGCCCTTTTCCAATTGTGGTCATGTAGCCACAGTGTAGCCACCAGTACATTGTTTTGCACCGCTTACCAGGCAAACCCTAGATGAACAAAAACCCGCACTAGGCGGGCCATCGGAGCGAGTGCTATCAGTCGCAATCGGTATATGCGTTGCCGTTTCTGAACTTGGTAACGCAGCTCGTACCACGGATGATTGGGGCCGCTGGTCTAGGCTGTGCCATCTGTAGCAAGTTCAATGCACTATTGATTTCATTTTGCCTACGGGTTTCCTCGGCTTGCTGTTGCATCAAGTTGAACTGCGCCCGCTGTTGCTCTCGTAACTGTTGGTCTCGTAACTGTTGGTCAAAAGAAAATCTCCTCTCATCAGCTTCTCTTTTTCGCTGAGATTCTGCTGCCTGCTTTCTTTGCTCGTCTGCAGCGGCTTGCGCTCTGAACGAATCAACCATGGCATTTCGCTTTGCGTTCCAGTCAGACGCTAGGATTGCCCGCCTTTTCGCTGCATCACCGTAGGTAATCTTTCCGGCGTACAGGTCAGCAATGATGTATTTGGTTTCGCTCCAGTAGTACGACATCAACGAATTCAGGTCGGGCGGAGAGTTCTTCTGCAGCCATTCAGCGCCAATGGCATCACATCCATCGATGCCATTTACAAAATTCGCAATGGAAGTTTTCTCCTTTGAAGTCGGTTTTGAATGGTTGCCAAGCTGTTCCAGTGTTGGTGTCTTGTAACCATCAAACGGCAGTTTGCTTTCCAATGCGCTGGATTGCCAATTTTTAGCAACATCGGCCCGGCAAGCTACAAACTCTTGCCGTTTCTTCTCCAAGCCAGAGGCAACATCCTGTTCAAACTGCGCAAAGGCCGTGCACGAAAATACTGCGATAGCCAGAACCAAGACACTCCGATTGGTTTTCATAGGAATACGCCCCTTGTGTTTCGGCCATTCTGGCACCTCGTTTATGAACATGCCAGCCCCCCCCGACTTGAGAAAACCCGCACTGGGCGGGCTTAGGCGAAAGTTACCTGTTTACTTTGACCGCTGAGATGCTTCTATGGCTTTTTTCTCTGCTTCGCATGGTATGCATGGTGACTCAAACTCCCACGCTTCACCTCGTTGGACGGCTTTTGGAAAGCCATTAGCTTTTGCTACGGATTGGCAGTGGGGCCATTTGGAGGTAAACGCAGTTTTTATCATCGCGTCTGGTGGAATGAAGCTGTCAAGAACAGTCGGCCCCCCAGATTTTTCAATTATGTCTACGGCAAGATAGTTCATGCCAAAAATGGGAATGTCGCTGTAATTACTCGGACAGGCGTTACCTATCGCCTTTAGCTCTGGTACCACGGCGTATTCTGGGTTTCCGCTTGGCACAAAACCAGCGCTAAAAACTACACGGCGTGTTGTGGGCTCACACTTTGCCCAAGCAATACTTTCGTCAGGGTTCACTGGAGACCGTTTTTCATGTTTCGCAATCCAGCAGGACTGAAACCATTGAGTGCCGGTTTGATAGAAAACACCTGCATGAGCCATCCAAGCGACTGCTACGGCCAAGGCAATTGCAATGAATCCCATTTCTATCCCCTGAGCTTTTGCGTACATGGTTCTGATTTGCTCATTCTGCCAGCCCCAGACGTAAGAAAACCCGCACTCGGCGGGCTTGGAGAGCACAAAAGCAAAGGCCCCACCGAAGTGAGGCCTGAAGTCGCTACACGGGATTGCAATCTCCTTTGCGTAGAGGCCCTATTTCTAGGGACTTAAGCCTGATGCTTTCGCAGCGCAGGTACCGCATAAGTGTAGCAAATCTAGCCCTTTATTCCAAGCCCCTTCAAAACGCACTGCTGAATAGCCAGTAAATCCTCTGGAGAAATGACCCTATCGTCATACGTTCGCTTGCCATTTGCATCCTTGCCATCAGAGGGCATGCTTAGCCGATTGAATGACAGTGTGTAAATCATGTCCGCTTTTACCCAATGCCATTCGCTGTTGTAGGGCTTAGGCAGTGGCGGGACTGTTTGCAATTGATGGTGGTAGTCCTTCACGGGCCTAGGGGGTGTTGTGCTCAATGGAACGACTGCACATAGGCCCCACCTGTCTTTAATCTTTGGGGAGATAACAACGACCGGCCTGCGCTTGGTCATCTCTGGCTCTTGCATCCCGACAAAGTCACAAATTAGGATTGCGCCAATTTGAGGCATGTACTTAATCGCCATAATCCGGACTTGCTCCTTTAGTTGCTCTCGTGAATTGCATCGATGGGGATTAAACCACCAGGTTGCTTTGATTTCCTTTGATTGTTTTTCAGTGCGAGCCTCTGACAATCCCGGCCCGACAACGGTATTTCACCGTTATTTAATGGCACTTGTCCCGGTCTCGCATCTCTATTCAGCACTACTTTAGATTGCTGGGGTCAGTCCGAACCCTTGCCGTAACCTTACCGTTCTCGCACACGCGCGTATTGCGTAGAAACGTTCCAACTCATTGCGCCAAAAGGGAAATGGGGACTGACTCCCTACCCATAACCTCCCCGCGATGCCTTCAAACCCTTGCTATAACCTTGCGGTTCCCTTGGAGTAGCCTAGGGGTAATCTTAGGGTTCCCTCATGGTGTTCTCATGGTGTCGGGGCTGGGTGCTTCCCGGCCCGTTAACTGTTTCCTGCCT
>Ga0208514_100786_pt1 | contig 12329 bp, 10 predicted proteins | sample LakWasMet70_HOW9_2_FD_183900 | JGI IMG/M metagenome (GOLD analysis project Ga0208514, IMG submission 183900) | Freshwater sediment methanotrophic microbial communities from Lake Washington under simulated oxygen tension - Sediment Metagenome... | ecosystem: Environmental > Aquatic > Freshwater >...
TCCCCTGCGGGAACGGCCGACACCATGGAGGTGCTGGCCAATGTGGAACTTCCCGTTGATCAACTGGAAGAAATCGTCCGTCGACACAGAGGTTGTCTGGCCTGGGGTGGCACCGCCAACCTGTCACCGGCGGATGACGTGCTGATCTCGGTAGAACGCCCACTGTCGCTGGATTCGCCCGGCCAGATGGTGGCATCCATCCTGTCCAAAAAAATCTCGGCCGGCTCCAGCCATCTGGTGCTGGACATTCCCATCGGCCCCACCGCCAAGGTGCGCTCCATGCCCGAGGCCCAGCGTCTGCGCCGCCTGTTTGAATACGTGGCGCGGCGCATGAAGCTGTCGCTGGACGTCGTGATCACCGATGGCCGCCAGCCCATAGGTTTTGGCATCGGCCCGGTGCTGGAAGCGCGCGACGTGATGCGGGTGCTGGAGAATGATCCACGCGCTCCGATAGACCTGCGCCAGAAGTCGCTACGCCTGGCCGGACGCCTGATTGAGTGCGACCCCGACGTGCGCGGTGGCGATGGTTTCGCCATTGCGCGCGACATTCTGGATTCGGGCCGCGCCCTGGCCAAGATGAACGACATCATCCAGGCCCAGGGCAGCCGGTCGTTTGACCACAACCAGCCCAACCTGGGCGCCCTGACTTTCGACGTGCGATCGCCCAACGCCGGTACGGTCACGAGCATTGACAACCTGCAGATCGCGCGTATTGCGGGATTGGCCGGCGCCCCCAAAGTCAAGAGCGCGGGCGTCGATTTGCTGTGCAAGCTGGGGGATGAGGTGCAGGCCGGCACCCTGCTCTACCGGGTGCATGCCAGTTATGCGGCAGACTTGGAGTTCGCGCGCCAGGCCTGCCAAAAGTCCATTGGCTTCTGTGTCGGACCGGCTGCCGACATGTTGCACGCCTTTGTGGAGTTCTAATGACCAACACCCCCATGTTGCTGCACTTTGTAGAGGACCTGACCCAGGCGTCTGGTATCGCCCTGGCGGCCGGTATGAACCTGGCCGCCATTGCGCGCCACCGTTTCCCCGATGGCGAGCTCAAGCTGCGCCTGCCATCTGCGTTGCCACCGCGTGTCGTGCTGCTGCGCACACTGGACAACCCCGACGAAAAACTGGTCGAGTTACTGCTGGTCGCTCGCACGGCGCGAACGTTGGGCGCCCAACACCTGACGCTGGTCGCACCCTACTTGGCCTATATGCGCCAGGACATGGCCTTCCAGCCCGGAGAAGTGGTGAGCCAAAAAGTGGTAGGGCAATTCCTGGCCGATCTGTTTGACGCCGTCATCACCGTGGACCCACATCTGCACCGCGTGGCCACACTCGCTGAGGCCGTACCGGTAGCGCAAGCCACCGTACTCAGCGGCGCGCCGCTGCTGGCCGACCTGATTGCTTCCCACCTCCCGCAGGCGCTGTTGGTGGGACCTGACGAAGAGTCCGCGCAGTGGATTGCACAGGCCGCCGCCCGCCATGGTTTCGACCACGCGGTGTGCCACAAAATTCGCCATGGCGACCGCGACGTACAGATTGCCCTGCCAGACATCCGCGTCCAGGGTCGCTGCGTCGTCCTGCTCGATGACGTGGCCAGCAGCGGCCATACACTGGCAGCGGCTGCGCGCCTGTTGCTCTCGGCCGGGGCCGCGTCGGTGGATGTGGCCGTAACCCACGCCCTGTTTGCGGGTGACGCCTTGCAGGTCATCAAAGACGCCGGCGTCGGCAGGGTCTGGAGTACCGACTGCATCACCCACCCTAGCAATGCCGTTAGCATGGCGGAACACATTGCCAGGGCATTCCATTGAATTTCCACAACCACCAGGACGCCCCTTTTGGACACCTCTAAAGATCTCGACGAACGCACCATGTCCGACGCCTGGGCCTACCTGCAGGCCCAGGCTGATGCGGGCGTTCCCTTGAAGCCCAATGCCTACCGGCTGGCCTTTGGTGACCCCGAATTTCTGCTGCGCCGTGAAACCCGCGGCATCCGCCTGCAACTGGAGTTGCTCAAGCCCGATCTGGACCAGACAGAGATGGGTATTGAGAACACCATCGTGGTGTTCGGCAGCGCCCGCTTCAGTTCCATGGAAGATGCGTTGCGCCAGCTTGACGAAGCCCGTGCCAGCGGCGACGCACAAACCCTGGCCGTGGCCCAGCGCCATATGCGCAACGCCCACCACTACGAGCAAGCCCGCCATTTCGGCCGCATCGTGGCCACGCACAGCATGGCGCTGCCCCAGAAAGAACGCATGTACATCTGCACCGGTGGCGGCCCCGGCATCATGGAGGCAGCCAACCGCGGCGCCTCCGAGGCAGGCGCACCCACACTAGGCTTGAACATTGCGCTGCCACACGAGCAGCACGCCAACCCCTACGTCACGCCGGAGTTGAGCTTCAAGTTCCACTATTTTGCCGTGCGCAAGATGCATTTCATGATGCGCGCCAAGGCCATGGTGGCCTTCCCCGGAGGCTTTGGCACGCTGGACGAGCTATTCGAGGTCATCACGCTGGTGCAGACCAAGAAGTCCACACCGGTTCCCATCATCCTGGTCGGAAAGGATTACTGGAAGCGCCTGATCAATATGGACGTGCTCGTCGAAGAAGGCGCCATCTCCGCCGAGGACCTGAACCTGTTCCAGTACACCGACGATCCGCAGGAAGCCTGGGACATCATCCGTACGTTTTACAAACTCTAGGTTTTCTCGAGTTTCAGGGCCGCAGCCGCCACGCCAAATGCGAACCCAGACCCACGGCGGCACCCACGGTCCAGAACACCACCGATACGCCCACCACCAGGCCGGCCGTGCCGAACAGCATGGGCATCAGCACGCTGGACAGGTTGATGCTGGCCAGACGCAGGCCCAGCGCCTGGCCATGCAAGGCGTGGGGGGTGATCTGGTGCAGGGTGCTCATGATCATGGGCTGTACCGAGCCCAGCGCCAGACCCAGCAGCACTGAACACAGCCCCATGGACCACGGCGACACCATCAACGGGTAAACCGAAAACAACAGGGCTGTTACCACCATGGCACTGCTGACCACCACCCACTCTTTCAGGTGCGCGGCCAATAGGGGCATTGCCACCCGTACGGCCGCCGCAGCGATGGCAAAGCCGCCCAGAATGGCACCGATGACCGAGGCGCTGAAGGCCCGCTCGTGGCCCAGCACCGGCACCACAAAGGTGTGCACGTCCCAGCAACTGGCCAGCAACCAATTCACCAGCAGCAGACGGCGCATCATCGGCTCGCGCAACAAATGCCACACATGCTGATGCGTAGCGCCGGCCACCGGTTGCACGGGCGACAACTCCGTCGTATGGCGCACCCACAGCCAGGTGGCCCAGGGCAGCAAGGCCAGCAGCACAAAGGCCCCGCGAAAGCCGTTGTCGTCTCCCGCGGTGCCGCCCAGCCAGACCCCCACATGGTCGATCAGCAGACCGGCCGCCACCGGGCCGACAAAATTGGACACCGCCGGGCCAATGGCCAGCCAGCTGAACACGCGCTTGAGTTCGGTCGAGTCACGGGCGGCGCGCCCCACATGGCGCTGCAGTGCAATGGACGCAGCCCCCGTGGCACCGCCCATCAGAAGGGCTCCCAGGCACAGCACCCAGAACTGTGGCCACAGCACGGCCAGCGCCGCCCCGGTGGACGCCGCAATGACGCCCATACCCATGGGGCGCTTCAATCCGTGGCGATCGGCATAGCGGCCGGCGGGCAGTGCCAGGAACACCTGGGTCAGTGAAAACAACGCCAGCAACACGCCCACCGAGAAAGCACTATGCCCCTGGCGCAGCGCCAGCAAGGGTGCCGCCATGCGCAGGCCCGCCATGCTGCCGTGCAGGCAGATGTGGCCACAAATCAGGCGCAACAGGGCCCAGGACTGGGCAACTTCCGGTTCAGGTATGGGTGCAGGCGGGGTTGCGCTCATGCAGTGCCAGCGTCCGTATCCGGCTCCCCATCCACCCGGTCAAAGTCCTTGTCAAATGGGATCAGCGCCTGCGCCTGGGTATCCGGAAGGGCATCGACTTTCTTCAGCACGCGGCCCATGGCACGGCTGCGGGTCTCGGCGCTGTCCAACGTCTTCAGTACGGTTTCCGTTTGCGATTTGACCTTGGCCAGCACGCCACCAAACTTCTCGAACTCGGTCTTGACCGCGCCCAGCACCTGCCAGACCTCGCTGGAGCGCTTCTCCAGCGCCAGCGTCCTGAAGCCCATTTGCAGGGAACTGAGCATGGCCAACAGCGTGGTCGGGCCGGCCAGCGTGACACGGTGGTCGCGCTGCAGCGACTCCATCAGGCCCGGGCGACGCAGCACTTCGGCGTACAGGCCCTCGGTGGGCAAAAAGAGGATGGCAAAGTCGGTGGTGTATGGGGGCTCCACATACTTTTCGACCATGGACTTGGCTTCCAGGCGAATGCGCAATTCGAGTGCCTTGCCCGCTGTCTCGGCACCCAACACGTCCGCCCTGCCCTGGGCGTCCAATAGGCGCTCGTAGTCCTCATTGGGGAACTTGGCGTCGATGGGCAGCCACAGCGGCTCGCCGGTGTCCGATTTGCCCGGCAGCTTGATCGCGAAGTCCACGACGTTCTTGCTGCCGGGACGCGTGGCCACCTGCACCGCGTACTGGTCGGGCACGAACACCTGCTCCAACAGGCTGGCCAGTTGGGCCTCGCCAAAAATGCCACGCGTCTTCACATTGGTCAGCAGGTGCTTGAGGTCGCCCACGCCCTGGGCCAGCGTCTGCATCTCGCCCAGGCCCTTGTGCACCTGTTCCAGCCGGTCGGCCACCTGCTTGAAGCTCTCGCCCAGGCGCGCCTGCAGTGTGGTCTGCAGTTTTTCGTCCACCGTGGCGCGCATTTCGTCGAGCTTGGCAGAGTTGGTGGTTTGCAGCTGGGCGAGTTGCTGGTTCAGCGCATCGCGCACGGCGGTCATGCTGCGGGTGTTGGTGTCGCTCATCTCGGCCAGGCGGCGCGCCGTGGATTCACCGACGCTGGAGAGTTGGGTGTGCAAGGTATCCGCCAGGGTCTTCTGCATCAGTGCCAACTGCTGGCCAAAGGCGTCGATCTGCGTGTTTTGCGTGCGCGTGGCCTCGGCCCCTTGCTGCGTCAACGTCTGCTGGAAGGTGGCCAGGTTCTGGGTCAGTTCCTGGCGCGCGCCCTGGCTGGATTCCGCGATCTCGCGGCGCAGCTCGCGCTCCAGCCGCTCGTGCCCAGCTTGCAGTTGCGCGCGCAAATCCTGCAAATCCTTGCGCTGCTGTTCCGCGTCTACCGCATTGCCGCGCAAGCGGGCCACACCAGCCGCTATCCATGCCAGCAGACCCAGGGTCAGCACACCCAGCGCAAACAATACCCAAACCAGTCCATCATTCACGCCAAATCCGTCCTTGCAGCCAAAGTCATATGAAAAATCGGGGTGTAGCCCTCGTGGAATAAGCGCATATCGCTATAAAAACAGTAGCACTTATGAGGCCGACGGCGTCGCGCGGGCCGCCAACCCGTCGGCGTTGAGCGGTGTCACCGCCTTGCCGTGCAACAAGTAACCAATCAGATTGTCCACCGCCAGCATGGCCATGGCACGGCGCGTGCCGACCGTGGCGCTGGCAATATGGGGCGTGAGCACCACGTTGGACACGGCCAGCAGATCGGGATGTACCCGTGGCTCGCCCTCGAATACGTCCAGCCCCGCCGCGGCAATGCGCTTGTCGCGCAAGGCAGCAGCCAACGCTGCATCGTCCACGATGCCACCGCGGGCGATGTTGATCAGCGTGGCCGTGGGCTTCATCAGGGCCAGTTCCGCGGCGCCCATGGTGTGGTGCGACTCTTTGGAATACGGCACCACCAGCATCACATGGTCGGCGGTCTTCAACAGCTCTTCCTTGCCGACGTAGCGGGCGCGGCAATCAGCCTCCAGCGTGGCATCCAGGCGGCTGCGGTTGTGATAAACCACCTGCATGCCAAAGCCGAACGCGGCGCGGCGGGCAATGGCCTGGCCGATGCGCCCCATGCCAATGATGCCCAGCGTCGACCCATGCACTTCGGCACCCGAGAACATCTCATACTGCCAGCGTGTCCATTTTCCGGCACGCAAAAAGTGCTCGCTCTCAGTCACACGCCGGGCCGTGGCCATCAGCAGCGCAAAGCCGAAGTCGGCCGTGGTTTCGGTCAGCACGTCGGGCGCGTTAGTGCCCAGCACGCCGCAAACACGCATCGCCTCCAAGTCGAAGTTGTTGTAGCCCACGGTCATGTTGGCGCAGATCTTCAGCTGGGGGCAGCGCGCCAACAAGGCAGCATCGATGCGCTCCAGGCCAAAGGTCAGCGCCCCGGTCTTGTCCTGCAGGCGGCGTGCAATCTCTTCGGCGCTCCAGTCTTCGTCCGTGGCGTTGGACTCCACGTCAAAGTGTTCGGACAGGCGCTGCGCCACCTCCGGAAAGATGGCTCGGGTGACCAGGATACGAGGGCGCGGTGAAGGCTTGGTCATTCCGGCGCCTTCAACCCAGCCAGGTGGTGAAGTCCTGAACCGGCACGCGTGGCGTATGGAAGGTGTTGACCACGGCGGTCTCGTCGGCATAACCCAACGCCATGCCGCAAACCAGCATCTCGTCAGGGCCGGCGCCAATGTTCGGTAGGATGATCCGGGAAAAACCATTCCATGCTGCTTGCGGGCAGGTATGCAGACCATGGCCACGCGCCGCGACCATGATGTTTTGCAGAAAGGCTCCATAGTCCACCAGGGAGCCGCGACCCATGACCCGGTCAACGGTGAACATCAGCCCGACCGGAGCGTCAAAAAAGTGGTAGTTGCGCTGGTGCTGAAGGTGCATCTTGTCCCTATCGGCCTTGCCGATACCCAGCAGCCCATACAGGCCCCAACCATTCTCGCGGCGGCGGTCAATGTAGGGGCTGACCCACTTTTGCGGATAGTAGTCGTACTCTTCCGCATACTCTGCGGCCAGTGCCGGGTTGGCACGAATGGCATCGTGGGTGGCGCACACCTGCTCCACCAAGGTGGCGCGGCTGGCGCCCTGCAGGACATAGACCTTCCACGGCTGGCAGTTGGTACCCGACGGCGCACGGCTGGCGACCTGCAGTATCTGTTCGATCAACGCCCGCTCGACAGTCTGTTGCGTAAACGCCCGGACCGACATGCGGGAAGTGATCGCCGCATCCACACTCAAAGAACTCATAACAGGGTCTCCAATACCGTTTTCAGTTGTGACGGCAAGGGCACCGGCCTGCGCGTCTGCTTGTCGACATACACGTGCACAAAATGCCCCTTGGCCGCCGTGAGGTCCGAGTCGCCAAAGATGCCCACTTCGTAGCGCACGCTGGAAGTTCCCAGGCGGGCCACCCGAATGCCGACGTGGACCGTCTGGGGAAACGCCAGCGACGCAAAATAGTTGCAGTGGGTTTCAATCACCAGACCTATCGTCTCTCCAGCATGAATGTCCAGCGCACCATTCTCGATGAGATAGGCATTGACCGCCGTGTCAAACCAGCTGTAGTACACCACGTTGTTGACATGACCATAGGCGTCATTGTCCATCCAGCGGGTTGCAATGGATCGGAAGGCACGGTAAGCGCTACGCGGCTCGGGCAAAGGCTTTGGATTGGAATTTGGCATGGCCTGATTCTGCCAGCCCGTTTTGCCCGAGGCGCGGGGAAGCCAGGCCCACACAACGCCTACTGACGCATGTGTGACCCGATGATGACAACGGCCAGATTTAGAAAAATTGTTCTAATTTGTTGCAATGCAGCAAAAAAGACTTGCACTGTGCTTTAGCCACCCTATAATTTGTCCAATGCTGCACTGCAACATGTACAAGCCAACAGGCCAGGTTACGGGGCAGATAGTTAATTTTTTACCTCAACTCTTGGAGATATTGACATGATGACTGTTGAACAAGTTCTGGCTTCCCACAAAGCAAACGTCGAAACCCTGTTTGGTTTGACCACAAAAGCCTTCGAAGGCGTGGAAAAAATCGTTGAACTCAACCTGACCGCTTCCAAAGCAGCCTTGTCTGAAGCCAACGCTCACACCCAGTCCCTGTTGAGCGTCAAGGACGCACAAGAGTTGCTGGCACTGCAGTCCGGCCTGTTCCAGCCTTTGGCAGAAAAGACCGCTGCATACAGCCGTCACCTGTACGACATCACGACCAGCACGACCGCTGAATTTGGCAAGAACTTTGAAGGCCAAGCTGCTGAAGCGCAAAAGAAGTTCATGGGTCTGGTCGACAGCGCTGCCAAGAATGCACCGGCTGGTTCGGAGTCCGCTGTTGCCATCATGAAGAGCACAGTGTCTGCCGCCAACAATGCTCTGGAATCCGTGCAAAAGGCCGTCAAGCAAGCCACTGAAATGGCTGAAGCCAACTTCAACGCTGTGGCTGCCACAGCGACCAACGCAACCAAGCAAGCTGCCAAGAAGCGTTAATTGGAGCGTGGACTCTAGGTGCGCAGGGAAAACCCTGACATAATTTATCCAATTCGGAAACACATGTGTTTCCACCGGTTGTCTCCTCGGGTCCTTTCGAAACCATCAGGTTCAGGGATCCCTTCAAGGCCTCGTTGCAAGACGGGGCCTTTTTTTTGGCCTTTTCAGACTCAATGCGACTTGGCCGAAATAGCGGCGCGCAGCTGCGGCATCAGTTGCTGCATCGCCCGGCGTCCCGCTTCAATCGACTTCTTGCGCGAACTGAAATCAGAGCTCGATACCCCCGGCAAGGCAGGCTGCACCACTATGTCGGCTTCCCTGAGTTCAAAGTAGTTGATGCTCTTGCTCATGATGGAGAACGTCTGCAGCAGCACATCCAGGGTTCCCCCGGCTAAATTACCATCAGGCGGGCTGGAAATGTCCACCGCAATGATCAACTCGGCCCCCATCTGGCGCGCCGCACGCACTGGCACGGGCGACACCAGACCGCCGTCTACATAATCCCGCCCGGAAATCCTGACCGGTTGAAACACGGCAGGAACCGCACTGGAAGCCCGCACCGCCGTACCCGTATCACCCCGCTGGAAAAGCATGCTTTGACCACTGTTGAGGTCGGTGGCCACGATGCCCAGCGGCAAAGGAAAGTCCTCGATCAGACGTGAGCCAACCTGGCCGTTCACATAACGTGCCAAGGCATCTCCACGCAGCATGCCACGGTTAAACAGAGGCAACGTCCAGTCGGCAAAGGCAGCCTCTTCCATCGTTTCCGCCACATGCTGCAACTGTTTTCCACTTTTGCCGCTGGCATAGAAGGCTGCCACCAGACTGCCCGCCGATGTTCCAGCGACCATAGCTGGCCGAATGCCTGCCTCTTCGAGCACCTGGATAACGCCCACATGCGCAAACCCGCGGGCCGCTCCGCCACCCAGAGCGAGACCAATGCGCGGGGGTATCTTGGGAACCACGACGACGACAGGAGCAGTCGGAGGAATAGATGGTTCAGGTGGAATAACTTCTTTGGGCGCACTGGCGCAGCCGATCAAACCGATTGTCAAAACCAACGCAAAAAAATATTTCATGAAAATTTAAGCCAAATCCAAGTCAACTGATTGAGAATGATTCGCGTTTGTAATATGATGACAGTAACACCGACTTCCAACCCACGAAACGAAATCACAATGAAAAAACAGATTGCAATTGCCTGCCTGGTCTGTACGGCCGCCGGTGCAGCCTTGGCCCAGGAACAGGTCCTGAACGTCTATTCTGCACGCCACTACCCCACGGACGAGGCGCTGTATTCCAACTTTACGAAGGCAACGGGCATCAAGCTCAACCGTGTGGATGCCGACGATGCCGGAATTCTGGCCCGCCTGAAGGCCGAAGGAAGCGCGTCGCCCGCCGACATTATCTTGCTGGTCGATGCCAGTCGGTTGTGGCGCGGCGAAGTCGAAGGTTTGTTCCAACCCATCAAATCCAAAGCACTGGACGATGCAATCCCCGCACAGTATCGCGGCAAGACCACGCCCACAGGAGAAACACCGTGGTTTGGGTTTTCGACCCGTGCCCGCGTCATCGTCTACGACAAGGCAAAAGTCAAAAAAGAGGATGTAGACACCTACGAAGAACTCGGCGACCCCAAGAACAAGGGAAAGCTGTGCATTCGCTCTGGTTCGCACCCCTATAACCTGTCTCTGTTTGGGTCGGTCACCGAACACTTGGGCGATGCGGCGGCAGAACAATGGCTCAGGGGCATGGTCTCCAACATGTCCCGCGCTCCCAAGGGCGGAGACACGGATCAGATCAAGGCGGTCGCATCAGGCGAATGCGGTATTGCGGTCACGAACACCTACTACCTTGCGCGGATCATGCGCTCGAACAACCCAGACGACCAAGCCATCATGGACCGCGTGGGCGTCGTATTCCCCAATCAGGCAACCTGGGGAACGCATGTCAATATCGCTGGCGGTGCGGTCGCAAAGAACGCCAAAAACCCGGCCAACGCCATCAAGTTCCTGGAGTACCTGGCGAGCGCACCTGCACAAGACCACTTTGCCAACGGAAACAACGAGTGGCCTGCGACGAAAGGCGTGAAATTGAACAACCCGGCACTCCAAGCCATGACCGGCGGCAGTTTCAAAAGCGAAACCATTCCCATCAGTGTGGTGGGAATGAACCAGGTCAAGGTACAGCAAATGCTGGATCGGGTGGGCTTCAAGTAGTCCACAAAAACCAAATCGTCAGGAACAAAAAGGGCCCGGTTCTTTGCGAACAGGGCCCTTTTTTTGCACTGAATAACAGCGGCTAGGAGCCAGCAGTGGCTTCTTCCGGCTTGGCCCGGCCTTTCTTCTCCGGCAAAGGCTGAATGTCAAGCAACACTTCGGTCTTGCTTTCGTCCGTGTCGTCCAGGTCAACCGTCAAACGCCCACCGTCGGTTAGACGGCCAAACAACAATTCGTCCGCAAGGGCCCGGCGAATCGTGTCCTGGATCAGGCGCTGCATGGGGCGCGCACCCATCAGGGGGTCAAAGCCCTTCTTGGCAAGGTGCTTGCGCAGCTTGTCGGTAAAGGTGACGTCCACCTTCTTGTCGGCCAACTGGGTTTCCAGTTGCAACAAGAACTTGTCCACCACGCGCAGAATGACGTTCTCGTCCAGAGCCTTGAAGCTGACAGTCGCATCCAGGCGGTTACGGAACTCGGGCGTGAACAGGCGTTTGATGTCTGCCGCCTCATCACCGGCCTCACGCGGGTTGGTGAACCCGATGCTGGCCTTGTTCATAGTCTCAGCACCCGCATTGGTGGTCATGACAATGATCACATTGCGGAAGTCCGCTTTGCGTCCATTGTTGTCGGTCAGAGTGCCGTGGTCCATGACCTGCAGCAGCACATTGAAGATCGCGGGATGCGCCTTTTCGATTTCGTCAAGCAGCAGCACGCAATGCGGCTTCTTGGTGATGGCCTCGGTCAGCAAACCGCCCTGGTCAAAGCCGACATAGCCAGGAGGCGCGCCGATCAGCCGACTGACCGCATGCTGCTCCATGTATTCGCTCATATCAAAGCGAATCAGTTCAATGCCCATGATGTAGGCCAACTGCTTGGCCGCTTCGGTCTTGCCGACACCGGTGGGACCGCTGAACAGGAAGGAACCAATCGGTTTGTCGCCTTTGCCAATGCCCGAGCGTGCCATCTTGACTGCAGAGGCCAATACATCGAGTGCCTTGTCCTGGCCAAACACCACGTTGCGCAGGTCGCGCTCCAGTGTCTTCAACTTGCCGCGGTCATCATTGGAGACATTGGCCGCGGGAATACGGGCAATTTTTGCCACGATCTCTTCCACCTCGGCCTTGCTGATGGTTTTCTTGCGCTTGCTCGCCGGCAGGATGCGTTGGGCAGCGCCAGCCTCGTCAATCACATCAATAGCCTTGTCCGGCAAATGCCGGTCATTGATGTATTTGGCGCTCAGTTCCGCGGCAGCCTGCAGGGCCGCGACCGCGTACTTCACGTTGTGGTGCTCTTCGAAACGGGACTTGAGTCCCTTGAGAATTTCGACGGTCTGCTCGATGGTCGGCTCGACCACATCCACTTTCTGGAATCGACGGGACAGCGCCGCGTCCTTCTCGAAAATGCCACGGTACTCGGTAAATGTGGTGGCGCCAATGCACTTGAGCGCGCCGGAACTCAGACCAGGCTTGAGCAGATTGGAAGCATCCAGGGTGCCACCAGAAGCCGCACCAGCCCCTATCAGCGTGTGGATCTCATCGATGAACAGCACGGCGTGCGGCTTGTCCTTCAGCGCCTTCAAAACGCCTTTCAGACGCTGCTCGAAGTCACCGCGGTACTTGGTTCCGGCCAGCAAGGCACCCATGTCCAGCGAGTAGACGATGGCCTCAGCGAGGATCTCAGGGACATC
>Ga0208514_100789_pt1 | contig 12268 bp, 14 predicted proteins | sample LakWasMet70_HOW9_2_FD_183900 | JGI IMG/M metagenome (GOLD analysis project Ga0208514, IMG submission 183900) | Freshwater sediment methanotrophic microbial communities from Lake Washington under simulated oxygen tension - Sediment Metagenome... | ecosystem: Environmental > Aquatic > Freshwater >...
CCACGGCAAAGCCAAAGCCTGACGGCGCCGGTGCCGCGATGCCCTGCCAGCTGTGGCCCGCATCAAGGGAGCGGTACAGGCCGCAGTGGTGCTGCACCCACAGCACATCGGGCTGCGCGGCGCACTGCACCATGCGGTGCGGGTCTTGCGTGTTGGGGTCTTGTGCGCTGTCGGCCGGCATGTAATCGGCCTTCATTCCATCGGCGGTCAGGCTCCACGTCTGGCCGCCGTCCACCGTTTGCCACACGCCGCCGCAGGAGATGGCCAGCGTGATGTGCTGCGCGTTGCGCGGGTCGACCAGCAGCGAATGCATGCCCGGATAGTCGTTGCCACCGCCCATCCAGCCCAGACGGCGCGGCTCCAACCACAGCGCAGTGTTCAGCGTCCAGCTCTGGCCGCCGTCCTCGGATTTGAACAGGCCCGCCGGCATGCAGCCGGCCCACAGCGTGCCGGGTTGGGCGGCGGAGCCGGCTGCCAGGCTCCACACCATTTCCACATTCCAGGGCGTGGGGTCGTCGGCGAATGGGCCTTCGGTGGGCTTGGGCGGAAAGGCGGGCGACGTGATCTCGGCCCAATGCGCACCCTGGTCGCTGCTCTTGCGCAGCTTGACGCCAAAGTGCCCCAAGCGCAGCGCGGCGTACCAGTCGCCATTGCGCGAATCGACCAGCACCTGGGTCACAGGGTCACCGGCAAAGTGGTGGGCGGCGATGGCCCACTGCGTGCCATGGCCGCGCACCACGAACAGGCCTTTGCGGCTGGCTACTAGAAGTGTTGGCATACAAAAATCTCCTATTGCTTGGGTTTCACCGCAGGGTCGCCCCAAGGTGAAATGCGGCCCCCTCGGGGGGCAGAGAGCCACACACAGTGGGCGAACGCGGGGGCCACGTTCAGCCGCCGGTGAGCGCCTGAATCACCAGCACGCTGTCGCCGGGTGCCAGCATCTGGTCAAGCTTCTGGCGGTTTTGCAGCATGGTTTTGTTGATGAACACGGCCACATGTTTGCGGATGTTGCCTTGGTCGTCGAACACATAGTGCGCCAGCTCCGGCGCGGCTGCCAGTGCAGCGTCCAGCACCGCGCGCAGACTGCCTGCGGCCACGCGCTGGGGTGCGCACGGCACGTGGCGGCGCAGACTGGCTGCAAATTCCACAGTCACCATGATTAAATTCTGCCTTAACACACCCGCAAAGGGAAGACGCCGCGCCAAACGACAGCGCTTAAAAACAAGGCACCGTCTGGAACACCAAGGCTGGCGCGGCTTCGGCGGCTTGTGAACACTGTTATCCACAACCTAGCCCACAGCACGCAGGGGTAAGTTTATTTCTCATCGGGCAGCTTTGTTATTTAGCCGTTGGTGCAGGTAACGTGCGTAAATGTCGGATACCTGGGTGGTGCCAGGCCCACCCTGCCAACAGTAAAGCTCCGATGCCGCCAATCCCCATGGCGTATCGCAGACCAATATGCTCGCCGACGTAGCCACCTACGATCGCCCCGGGTCCCGCAGGGATCAGGATCAGCCAACGCATCGTGCTGGTCATCCGGCCGAGCAAAGGCTCGGGTGTAACCGCTTGGCGCATTGCCAAGAAGTTGATGAATAGCAGGACGGCGCCCAGCCCAAAACACATCAGCATCACCACAAACGAAACCACCCCCCAAACACCAGATGGCCCCAGCGCCAGTTGGAGCCAACCCAATCCACAAACCGCAAATCCGACCACCAGGCAAGGCCCAGGTCCAATACGGCGCGAAATGCGGTTCCCAAAAATGCTCGCTAAAACGGTGCCACCACCCAAGCCCACGTAGCACATGCCCACCTGGTTTTCATTCAGACCGAGTTCACGGGTGGCGTACACAATTTGCACCACCATCGCGCACTGGTGGAAGAACTGCCACGCGCCCACTGAAACCGCGAGTGACACCAGCACGGGTTGGCTGGCGACAAAGCGCAAGCCGTCTTTTAGGTCGCGCCAAAAGTGGGTGGCCTCGTGGCTGACGCGACTTTCGGTTACCTTCAAACCCCGCAAAATCAAGACACTAAATGCCAGTAGCAAGGCATCAGCGAGCAGTGCAAAGGGCGCTCCCACCAGCTTGATCAAGGCACCTGCAACGCCCGGTCCAGCAACATCGGCGCCTGAAGATGCCAAGGCATTCTTGGCATGGGCTTCTACCAGTCGTTCGCGTGGCACCACCTGCGTGAGCACAATTTGCGCCGCCGTGCCAGCGGTCACGAAAACACAGCCGATGGCAAAAGCCACGATGTACAGGAAATGCATGCTCAACTGGTCGAAGTACCACGCTAGCGGCACGCTAGCCAGCACCAAGGCGATCAAGCCCTCGCCAATCACATAGACCGGCAGCTTGCGCACCCGGTCGAGCCAAACACCCGCGGGTAGCGACAACAGAACAAACGGCAGCAATTCCATGGCCGTGAGAACGCCCATCTGCGAAGGCGTTGCTTTGAGCAACACGGCGGCAGTCATCGGCAATGCCAACATGGTGATCTGGCCACCGAAAGAACTGATCAGGATAGACAGCCACAGCCGTCGGTAGGTGGCATCACGTAGCAGGTCATCGGCGGGGAGCGCGAGCCACCGTAGGCGCCATTGCGACCACGGTGAACGCCCTGCGCTTGTGGCATTGGGCGGCATGAAATTTTTGGGGGTATTTGGTTTCGGAAAGGCCGAAGATCCGCTTCCATTTTACCGGCGAATGGGCGTACCATTTCACGCTACCGCATCACCGAGACACGCATGCACACCACCCTCCCGAACTTCGATTCTTTCAAGCCTGAAACCCCAAGCATTGACGCCGTCGGCGCTGAGTACGCAACCATTAACGCCGCGTTTGATGCCGCAAGGGACGCCGCCGCTCGCGTGGCAGCGATCAAGCGCTGGGACGCTTTGCGCATCAAGCTGGGGACTTGGCAGAGCGTGGTACACGCCCGTTTCACGCAGGACACCAGGAACGAAGACTACAAGGCCGCCAAGGACCAGGAGTCCGAGCTTTCGCCCAAGTTCCTCGGCCCTGAAACCGAGTTCAAGAAGATGCTCCTGAAGTCGCCGCACCGCGCTGAGCTCGAAGCCGAGTTCGGTGCGCAAGCGTTTCGCATGTGGGAGAACGACGTGATCACCTTCGATCCCAAGATAGAGGCTGATCTGGTGGCCGAAAGCAAGCTGGTCTCCAAGTACACATCTCTCAAGTCTGCGGCCCAAATCCCGTTCCGGGGTGAGAGCTACAACCTTTCGCGTCTGGCTGCATTTGCGATGGACGCTGACCGAGCCACCCGGCAGGCTGCAAGCGAGGCGCAGTGGGGCTGGTTCGCCTCTAACGCGGCCGAGCTTGACGCGATCTTTGACGAGCTGGTCACGCTGCGCCACGCCATGTCCCAGAAGCTCGGCTTCAAGAATTACGTTGAAATGGCCTACCGCATGCGCCAGCGCAACGACTATGACCAGGCCGCCGTAGCCAAGTTTCGCGCGCAGGTCCGCGATGACATCGTCCCGCTGGCCCTCGCACTCAAGCAGACGCAAGCCAAGGACCTTGGCATCGACAAAGTGATGTCCTGGGATGAAAAGGTGTGGGACCTCAAGGTCAGCCCCCGTCCAAAAGGCGACCACGATTGGATGGTGGCGCGCGCTCAAACCATGTTTGATGAAATTGGCAACGGCATGGGGGAGTTCTTCGCGTTGCTGCGCGAGCGTGGCCTGCTGGACCTCAAGGCCCGAGACGGCAAGGCGGGTGGCGGCTACTGCACCAGCATCACCGAGTGGGGTCTGCCGTTCATTTTTGCCAATTTCAACGGCACCAGCGGCGACGTCTCGGTCTTTACACACGAGATGGGACACGCTTACCAGAACTATTGCTCACGCCAACAGCGCCTGTCCGACTACTTCTGGCCGAGTTATGACGCGGCAGAGGTTCACTCGATGAGCCTGGAGTACCTGACGTGGCCGTGGATGGACGCGTTCTTCGGCAAGGACGACGCCGACCGTTTCCGTCGCCAGGATCTGCAGGGCAAACTCGCATTCTTGCCTTATGGCGTTGCGGTCGATCACTTTCAGCATCTCGTGTATTCCGAGCCGGATGCGACAGCCCAGCGCCGCCGTGAGATGTGGCAGGAGATGGAGCGGACCTACCTCCCTTGGCGCAACTACGGCGGGATGTCGCACGCGAGCCAGGGCGGCATGTGGCAGGCGCAGTCCCACATCTACGGCACTCCCTTCTATTACATTGACTACGTGCTTGCCGAGACGTGTGCCATGCAATTCTGGGTGCGCGCTGACAACGACCGGGCGACCGCGATGAAGGACTACATCGCCCTGTGCAGCCGCGGCGGCGAGGCACCTTTCCAGTCGCTGGTACGAGGTGCCGGCCTCGTGTCGCCCTTCGATGCCGGATGCCTGACCGATGTCGTCGATCAGGCCAAGCGTTGGCTTGGTGGAATGCCTTGGGACCCTTGCCAACACACGGAGCACGCATGAGTGACACTTTGACCGGTTTGCTGGATTTGATGAAACTGCAAGCCATTGGGCCGGGCCGTTACCTGGGCCAGAGCCAGGACCTGGGCTTCAAAAACCTGTTTGGTGGCCACGTGCTGGGTCAATCATTGGTGGCTGCCGCCAACACCTGCGAGGGTGTGGACGTGCACTCGCTGCACGCGTACTTCATTCGCGCTGGCAGTACCCAGTTGCCGATCGAATACCAGGTTGACCGCATCCGTGACGGCAAGAGCTTCAGCGTGCGCCGCGTTACCGCCATTCAAGACAACGCGCCGATTCTGATTTTGTCGTCATCCTTTCAGGCCGCTGAAACCGGTTTTGACCACCAGATGGAGATGCCCCAGGTACCGCCGCCGGAGTCGCTGGTGTCAGAGCTGGAGATGGCCCGTTCGGTGAAAGACCTGATACCCGCGCGCATCCGCGAACAATTTACCTGCGACCGACCGATCGAAATCCGCCAGGTGGACCCCATCAATCCGTTCAACCCGCAGAAGACACCACCGGTTCGCTACGCCTGGTTTCGTACCGTTAGCGCCATGCCGGCCGACCCCACGTTGAACAAGTGCTTGCTGGCCTACGCGTCGGACTTTGGCCTGTTGGCCACGTGCATGCGCCCCCACGGCGTGACCTTCTACCAGCCCGACATGATGACCGCCAGTCTGGACCACGCCATGTGGTTCTACCGTCCATTCCGTATGGACGAATGGCTGCTGTACGCCTCCGACAGCCCCACCGCCGCCAACGGGCGCGGCTTCAACCGCGGCAACATCTTTGATCGCCAGGGCCAACTGGTGGCGTGCGTGGCGCAAGAGGGGCTGATCCGCCGGGTGCTGCGTTCCTGAAGCCGTTAGTTGCTGTCAGGCCGGGTGGAACTTGGCGTAGTACGCCGCTACAGCCGGGTGTTGGGCAACGCGGCGCATGTGGGCGTTCAGCGCGGGGGCAACCTTTTCCACCAGATCGGTGGGCACATGGTCCAGGCGGCCGGAATTCAGGCCCCGCACATCGACAAACACCTTCAGGTCTGCAACGGTGAGGCGGTGGTCGGCGAAGTATTCACCGCCGTGGGCATGCAACTGGCTTTGCAGCCAGCCCAGGTATACAGGCATCGAGCCGTTTACCAGGGCCACGCGCGCCGCTTTTTGCTCATCACCCTTCATGCTGAAGCTGGGGCCGAGTTTGACGCCGGCTTCTTCCACCACATAGGCTACCTCATCACACAGCAGCGCCTGGTAAGCATCGGTGGGGTACAGGCCCGCCAGCTTGCCCGCATAGCGCAGCATGGCGTCGCTCTGCGTCACCAGCACACCGTCCACGTGCAGCACGGGCACCTGGCCAAAGGGCACGGTCTTGCGCACCTCGGCAAACTCGGGGAAGGTAAAGCGGTGGTCTTCAAACGCCACGCCGCCAATGGCCAGGGCCAGGCGAATGGGCTCGGCACGGCCGCCGTGAAAGTCGAAGTAGGAGAGTTTGAGTTGGGGCATGGTGGTTCTTTGACGTGGGGTTGATGAAGCGGCAAGAGTGCGGATTCTAGGCGTGTCGGCAATTCTTCGCTGGCCAGCAGCGTGGGCCGTCGCGACCTCTACGGGAGGTGCAACTAGTGCCTACTTGCATCCCAGTTGTTCGACGGAGACGGGACAAGGTAGATGGCGTTGCGCGATCTCCTTGTAACGGCCGTCCGCCAACATCGCGTTGAACGTGTTGTCGAAGGCTTTGACAAAGTCCTGGCTGTTGGTCTTCTTGCCAAAGGCATATGCCGCAGGTTCCTCCGATACGGTGACCCGGGTGTCTGAAACGATGTCTGACAGCCCAAGCCGTTGCAGCTCCAGCAGGCCGGTAACCTCGTCGGCAATGATTCCATCGATGCGATCGCGTTCCAGCATCTTCCAGGCGCCCAGTCGCATCGTCAGCGGGCTCAGGTTGGCGCTGAATTCGGGATTCTTCAACAACGCATCGTAGTCAGCGCCATAGGAGACATTGATCTGCGCGGCCAGGCGAAAGCCGGTACCCAGCAGATCAGACAGCTTATTAATGCGGTATTTTTTGGCAGCTGCCTTGCCGATAAAGAGGACATTGGGTGAGCGATTGATCGGCCGGGAAAAGTAGGCATACACCTCGCGCTCGGGCTTGCGCAAAGCCCCGGGCAAGATGTCGAGCCGGCCATGTTCAAGCTCGACCAAAGCCCTGGCCCACGGCATCTCGACAAAGTGTGCGTCGCAGCCCATTTGTTTCAGCGCAGTGCGCGCGATATCGATATTGAGGCCCCGGATTTCACCGTCCGTATCACGGTACGCGTAGGGGACATCCGAGAACCAGCGCACGGTCTTGACGCACGCTTGCGCCAGTGCGACGCTCGACCCAACCGACAGCACAACGCCGCAGACCAGGGTTCGAACAGTTGCCAATGGAGTCATAGCTTCAATGCTTCTCGGCCTGCTGCTGTTTTTGTAGTTCGGCCCGAATGTCGCGCAGTGTGGGCTGCCCCGTGGGCGCGGGCGCATCGGGTGCGGGCTGCGTCAGCGGAGCCGTCTTGGCCTTGGCCCGTTTGGCGTTGCGAACATGGTGAATGCCCAACAGCACAGCGCCTGCGGCCAGTGCAAACCAGCCCGCAGGGCGCAGCGCACCCGCATAGGCCACCAGTATGGGCGATTCGCCCGCGAATAGCGGCAAGCTCAGCATCGCAAAACCTAGGGCGACAAGACCCAGGCCCTTGGCCCGCATGGTGTTGAACGTGCTGGTCTTTGGCGGGTGGATGTTTGACGGGTCCAATTGCGGGTCTTTCTGTTTGTTGCGCAGTGTAGCCCTAAGCCAAATTGGCCTACAGCCCTCGTGGTTTCTGAATAAGTTGCTATTGAAATAATAGCGAAAACGCTTTCTGTGGATCTATGGGTTGCTGGGCACGATGCGGCGCACGCCGCGCATTTTGCTTGAATGAATGTAAAAAATAATTGACATAAAGTTAAGTAAACAATACATTGTGTCTAACTGGTTTGACCAAACGTGAAGGAGATCCACCATGTCTTTTCGTGAAAAGAGCGACTGGCTCAGTTTCGCATCGCTGTGTTTGCTGGCGATCTACTTCTTTGAAATTGGGCGCGGCGTGCTCACCGACAGTCACCCCATCGGGCCGTATTACTACTTCAAGTTGTTTTGGTGGCTGATCGGCGTGTTGATAGCGATTCAGGTGGTGACGCACAGCGTGCTGGCACTGCGCTCACCCCAAGACGCCAAGGCACCGGTGGACGAGCGCGAGCGGCTGATTCACCTGCGCGCCACGCCACCGGCTTACTTTGTGCTGCTGGTAGGCGCGTTCATGACCATAGGCACCATGCACATGGGCTTTAGCGTCTGGCAGTTTGCGCACTGCGTTCTGTTTGTGATCTGGCTCGCCGAGCTGTTGCGCTACGGCATGCGCCTGTACTACTACCGCCGCGCGGTGTGACATGGGCGACAACCACATCACCAACGCCATCCGCAGGCTGCGCTTTGAGCATGGCGAGATGACCCAGCAGGCCCTGGCCGAGCGCATCGGCGTGACGCGCCAGACCGTGAACGCCATCGAGCAGGGCAAGTACTCGCCGTCGCTGGAGGTGGCGTTCAGGATTTCCGCCGTCTTCGGGTTGCCGCTGGAGGCGGTGTTTCAGTACCAGTCGGAGGCTCGCTAGGGGAAGGCTTGAGACCTGTGCCCTATGACAAGCCCGCCGACTGCTTGGCGTGCAGCTTGGCCGCTATGTATTCACCGTGGGTGACGTGCAGCAAGCCCGCGACCTTGCTGATCACGTGGTTCTCATGCGCGTCCAGGTGGCCATCGGCGAAGGCAACCTGCCACATCAGTTCCACCACGAGGATTTTCTGGGCCTGCGTGAACTGTTCGTTCATGGCGCTGGTGTAGCGGAAGTAGTCGTTGCTGCTGCCGGCCGCGTGTTCGGCCTGGGCCAGGAGCTGCTGCATTTCGCCGTCGGTCAGCGCAAACTTGTGGCGCAGAGCCAGTACGGCTGCGGCGCGCTCGGTGTCACTGATGTGGGTGTCCGAGCGCATCACCTCGACCAGCAGCACGGCGGTGGCCAGTTGCAGGCCGTGTGCGTCACTGACGGACGACGCACCGTCTTCCGGGAGGTTGAAAAATTGGGACAGCAGGGATTTAAGGGGGCTCAACATGGGTGTGATTGTGACCGCGTTGGTGTCAGTCCAACACGCTGGAGACCAGGGCCAGGCCAATCGACCACAGGTCTACATCGGTTGACGCGTCGCGCGTCAGGAAACTGTTTCGCCGTTCGCCGGGCTCGCGCAACGCGCGCTGGCGGTCACGCTCCAGCATGACCAGCACGTCGGCCACATCCGGAGCATGGGCGGTGGCCGCCGTGGACTTGACCGCATGCGCATAGCCTTGCAAGGCCTGCTCCACGGCCTTGGGGTCCAGCAACGAAAAGGCCGAGCGGCAGTGCGGGCACGCGTGGTCTTTGCGCAAGTCCACTGGTGCGCCGCAACTGCTGCAATGGATGATGCTCACCTTCCTGGCAATGTCGTCAATCTCGGGCCGGGTCAGCAAGCGGACAAAGCCCTTTTCAATCATGAACGACGAAAACGCGCTGAAGCGTCCGTGGCCCTTGGCGCAGCGGTAGGTGATGTAACGCCCGCTGCGCACCACGTCAAAGCCCTGCGTCAAGGTTGCTCGGCAACGCGGGCAATCCAGACCGGCAGCCAGCGGCTGATGGGCGGCCCCACGCTGCTCATGCAACAGCCTGAACAAATCGGCCACCGCGGCGGGCGACAGCTTCAAATTTTCTTGTGGGTCAATCCACATGCCCTGGCAATGGAAGCACAGGTCCAGCTCGATGGTTTTGCCATTGTTGCCGGGCAGTGCATGTATCTGCATGGCGGCGTGGCACGACGGGCAGGGTGTGGAGGTTGATGTGACCATCTGGTACAGCGGCTTAAAACGAAGACCCCGGCTCGCGCAAAAACGCCAGCTCCTGCGCGCTGGAGGTGCGCCCCAGCACCGCGTTGCGGTGGGGGTAGCGGCCAAAACGCTCGATGATCGATTGGTGGCGCAGCGCGGAGCCCAGGCTGTCTTCCAGGCCCGGCTGCGAAAACAGCAGCGCCGCCTGCGCGTGCACCAGCCGGGACTCGCTGTGCATGTACGGCATGTAGGCGAACGCACGCTGCGCGGCGGGCAGGCCTTGGTCGTGCCCGCTGGCCACCAGCTCTTGTGCCAGCACCAGCGCCAGCGTGTCCTGCGCAAAGGCGCGCGGCGTGTCGCGGTAAGCGTTGCGCGAGAACTGGTCCAGCACCACGATCTCCGCCAGCCGCCCCTGCGGCGTGGCGCGCCAGGCCCATAGCTCGCAGCGCGCGGCGGCCTCCAGCGTGGGGCCGAAGCGCGTGCGTATCAGCGCATCGAGTGCTGCGTCTTTGACGAAGTGCTGCTTGGCGCTCAGTTCGTCGAACCAGAAATCGAGAATGTCTTGGGGTGTCATGGGTGAATTGTGCATCCACCGCACGGACTTCTGGGTCGCTAGCGCCGTGCCGCGGTCAGCAACAGCTCGTTGGGCCCCACCCAGCCGTCGGGTGTGGTGAAGACACCCAGGCGTTCCTCCATGTCGGCCCAGGCGGCGTCGGCGGCTTGGGGGGACAGGCGGCCCAGGATCTGCTGGATCGGACTGGCCGACGCGCGGACGAAGTCCAGGTAGTGGCGCGCCGTGGGCAGGTGAAAGGGCGCGTCGATAGCGGTGGTGGCGATGTCCTGAAAGCCCGCTGCATTGAACAGCGCATCGGCCAGACCCGGCTTGCCCAGGCTGAGCAGCCCACCAGGTGCAAACGGGTCGCGTGGTGGCAGGCCCGCGTGTTTCATGGCGGTGGACATCAACATGGCTATGCAGGGGTTGCGGTCGGGGCGCGAGAACACCATGGTGCAAATGCCGCCGCCCGGGCGCAAGGCGCGGTGCATGCCCTGCAAGCCTAGCAGCGGCTCGGGGAAAAACATCAGCCCCAGCCGGCACACCACGGCATCAAAGCCGGCGGGCGCTACGTCCAGACTTTCCCCGTCGGCTACCAGCGTCTGCACATTGCGCAAGCCCGCCTGCTGGGCGTTGTGCTGGGCCAGCGCGAGGATGGCGGGCGACAGGTCGGTGGCCAGCACGCGGCCCGTGGGACCCACGCGCCGGGCAATGTCCAGCGTCTGGTCGCCCGCGCCAGCTGCCACGTCCAGCACCGCGGCCCCGGGGGCGATGCCGGCCATGTCCAGCATGGCCTCGGTGGGCTGGCGCAACCAGGTGTGAATGGCGGCGGTGTGGTGGTTCCAGCCGGTGGCGGAGCGGTCCCACTGCGCGCGCACTGCCGACTTGAAAGCCTGCTTGTCGGAAGCGGAGGCGGGGGTGGCAGCGGGGGCGCTGACGGGTGCAGATAGGACGGTCATGAAGGGCTCCTGGTGGGTGTGGGTGGTTGCACAAATGGCAGGGCCAGTCTAGGTAGCCAGCCTGTGCGCCACAAGGCACAGGCCCGCATAATGGGGTCGCACATTTGCATGACCCTGAGGGCGCACCCATGCTCGACTGGAATGACCTGAGATACCTGCTGGCCGTGGCGCGCCACGAGGGCACGGCCGCGGCCGGGCGCGCGTTGGGTGTCAACCAGTCCACCGTGCAGCGCCGCCTGGTCGAGTTGGAGCGCAGCCTGGGCCAGGCCTTGGTGCAACGCCACCCCAGCGGCTACCGCTTGACGTCGTTTGGCGAGCAACTGCTGCCGCTGGCCCAACAGGTCGAGCTGGCGGTGGTGGCGCTGACCCAGCATGTTGAAAATTTTCAGCGCGACGTGACCGGTGTGGTGCGGGTGACCTGCCCGGAGCCGCTGGTCTACCGCATCAGCAACTCATCCCTGCTGGAGCGCTTTCGCACGTGCTATCCCGGCTTGCAGGTGGAGTTTGTGACCAGCGACAAATACCTGGACTTTGCCAAGGGCGAGGTCGACATCGCGCTGCGTTCGGGCGACACCGATGACAACGCGCTGGTGGGCCGCAAGGTGGGCGATTCACTGTGGGCGGTGTATGCCAGCCCCAAGTACATTGCCCGGCGCGGCCAACCCGACAGCGTGGACGACCTGGAGCGCCACGACTGGGTGGGCTTTGACGACAGCATGGCCCAACACCGCGCCGCCATCTGGCTGCAACAGGTGGCACCCAAGGCGCGCGTGGTGGCCCGCAACAACAGCGTGCTCGGCTTGGTCAACTCCGCCAAGGCGGGGCTCGGTGTGGCGGCACTCCCTACCGCGCTGGGTGATGCCGAACCCGACCTGGTGCGCGTGCTAGGCCCCGTCCCCGAGCTGGCCCGCATCTGGCGCGTGCTGACCACGCCGGAGCTGCGCCACACGCCGCGCGTGGCGGCGCTGTTTGATTTTCTGGTGGACGAAGTGGAGGCCCTGCGGCCCATCATCACGGGGTAGTCACTACGCCTGTGCGGCCTTCCACGCATCAAAACCACCGCGCAAGGGGTAGGCATTGCGGTAGCCCAGCTTCTGCAGGCTTTGCGCCGCATGGATGGCGCCGGCGTCTTGCGGACAGGCGCAGATGGTCACGATGGGGTAGTCTTTTTCCACGCCCGACAAAGAGCGCGTGACCGCGTCATAGTCCGTGAGATGCGCGTTGGGAATGCGGCCCGTCTCTGCCGCCAGGCTTGGGCTGCGCAGGTCGATGATGTGGGGCGGGCGCGGGCTGGCCAGCGATTGCATGAACTCGTCCATCTCGATGTGGCGCATGGCGGCCAGCCGCTCGAAGCGGGATTTT
>Ga0208514_100798_pt1 | contig 12105 bp, 14 predicted proteins | sample LakWasMet70_HOW9_2_FD_183900 | JGI IMG/M metagenome (GOLD analysis project Ga0208514, IMG submission 183900) | Freshwater sediment methanotrophic microbial communities from Lake Washington under simulated oxygen tension - Sediment Metagenome... | ecosystem: Environmental > Aquatic > Freshwater >...
CGGCTACTACGTCATTGATGTGCCCGACCTGGACGCCGCACTGCAATGGGCCGCGCGCTGCCCCAGCTCGGTCTACGGCACGATTGAAGTGCGCCCGATTTGGGAGATGTGATCCCGCAAGCGCCAGAAGCCGGCGTGGCGCGGCGCGCGGCAGAAACCGCCGCCCGCCACAGCTACGGCAAGCTGGTCGCGTTCCTGAGCCGACGCACCCGCGACGTGGCGGCGGCGCAGGACGCGCTGTCTGCCGCGTTCGAAGCCGCGCTGCAGCAGTGGCCGGTGCAGGGCGTGCCCGCCAGCCCCGAGGCCTGGTTGATGGCGGTGGCCAAACGCCAGGCCATAGACGCCCAGCGCCGCACCGCCACCAGTGACGCGGCCACCGACGATCTGCTATTGCTCACACCCGCATCCACCGACGATCAAGATGGCGACGACCGCCTGATCCCCGATGACCGCCTGATCCCCGATGACCGCCTGGCCCTGCTGTTTGCCTGTGCCCACCCCGCCATCGAACGCAGCGTGCGGGCCCCATTGATGCTGCAAACCGTGCTGGGTCTGGACGCCGGGGCCATCGCTTCCGCCTTTCTGGTGCCGCCCACCACCATGGGCCAGCGCCTGTCGCGCGCCAAGGCCAAGATCAAACAGGCCGGCATTCCGTTTCGCCTGCCCGACCGCGAAGACCTGCCCGAGCGGCTGGACACGGTGCTGGACGCGATCTACGCCGCCTTCACCCAGGGCTGGTCCGACCCCGCCGGCCTGGACCCACGCCACCACAACCTCAGCGATGAAGGCATCTGGCTCGGCCAACTGGTTGCCGCCCTGCTGCCGAATGAACCCGAAGCCCTGGGCATGCTGGCGCTGATGCTGCACGCCCATGCCCGGCGTGGTGCAAGGCGCGATGCCGGCGGCGCCTACATCCCATTGGCGCAGCAAGACCCCAATCTCTGGGACACCAGCCTGATCGATGAGGCCGAACGCCTGCTGCACCGGGCCAGCACACTGCACGCCATCGGCCGCTTCCAACTGGAGGCGGCCGTGCAGTCCGCGCACGTCATTCGCCGCTTCACCGGCCACACGGATTGGGCCGCCGTGGCCCAACTCTACGGCGCGCTGGCCGAGCTGACCGGATCACCCGTGGTGGAGATCAACCGTGCGGTGGCCGTGGCCGAATGCGGGGGCGCGGCCCGCGGGCTGGAGATTCTGGACAGCGTGGCCGACGATCCCCGCCTGGCCAGTTACCAGCCGTACTGGGCCGCGCGCGCCCACCTGTTGGCGCGCTGTGGCGCGCGGGATGCGGCGGATGCCGCCTATGCCCAGGCCATTGGACTGGAGCTGGACCCGGCCGTGCGGCAGTACTTGCAGCAACAAAGAAACAGGCTGTAGCCCTCGTAAATTGGACGTTTGTAGCTATAAAAAGGGTAGCAAATTGCCAACGAACAGGACAACCGGATTCACAGGCCCTATCACTGCACCGCCACCTCCGCCCGCAGCCGCTCCACGGCCAGATCGATAAACGCCCGCACCCGCTGCGGCGCCTGCCGCCCCTCACGGTGCACCACGTGCACGGGCAACGGCGGCGCCTCGTAATCGGTCAGTACGGTTTTCAGGCGCCCGGCGCGCAGGTGTTCGGCCACCTGGTAGGACAGCAGCCGCGTGATGCCAAAGCCGCTGACCACCGCGGCCACGGCCGAATCGTTGGTGGTAGTGGTCATGCGGGCCTGCAGGCGCACGCCGCGGGGTTCGCCGTGGTGCGCCAGGCGCCACTCGGGGCTGGGTGTGACGCTGCTGGCCGACACGATGGTGTGCTGCTGCAGGTCATCGGGCGTGAGCGGAATGCCGTGGGCCGCCAGGTAAGCGGGTGAGGCGCACAGAAGCTGGCGCACCTGACCGACGCGGATGGCCTGCAGCGTGGAGTCTGGCAGCTCACCGATGCGGATGGCCACGTCTACACCCTCGTCCACCAGATTCACCACGCGGTCCAGAAACAGGCAGGATGCACTGACCTCGGGGTAGCGCTGCAAATACGCGGTGACGATGGGGGTGACCACCATGCCGCCAAACAGCATGGGCGCCGTCACCGTGATACGCCCGCGCGGCGCGCCGTGCTGGCCGCTGACCGACTCGTCCGCCTCGGCCAGCTCCGCCAGAATGCGGCGGCAATCCTGCGCATAGCGAGCGCCGGCGTCCGTGACCCGCACGGTGCGCGTGGTGCGGGTCAGCAGACGCAGGCCCAGGTGCGCCTCCAGCTCGTTGACGGCCCGCGTCACTGCCGGTGGCGAGATGGCCAGCTTGCGCGCGGCGCCAGCAAAACCCTGTGTGTCGACCACGGCCACGAAAACATTGATCAGGTGAAAGCGGTCCACATTATTTCCTTTAGTGGAAGAGTGAATTGGATTTTTCAATGATTCTATATTTTCAGCAACGCCAATACAGTTCATCCATTCGCTGCAAACCCATCGAATACCTTCCGAAACCCGAACTTCAATTCCAAGGAAAACACCATGTCCCGTATCAGCATCCCCACCGCAGACCAAACCCTGGACGCCGCCAAGCCCCTGCTGGCCGCCGTGCACAAACAACTCGGCGTCACACCCAATTTGATGAAACTGGTCGGCCACAGCCCCTCCTCATTGGAAGGCTACCTGGCGCTCAGTGGCGCCACCGGCAAGGGCAAGCTGTCTGTGCAACTGCGTGAGCGCATCGCACTGGCCGTGGCCGAATTCAATGGCTGCGACTACTGCCTGTCGGTCCACGACTACCTGGGCCGCAACCTGGCCAGGATCAGCGATGCCGAGTTGACCGCCGCCCGCGACGGCCAATCGGAAGATGCCCGCACCCAGGCCGCGCTGCACTTCGCGCTGCAAGTGTTGCAAACCCGTGGCAATGTGTCCGACGCCGCCCTGGCCGCCGTGCGCCTGGCCGGCTTTGACGAAGCCAGCGTGCTGGAAATCATCATCAATGTGTCGTTGAACGTGCTGACCAACTACGTCAACAACGTGGCCCAGACCGACATTGATTTTCCCCAGGTCAGCGCACGTTTAGCCGCCTGATCCAACCCGCTCTACACACACCAAGCAGGACGCAGCCATGGACCTCAACACCGCCGTACAAAAACACGCCGAATGGAAGACCAAGCTCCGTTCTGCAATTGCCAAGCAAGAACAAATGGATGTAGCCACGCTTTCGCGCGACGATTGCTGTGAATTGGGTCAGTGGCTGCATGGCGATGCCAGGGCACGCTTTGGAAAACTGGCCGCCCACACCGAGTGTGTACGCAATCACCAAACCTTTCATAACGAGGTGGCCAAGGTGGCAGTAGCTGTAAATGCCAAGCGCTATACCTATGCCGAAGGCATGCTGGGTGCAGCCACGCCGTATGCAAAAGCATCGAGCGCATTGAGCGTGGCGTTCCTGCATTTACGAAAGGCCACCGACCATGCCTGAGCACCACTACACCAGCGACATCGCTTTCACGCCCGCGGTGAAGGCCATACAGGCACGCAAGGGCTCGCGCGAAGCCTACGCACGTATGGAGCGAGGCACAGGCTGGCAATCGGAGATCACACCCGAACTTGCCGCCTTTATTGCAGAGCAAACCAGTGTTTACCTTGCCACCGTCAATGCGAATGGCCAGCCTTACATTCAGCACCGTGGCGGCCCAGCGGGATTCTTGCACCTACTGGATGCCCACCGCATCGCTTTTGTCGACTATGCCGGCAACCGCCAATACATCAGCAGCGGAAACCTGGCAGAAAACCCCAAGGCGCATCTGTTTCTAATGGACTACGCCCACCGCCAGCGCGTCAAGGTCTGGGGCGAGGGCCAGGTTGTCGAAGGTGACGTGGCGTTGACCGAACAGCTCATGCCCAAGGACTACAAAGCACGCGCCGAGCAGATCATCATCTTCACCGTCAAGGCCTGGGACGCCAACTGCCCGCAGCATATTCCGGTACGCCTGGAAGCCAAGGATGTGCAGCATGCGCTGGACGCGCGAGACGAACGCATCAGGGTGCTGGAGGCGGAGATTGCGCGCTTGCGAGGTCACGTGCCCATGTGAGAGCGCTGGCATCCATACGCGGCCCACCTCCGCTACCATGCCCGGATGCAATCCGACTTCGCCCAACAACTCTGCGCCGGTCTTGAAACCCCACGCCTGCTGCTACAGCCCCTGATGGGTGCCCACGCCGATGCGGCCTTTGGCCCCATGCAGGACGACGCCATCTACCAATGGATTTCGATGAACAAGCCCCGGACCGTGGAGACGCTACGGGCCAACTGGACGCGCCTGGGGTCGCGCCTGTCCGCCGACGGGACAGAAGCCTGGCCGGTGTGGGCCATCACCACGCGCAACGGTGGCGCACTCGTCGGCGAGGTGGACGCCGTTGTGGATGACAACCGTGTGTGTACCAATCTGGGCTACTACCTGTTCCCCGAATTCTGGGGCCGGGGCTTTGCCACCGAGGCCGTGCAAGCCGCAGCGGATCACCTGATCAGCCACGGCGTCCACAGGCTGGTTGCAACCGTTACCGTAGGCAACCACGCATCCGCACAGGTGCTGAAAAAGGCCGGCTTTTCGTTCACCCGCATCATTCCCGAGAACGACATCTTGCGTGGCGAGCCGGTGGACGACGAGGAATATGTGCGCATGGCCTAGGAGCTGGCTGGGATATGGTTTAGGTCTAAAGTATTTTTTACGCTGTTGGAAATAACCGACACCACAGCTTTTTCCCTGGTGTTAACTTTGCGTCTCTCTCCCTGCAACCCAGAGTCGAACCCACACCATGATGATCACTTTGCATGACTGCCAGCAGCGTGACGCAGCCGACCCGCTGCGCGGCCTGCGCGATCTTTTCTCGATTCCCCCCGGTGTCATTTACCTGGACGGAAACTCACTGGGCGTGATGCCCAAGGCCGCCGCCGCACGCGCTGCCGAGGTCATCACCCAGGAGTGGGGCACCGGCCTGATCCGCTCGTGGAACTCTGCCGGCTGGTTCAGCCTGCCGCAGCGCCTGGGCAACCGGATCGCGCCGCTGATTGGCGCTGGGCCCGACGAGGTGGTGGTCACCGACACCACGTCCATCAACCTGTTCAAGGTGCTGTCCGCCGCGCTGTCCATTGCCGCGCAGGACGCGCCGCAACGAAAGGTCATCGTCAGCGAGCGCAGCAACTTCCCCACCGACCTCTACATTGCCGAGGGCCTGTGCAAGCAGCGTGGCTTCACACTGCAATTGGTGGAGCCCGAGGAGATTGCCAGTGCCTTGACCGCCGACGTGGCAGTGCTAATGCTGACCCATGTGAACTACCGCACCGGCGCCATGCATGACATGGCGGCCGTCACCGCTGCCGCGCACGCTGCCGGCGCGCTGGTGGTGTGGGACCTGGCGCACAGCGCGGGCGCGGTGCCTGTGGATCTGACCGGCGCGCAGGCCGACTTCTCGATTGGCTGCGGCTACAAGTATCTGAACGGCGGTCCTGGCGCACCCGCCTTTGTATGGGTCAACCCCCGGCATGCGGACCGCTTCTGGCAACCACTGTCGGGCTGGTGGGGACATGCCAGTCCGTTTGCATTCACGGCCGACTACCAACCCGCCGCCGGCATCACCCGCTACCTGTGCGGCACGCAACCCATCGTCAGCCTCTCGCTGCTGGAGTGTGGGCTGGACGGCTTTGAGGCCGCTGAAGGCTTGGGTGGCATGGCAACGTTGCGCAGCAAATCACTGGCCTTGACCGACCTGTATATCCAGTTGGTGGAAGAGCGTTGCCAAGGCTATGGCCTGGGCCTGGCAACCCCACGCGAGCATGCACGGCGCGGCTCACAAGTCTGCCTCACACGAGAGCACTCCAGCAAAGGCTCGGGCGCCTTTGCCATCGTGCAGGCGCTGATTGCACGCGGCGTGATCGGCGACTTCCGCGCCGGTGACGGCGGTGTTCACAAAGACATTTTGCGTTTTGGTTTCACGCCGCTGTATATCGGCTTTGAAGACGTCTGGAACGCGGTGGAGCAGCTGCGCCAGGTGCTGGAGACCGAGGAGTGGAAGAAGCCTGAGTTCAACCAGAAACACGCGGTCACCTGAGACTGAAAAAACCATGACACAAGCACCCCCACCTTCTGGCTGCCCCATGCACGCCACCGCTCCTTCCGCGGGACAGCAAATCGTCGCAGAGGAAAACGCCCAGCTCGACTTCAGCAAGAGCATGAGCTATGGCGACTACCTGAGCCTGGACGCCATCCTCACCGCGCAGCACCCGCGCTCGCCCGACCACAACGAGATGCTGTTCATCGTGCAGCACCAGACGAGCGAGTTGTGGATGAAGCTGATGCTGCACGAGCTGGGCGCCGCTATCCGCAACATTGCGAACGACGAACTGGGCGCGGCCTTCAAGATGCTGGCGCGCGTCAGCAAGATCATGGAGCAGTTGGTGCACGCCTGGGACGTGCTGGCCACGATGACGCCGCCCGAGTACAGCGCCATCCGCCCGTATCTGGACAACTCCAGCGGCTTCCAGAGCTACCAGTACCGCTGCATAGAGTTCTCGCTGGGCAACAAAAATGCAGCCATGCTCAAGCCCCATGCCCACCGCCCCGATCTGCTGGCGCTGGTGCAAGCCACGTATGTGGCGCCCTCGCTGTATGACGAGTCGTTGCGCCTGCTGGCACGCCGTGGCATCGACGTGCCCGCCACGCACACCGAGCGCGACTGGTCACAACCCTACGTGGCCAGCAAGGACGTGGAGCAGGCCTGGCTGCAGGTCTACCGCGATCCCAAGGCGCATTGGGACCTGTACCAACTGGGCGAAGAACTGACTGACCTGGAAGATGCCTTTCGCCTGTGGCGCTTTCGGCACGTGACCACGGTGGAGCGCGTCATCGGCTTCAAGCGCGGCACCGGTGGCACGGGTGGTGTCAGCTATCTGCGCAAGATGCTGGACGTGGTGTTGTTCCCGGAGATCTGGTCGCTGCGCACAGAGCTGTGATCATCGCCTGACATGGTTGGTCGCTCGGACGTAGCCTCCGAAGTTTTGTGACGCAAGCGGGTCTGTGCGTTGGCAAACAGAGTGTTTCGCCCATGCGCACTATGCTGGTATGCAGCAACTTCCATTGGGCTGCATTACTGGGGTAGAGGTATGAGACTTTCTGAAAATCCCGACTTAGCGTTGGTCAACGCGGCGTTTCCAAACATCGCCAAGAAGATCGATCTCTTTTGGGGCCATCCGGAATTGGTGGATCTGATGTTTGATCTGCAGCAGGACTCCAGCGATCGCCCGCGGGCAGGGTTTCCAGGCGATGTACTGCTCGCGCTGCAACGCCTGGAGGCCGCACACGATTCCGAATTTCCGCAATTAAAGCGCTTCATACCCAGCGTTTGGCAAATGCTGCGTTAATCGCGCGCGATGTTGTCGCGCCGTTCCTCGTTCCTACTTGCTCGCCACCTGGTTGATATTGGCAACCTGCTCTTTGTCAAACACGGCGATGACACGCGCGTGCTGGTAGCGTTGGTGCTCTTTCATCTTCACGTCCTTGGGGCTGTTCAGATCGCCATTGCCGAAGACCTTGTGGAACTCGTGCGGCACATTGACCAGGTACTTGTCCATGATGTCCAGTGGCACTTCCGAACGCTTCTTGGCCAGGTCCAGGTTGACCTTCTGGTTGCCATACGCGGACGCGCTGCCGATGGACACAAGGATCACCTTGCGGCCCCGGCTCTCGCGGGCCAGAAAGTCGGCGAATCGGACCAAGCGGTCGTGTTCCACGACCCCACGCTCCATGTGCGCGGAGCCGTTGGGAAAGAACACCGAGATTTCTCCCGTCCCCTGGCGGTTGGCCATTTCCTCAAGGACCTTGAGCGAGCGTTGCGCGGTTTCCAGGGATTGTTGGCTGCTTTTCTTGATCGCATCCAGGTCCGATTTCATGCCCTGGTTGGCGGACTTGATGTCTGCGATGCCGCCCATCACTTCCGCGTGGGCACTGACGAACTGCCGGACCGCCACATTGGCATCCGGCGACGGCGCCTTCTGCGCATTGGCAGCACTTCCGTCCATAGAGGTTTGCGCGGTGGTTCCGCATCCGAAGAGCAGGGGCAGCGAGATCAGGGAGGCGACTGCGATCTTTGTAAGCATGGTGTTTGTCCTATGAGTTGCAAAAGGAACGGCACTTGTGGCGCCGTTGCGAGAGTCGTTTTCTAAACGTAGGCGATTCTCACTGGGCTAGCGGCCCACAGGTCCCGATATTGGTAAGTGGATGTTTCGGGTGTAATTGAGTGAGCTGCTTGCATTGACACTGCCACGCGCGCCGTGTGTGCGATAGCGCACATACGCCGCCACGACCAGCCGCCACCATGGCGACATGACATACCAAGGCGCACGGTCCCGGCCAGCAATGAGCGAGACAAAACAGTTCTTTTCGGTGTCCAAAGTTCGCTTGGACGACGCAGGGTTTGCAACCCATGTGATGTGGAGTGAAATCGACTCCAGGACCAACCTGGACGTGGGCGACCCCGTCGTGGTCCCCGTGGGCGATGTGATCGACGCCCTGCGCGATGGCGCCCAGGTGCACGCCACGTTCCTGCCGCCGCACACCCACCTGCCGGACCAGACCCTGGAGGTCGTTGGCCGCTCGGACGGCAGCGAAACGATCGCGCTGGCCAGGCGGCCCGGCCTTGCACCTGCTCCGCTGGTCAGCCTGCACGACATCGCTGCGCTGGGTGACCTTGCGCAAACCAGGAAGACGCTGTCAAGCTATTCGTCGCACCGACGCCCCCACGGTGTCTATGCGGTGTCGAAGGTCGGCCTGGACATCGACGGCCGCATCACGCACGTGCAGTGGGGCCGTGTGGACACCGCCCGCAACCAATGGATTGGCACCGAGGCTGTGGTGGCCGTAGCAGATGCCGTGTCCGCCCTACTGGCTGGTGACCAGGTGTTTGCGTTGTTTGCGTCGGCCAACGGCCATCTGCCATTGCGCCAGTTTACCTGCGTGGACTATGCCGATGGCCGACAAACCGTCGTACTGCAAGGCCCTCCGATTACCGGCCATGAAATCCATGACATGGACCGCCTGTCTACCTGATCGTCGAACCTTGACAGCTACCTGCGCAAAATGCTGGACGTGGGCTGGAACAGCATGACCGCGTTGCGGCCACTGCCCTTGGCCCGGTACATGGCGTTGTCCGCATGGCGGGTCAGCTCGATTTCGGTCAAACCGTGGTCCGGGTAGATGGCGACACCAATGCTGGACGAAATGGTGTGGCTTTGGTACTCGTTCAAATCAAAGGGCTGACTCAGGGAATCGCGAATCTTGTCAGCCACGGCCATGGCGAAGGAATCGTCCTCGATGTCCGGCAAAACCACCACGAATTCGTCGCCGGCTAGCCGGCCTACCGTGTCGGACTTTCTGACATTGGACTGCAAACGCAGTGCAACCGCCTGTATCAACAAATCTCCAGCGGCATGACCGCAGGTGTCGTTGACTGTCTTGAAATGGTCAAGGTCGATGAACAGCAATGCCAGCCGGGTCTTGTTCCGGACGGCTTCGCTGATGGCGTGCTGCAGACGGTCGGAAAACAAAGCGCGGTTGGGCAAATCGGTCAACCCATCGTACTGGGCCAAGCGTACCAACGCTTGCTCCGCCAGCTTGCGATCCGTGATGTCCTTGGAAATACAGATCACGGAAGCTACTTGAGATTCGTCGTCAAGAATAGGCTTGGCCGTCGTCACATAGAACCGGTCTCCGTCGGGCCGGGGAACGCGCACCTCAATGATCCTGGTCTGCCCATTCTCGAATACCCACTTGACCACCGCAAAGCGCTTGTCGGCTTCGTCTTTCGGAAAAATGTCCCAAATCTTATTGCCCATGATGGCGGTGCGTTCGCGCGCCACGCCATTCGCAAATGCCTGGTTGACATAGCGGTATCGACCATCCGGGTAAAAGGCAAAAATCGGGTCACTGGACTCGTCGAGCAGCAGCCGATATTCCTTTTCCATAGCCCGCATGGCTTCCAGCTCCTGCGCCAGCCCGGCCTTGGTGGTGCGACTGATCTTCTTGGTTTTCATGCGTGTACCCATTCGTGAGCAGTACACAGTATCCACGCTTGGCCATCCGTGTTGTGGGGGCCAACCTCTACTGGTGCACCCTCACGCAATGGCAACCGACAGCTTCTGGCACGCGGAGCAACCCAAACAGGCGCTCACACCGCCCGGCGCCTAGCGTGCGACCTTGGGCCACCACCAGGCGTCTACCGACCACTTGCCCGGGCCCCACAGGACCACCCCCAGCAGCAGCGCGCCCCAGAACTGGTGCTGCTGCAGCGCCGCCGGGGCAATCTCCGACAGGCTCAGCACCGCCACGATGTTGACGACGGACAGACTCAGCGCCGAGAAGCGTCCGCACAGACCCAGCACCATCAGCACCGGGAAGAACAGCTCGCCAAAGGTTCCGGCAACGGCGGCCACGTGCGTGGGCAGCAAGGGCACATGGTATTCGTCGGCAAACAGGGCCAGCGTGGTGTCCCAGTCCGCAATCTTGGTCAGGCCCGAGCGGAAGAAGGCCATGCCGACAAAAATGCGGGCGGCAAGCAGGGCGGGCGCCTGCAAATGGGTGAGGGCTTTTTGGATCGTGACAAGGAGCTTGAACATGGTGATGACTGTAGGGTGGTAAAGAGTTGGGGTCAACGCAATGGCAACGCGCAAATCGCGCCGGTACTGAGCAACTGGCTCAGCAAACTGACAGCGGTCTGCGCGGCGGCGTCTTCGCCCACGCGCTGGGCCAGCGCCTGGCACACAGGGCCAAAACGCTGGCCAGCGATCAGGCTCTGCACAAACACGGCCTCGGTCTGCGACAACGACTTCCACTGCGTGTTCATTCCTTGGCGCCAGACCAGCATGGCGTGGTCCAGGGCCTCGGGTGGCGGCACGTCTGCTTGCCCGGATTTCATCGCATGCCAGACCGGGCCGACCGCCCAGTGCAGGTCCAGCAGTTGCACGGACGGGTGCAGCGTGAACTGCAACTCCGCCCAATCCTGGGGTGGCACGGCGGCCAGTTCAACCGGGGCCAGCAGCGCGGCGGGGGCGGCGTCAAACGCCTGGCGCAGCGCCCACTCCATGCGCGCCAGATCCAGCATCGCCGGGTGGTCCAGCAGCGCATCGTTATCCGCCATGAAGGCGCACAGCTGGTGGCCGAACCAGCGCAGCGAATAGTGGCGCGACGGGTGGGCGGCTATGTAGGCATGGGCCAGCGCATCGAAAGCCTCGTCCCCCATCACCAGCGGCAGCACCTCAAAGTTGTCACGCAGGGCGGCGCACAGCCGCGCCCGGTAGGCGTTGCGGTAGACACCAAACTGCGCCACCCCGCTGGTTGCGAGCAAGCCGGCCACGGCGGGCTGGTCTTGCAACAGCGCGCCTTGAAACTGGCCCTGCAGGGTTTGCAGCTGCGTCATGCCGGGCACTCCTGCATTACGGATTCAGGGGTCAGCGCCTGCGCATGGATCTGGCGTGCCTGGTCCAGCTCATCCAGCAATGCGTGCAGCGCGGGAATGTTGTCGTCCCGCTCGATCATCGTGGGCACACTGCCGCAGTGCTGCAGCGTGTAGCCATAGAGTTGCCACACGGCCGCGCTGACCGGATGGTCGTGGGTGTCAATCAGGTAACCGTCCTCATGCGTGGTGTGGCCGGCCAGATGGATCTGGCGCACGCGGTCCGCGGGGATGGCGTCGATGTAGCGGTGCGGATCAAAGCCATGGTTGACGCTGCTGACAAATACATTGTTTACATCCAGCAACAACTCGCAATCGGCCAGGCGCAGCATCGCGGCCACAAATTCCCATTCGGGCATCTGGTTGGCGGCAAAGGCGACATAGGTCGACGGGTTCTCGATGACCAGACGCCGGCCCAGAACATCCTGCACCCGCTGGATGCGCTCGATGACATGGCGCAAGGTTTCTTCGGTGTAGGGAACGGGCAGCAGGTCGTGCAGGTTCAGCCCCTGCGTGCCGGTCCAGCACAGGTGGTCGGACACCCAGCCGGGTTGCACGCGCTGCACCAGGGCTTTCAAGTCACGCAGGTAGTCCAGGTTCAGCGGGTCGCTGCCACCGATGTTCAGCGACACGCCGTGCA
>Ga0208514_100803_pt1 | contig 12016 bp, 15 predicted proteins | sample LakWasMet70_HOW9_2_FD_183900 | JGI IMG/M metagenome (GOLD analysis project Ga0208514, IMG submission 183900) | Freshwater sediment methanotrophic microbial communities from Lake Washington under simulated oxygen tension - Sediment Metagenome... | ecosystem: Environmental > Aquatic > Freshwater >...
ATGGGCTGATCACGCAGCGCAAGGGGGAGACGCTGGCGGCGGATGGGACGCCTCTGGCTGCGTCGCCCGCTGTTGCGAGCGCAGATTGACGGGCTCGGATAAACTGGCCCGGACCGAATGACCGGGGATCTTCCCTTCCTCGGGTGCCCGCCAAGTTTTCTCACAGCACAGCCATGTCCCAGAAAATTCTTGCATCCCTTTTCGCCCAGAAGTCGTGGGCCAATCGCGAACTGTTTGACGTATTGGCCTCGGTCACTTCCGCTGAGCACGCGGCCTCGCTGCACACGGCGATCCGGACGCTCAACCACATCTATGTGGTCGACCGGATCTTTCGTGCCCACCTGGCTGGCGAGGCGCACCCCTACACGGCGACCAATACGCCGGAGACCCCAGAACTCGGTGAGCTCCACTTCGCTGTCGCTGAAACCGACCTCTGGTTCGAGAACTATGTCTCCAGCATCACGGACCCAGCATTGGCGGAGCGTCTTGTATTCCAGTTCACCGATGGTGACGCGGGACGTATGACACGAGAGGAAATGCTGTTCCATGTGCTCACCCACGGGGCCTACCATCGCGGCAACGCGGGACAGGTACTCAAAGGCATCTCGGTTGCGCCACCCCGCGATCTGCTCACCAAGTTCCTGCATGTTCGCGAACCATCGCGCCGGCAGGGCTGATCTTTCGGGCCCGCTGGGTTGTAAATTGCTATTGTTTTGGTAGCTACACTGCAAGCAATTGCGAGGGCTAGAGGCTGATTTGGCTTTTAGTCATTCCGCCAACGCGGGCACCGTGATCCGATGGCTGCGGCTTCTTTTGCTGGCAGATAGAATCCCGAACTTTGCTCGGGAGTTCAACAACATGGTGCGTTTTGTCCTGGCCGGTTTTGCGGCCCTCATTCTTCTGACCGGCAACGCCCTGGCGGCGGCTGATCCCGCGCGGCATGCGCTGAGCGTGCCGGTTCTTGAGCGGCTGAAGGCGGCCGTCAAGGAAGGCGAGCGGGTTCTGCCCAAGACCGACGACAAGGACGACGCCGACCAGCCGACCGTGGAGGAGTTTGCCAAGTCGCTGGATGCCACGCCCGGTGTCAAGGCGCTGCTGTCGCGCCACGGGTTTACCAGCCAGTCCTTTGCGCTGGCGACGCTGGCCTATTTCCATGCGGGGTTCTATTTGATGATGGAACCGTCCATGGACAAGAAGAAGGCGGCGGAGTTGCGGGCGTCATACCCGAAGGAAACACAAGGCAACATCGAGCTGCTGCGCAAGAATCCCAAACTGATGCAGCAGTGAACGCCGTCACCAGCTTCCTGCCCCTGTCGCGCCCTGGTGCCAGGGGGCTGATCCTGGGCGGCGTGGCGAGCGGCGCTAGCCACTCGCCGGGGTGATGCCGCTTAGAAGTGGTATTCGACGCGGACCATCGGGGTCTTGGCGAATGCGCCCTTGCCCGCGGCACCGTCGCTGTTGTTCCCAAACTTGTTCTTCCAGTATTGGTATTCCAGGCCGAGCTTCAGCGTCTTGGGGCTGGCGCCGATGACCGGGCTCAGGTCGTACATGACCTGCATGTCGATGTTGGTCTCGGGAGCGGTATCGCCACCGAACTCGTTCTTGCCCTTGGCAGCGATGAAGTTGGCAAAGCCCTCGAACGAGAAACCGGATCCACCCAGCGGGATGCCCCAGGCCGCGCCCAGCATCAGGTGGGAGTCGTAGGTGTAGCGCGGTGTGGCTACGCGGGAGAACGTGCTGTAGGGCGCGTTGCTCTCAAACAGCGCCAGCAGGCTCAGGTTCAAAAAGCCGGGCACGTCCATCATGAACGTGGGGCCGGCCACCAGCATGCGTTTCTTGGAGTTGTAGCCGGCATCGGTCTTGGTGTTGTAGTCAAAACCGGCGGTGATGCCCACGCCGCGCACGGGGCCGAACTTGTAGGGCGAGCCGGTGAGTTTTTCCAGGTCCACCGTGTGGCGGTAGACGATGTACACCTCGTGGGCGCCGGTGCCGGCACCCGCGCTGGACGGGTCCTTGTTGTCGGACATCAGCATGTCGACATTGAAGAAGTTGGTGCCGTACTTGTAGCCGCTGACGTGGTTCAGGTTGATGATGTCCTTGCTGATCGCATTGGCGTTGAAGGGCTCGGCGTAGTCGGTGCCGTAGCGGTAGCCAATGGAGGTGTCGCTGAAGGTTGCGGCCTGGGCTGCCAGGGTGCAGGTGAGGGCGGCGGCGCCCAGGATGGTGCGTGTGATTTTTTGGTGCATCATGATTTTTTCGGGTGAAGTTGATGGGGCGTGGGCTGATATCCACGCCGTCATGATGCAATTTGCGGGCCAAGTGTATACAAAATCAGGCACCGTTCTTGCTCAGTGGTTGGGCACCTGTTTCAACCACCCACCTTCCCGGAGTCCCCATGCAAAAACGCAGTTTCCTCAAGGCCACAGCCGCCACGTTCGTGGCATTGGCCGCCGGCCTGGCCCACGCGCAGACCACGCCCATCAAGTTCCAGCTGGACTGGCGCTTTGAGGGCCCCTCGGCCCTGTTCCTGACGCCCGCCGCCAAGGGCTACTTCAAGGACGCCAAGCTGGACGTGACCATAGACGCCGGCAACGGCTCGGGCGGCACCGTGACCCGCGTGGCCTCGGGCGCCTATGACATGGGGCTGGCGGATCTGGCGGCTTTGATGGAATTCCACGCCAACAATCCCGACGCACCCAACAAACCGGTGGCCGTGATGATGGTCTACAACGACACGCCGGCGTCGGTGATGGCGCTCAAGAAGTCAGGCATCAAGACGCCTGCCGACCTGAGTGGCAAGAAGCTGGGCGCGCCGGTGTTTGACGCCGGGCGCAAGGCCTTTCCCATCTTTGCCAAGGCCAATGCCGTGACGGGCTTCACCTGGACGGCCATGGACCCACCGCTGCGCGAAACCATGTTGGTGCGCGGTGATGTGGATGCCATCACCGGCTTCACCTTCACCTCGCTGCTGAACCTGGAAGCGCGCGGGGTCAAGGCCGAGGACGTCGTTGTGATGCCCTACCCGGACTTTGGCGTGAAGCTGTATGGCAATGCCATCATCGTGTCGCCCAAGCTGCTGAAGGACAATCCGGCCGCGGTCAAGGCCTTCCTGAGCGCCTTTACCAAGGGCGTCAAGGATGTGCTGGCCAACCCGGCGGCGGCCATCGCCGACGTCAAGGCGCGCGACGGCATCATCAATGTCGACCTGGAAACGCGCCGCCTCAAGCTGGCGATCGACACCGTGGTCAACAGCCCCAATGCCCGTGCCGAAGGCTTTGGCCAGGTCAATGGCCCGCGCCTGGCGCTGATGGCCAGCCAGGTGTCGGATGCCTTCACCACCAAGACCCGCATCAACCCCGATGCGGTGTGGAGCAGCGCCTACCTGCCGTCCAAGGCGGAACTGGCCATCCTGACCAAGAAGTAGGGCGGAGTGCATGACCACGACCGTGCATGACAACCCTGCGGCGCCCTGGTTTGTCGACTTCCAGGACGTCTGGCTGGCCTACAACCATGAGCTGCTGCAGCAGAACCACTTTGCGGTGGAGGCCATCGACCTCAAGGTGCGCCAGGGCGAATTCATCGCCATCGTCGGGCCATCGGGCTGCGGCAAGTCCACCTTCATGAAGCTCACCACCGGGCTGAAGATGCCGTCCATGGGCAAGATCCTGATCGATGGCCAGCCGGTGACGGGGCCGCTGAAGATCTCCGGCATGGCATTCCAGGCGCCGTCGCTGTTGCCATGGCGGACCACGGTGGACAACGTGCTGCTGCCACTGGAAATTGTGGAGCCCTACCGCAGCCAGTTCAAGGCCAAGCGCAAGGAGTATGAAGAGCGCGCCCGCAAGTTGCTGCAGAAGGTCGGGCTGGGCGGTTATGAAGACAAATTCCCCTGGCAGCTATCGGGCGGCATGCAGCAGCGCGCCAGCATTTGCCGTGCGCTGATCCACGAGCCCAAGATGCTGTTGCTGGATGAACCCTTTGGTGCACTGGACGCCTTCACGCGCGAGGAGTTGTGGTGCATCCTGCGCGATCTGTGGACCGAGCAGCGGTTCAACGTGATCCTGGTCACGCACGATCTGCGCGAATCGGTGTTCCTGGCCGACACGGTGTACGTCATGAGCAAGAGCCCGGGCCGTTTTGTGGTGCGCCGCGAGATTGAACTGCCCCGCCCGCGCGATCTGGAGGTGACCTACACCAAGGAGTTCTCCGACATCGTGCACGAGCTGCGGGGCCACATTGGTGCCATTCGCCAAACTGGTGCACACACAACCACTTGAGGGATTCGCATGAACAAGAAACTGATAGAGACGTGGGCTCCGTGGATCCTGCTGGTGGTGTTGATCCTGCTGTGGCAGATCCTGTGCTCGGCGCTGGATGTGTCCGAGTTCATCTTTCCCAGCCCCTGGCGCATCTGGACCCAGTTCCTGGAGTTCAAGGGCATCATCGCCGCCCACGCCTGGCGCACCTTCTGGGTGACCATGGTCGGCTTCGGGATTGCCATTGTGGTCGGCGTGCTGCTCGGGTTTGTCATCGGCAGTTCGCGCCTGGCCTATGCGGCGGTGTACCCGCTGATGACCGGCTTCAACGCGCTGCCCAAGGCGGCGTTTGTGCCGATCCTGGTGGTGTGGTTTGGCATTGGCGTCGGCCCGGCGATCCTGACCGCCTTTTTGATCAGCTTCTTTCCCATCATGGTCAACATCGCCACCGGCCTGGCCACGCTGGAGCCGGAGCTGGAGGACGTGCTGCGCGTGCTGGGTGCCAAGCGCTGGGACGTGCTGGTCAAGGTCGGGTTGCCGCGATCCATGCCCTACTTCTATGGTTCGCTGAAGGTCGCCATTACGCTGGCCTTTGTCGGCACCACCGTGTCCGAAATGACGGCGGCCAATGAAGGAATTGGCTACCTGTTGATCTCTGCTGGCTCGGCCATGCAGATGGGCCTGGCGTTTGCGGGGCTGTTGGTGGTGGGTGCCATGGCCATGGTGATGTATGAGCTGTTCAGCGTGCTTGAAAAGCACACTACCGGGTGGGCGCATCGGGGTTCACAAAACCATTGAGCACGGGGGCAAGAAAAAATCCCCCGCATCCGGGAGGATGCGGGGGACAACACAGGAACCTCATCGCTTGAAAAGGGCCTGAGAAACCCATTCATGTATGAGCAACTTTGATGCCAAGTTGGTGCATGGCGATGGCCCCGGCTGTTCTCAGTAGGGATTCTTGAACCCCAGCCGCGCCATGATCTCGGTCTCGCGCAGTTCCATGACCTGGGCGTCCTCCTCCAGTTCATGGTCCCAGCCCTGGGCGTGCAGGGTGCCATGCACGATCAGGTGGGCGTAGTGGGCTTCCAGCGTTTTCTTTTGCTCCTTCGCCTCCTTGGCCACCACGGGCGCGCACAGCACCAGGTCGGCCGTGACCACGGGCTCCTGGGTGTAATCAAAGGTCAGCACATTGGTGGCGTAGTCTTTTTTGCGGTACTCGCGGTTCAGCGTCTGGCCCTCTTCGGCATCCACAATGCGCACGGTGATTTCGGCGTCGGTTTGCAGTGCATGGCGAATCCATTTCTTGACCCGGTGGCGGGGCAGGGCGGCGCGGTGTTTGTCCGGCTTGGCGACGGAGCTGAATTGCAGGGAGAGGGTGAGTTCTGGCAACATGGATGAGACTGTGGGGTTCAGGGTTTGACGATGGCGCGGCGACCCGGCGTGCGGGTCTTGGGCAATCCCACGCGGGGCAGTTCCACCTCTTCTTCGGGGATGGCAATGGCCGGCAGCTCGTTCAGGCGCGCGGCGTCGTAGGCGTCCACAACGCGGGCCACCAGCGGGTGGCGCACGATGTCGGCACTGGTCAGGTGGGTGATGGCAATGCCGCTGACCCGGCGCAGCACGCGCTCGGCATCCACCAGGCCACTGAGCTGGGTCTTGGGCAGGTCGATCTGGGTCAGGTCGCCGGTAATCACCGCCTTGGCGCCAAAGCCTATGCGGGTCAGGAACATCTTCATCTGCTCGGGCGTGGTGTTTTGCGCCTCATCCAGAATCACAAAGGCGTTGTTCAGCGTGCGTCCGCGCATGAAGCCCAGCGGGGCGATTTCCAGCTGCTGTTTCTCAAAGGCCTTGTGCACCTGGTCGTAGCCCATCAGGTCGTACAGCGCGTCGTACAGCGGGCGCAGATAGGGGTCCACCTTCTGGTTCAGGTCACCGGGCAAAAAGCCCAGGCGTTCGCCGGCTTCCACCGCCGGGCGGGTCAGGATGATGCGCTGCACGGCGCTGCGCTGCAGGGCGTCCACCGCGGCGGCCACGGCCAGGTAGGTCTTGCCGGTGCCGGCCGGGCCAATGCCAAAGGTGATGTCGTGCTCGGCGATGTTGTCCAGGTACAGCGCCTGGTTCTTGCTGCGGGGTTTCAGGTCGGCGCGGCGGGTGGCCAGGCTGGGACCGTCGCTGTCCATCCCGGCGCCATCTCCCGACAGCATCAGCTGCACGGTGGCCGCGCTGATGGGCTTGGCCGCCAGTTCGTACAGCGCCTGCACCATGTCCATGCCGCGCTGGGCTTTGGCCTTGGGGCCTTCGATCTTGAACTGCTCGTGCCGGTGGGCGATGTGGATATCCAGCGCCGCTTCGATGGTGCGCAGGTGTTCGTCCGTGGGACCGCACAGGTGGGACAGGCGGTTGTTGTTCAGCGGTTTGAAAGTGTGTCGGAGGATCAAGCTGATAATTCCGGTCAGGGTGGAGGCTATAAAAAAAGGTCCCCCATCATAGGCAACAAACGGCAAACTACCCAGGGCACACGATGATAGGCAAACTCACAGGCATTCTCAGCGACAAAAACCCGCCCCAGGTGCTGGTGGACTGCGGCGGCGTGGGCTACGAGGTGCAGGTGCCCATGAGCACGTACTACAACCTGCCCGCCACCGGCGAAAAGGTGTCGCTGCTGACGCATTTTGTGGTGCGGGAAGACGCGCAGATCCTGTACGGTTTTGCATCCGCCGTGGAGCGTGCGGCGTTTCGGGAGCTGATCAAGATTTCGGGGGTGGGGCCGCGCACCGCGCTGTCGGTGTTGTCGGGCATGAGCGTGGGTGAGTTGTCGCAGGCGGTCACCCTGCAAGAGGCCGGCCGCCTGATCAAGGTGCCCGGCATTGGCAAGAAGACCGCCGAGCGCCTGCTGCTGGAGCTCAAGGGCAAGCTGGGGGCGGACATTGGAGCCACGGCAAACCCGGTGAATGACGCGCAGGGCGACATCCTGCAGGCTCTGCTGGCCCTGGGCTACAGCGACAAGGAAGCTGCCGCCGCGCTCAAGGCACTGCCGGCCGAAGTGGGAGTGAGTGATGGCATCAAGCTGGCGCTAAAGGCTTTGGCGCGATAAGCTTCAAACCCGGGTGGCCATACTTCCACCTGTTGGCTCATAGATCCCGGAGGTCACTATGACAATCGCATGGAATGACAGCTATGACATCGGTGATGTCCAGATCAACCACCAGCACCGGCGATTGTTTGCGTTGGCGAATCATGTCTTGCGCTCGACTGAGAAGGCCGAATTGCTGGACTGCGTGGTGCGCCTGTTCCAATACATCGAAGAGCACTTCGCCTATGAAGAGGCCCTGATGGAGAAAGTCAACTTCCCGATGCTGGCTGAACACGTGCAGTCACACCAAAGACTGATCGCGCGCCTCGAGTCGCTGAGTGGAGAAGAACTTGACGACGCTGCCTACAAAGCGGCGCTCGAATCCCTGGTTCGCGATTGGGCTTTGGGTCACATACCGCACGAGGACGCCAAGTTGGCGGAGTACCTGAGTTACGGCGACACCCGCAAAGCCGACATCACTTCCCTTTGAGAGCGCGCCATGTTTGTGCAATGGACGCCGGAACTGGAGCTGGGCAACAGCCTGATTGACACCCAGCACCGCATGCTGATGCTGCTGTGTCGAAAGCTGGACATCGCAATCAAGACCAGGCAATCCGAGCAGACGATACAGCGCGTCATGCTGGAGCTCAAGAAATTCACCGAATTTCACTTCATCAGCGAGCAAAACCTGATGCACGAGATCGGTTACCCGGACGTGGTGGCGCACACCCAGATTCACACCACGTTGCTGATTGACCTGCAGGTCGAGCTGTCCAAGGTTCGCCACCGCGCCGAGTTTCCCGAGGACTTGCTGTACACCATCTACAACTGGTTCAACGACCATGTGCAGCACGAAGACCTGAAGATTGCGGAGTTCTTCAGGAACTCACCCGATCGCCCGATAGGCGAAGGCCTGTACGCCCAATTCCTGGGCACACCGACGACGCAGTCAGCCGACTGACTACAGCGCTTCGCGCACCGGCCGCCCATTGATGGGCTGCACGGGCCGTGCATTGTTCGGGTACAGCTGCGTGAACAGTTTGTACTGGCCCGCGCTGATGGTCATGGGTTGCTTCATCACCATCCACAGCACGCCCTCCGAGCAGGGAGGTGTGGTCAGTGACCCCATGAACTGGTAGTAGCGCTGGTCCTTGGGCAGCAAGCCATTCACATCGAGCAGAGCCTGCGGCATGCGCACACGGTCGTTGGTGTCCAGTGGCATATAGGTCCAGACCTTGTCAACCATGGGGTTGGCCTCGCCCTCCTGCAGCAGCACCGCCACCACGGCCAACTGGCCTTCGTTATTCTTGTGCACCAGGTGGGCCACCATGGGGAAGCGCTTGAAATTGATCTGCTCTTCCGATGGCGTGTGGAAGTGAAACTGCAGCAGGCGATAGGTGGAGCCGCGCACGGTGATGGCGTTGTCGCCTTGCACATCGACCTGAATGGTGTGGCCGTTGTTGACCACCGTGCCATTGCTGGGTGTGTAGGCAAACTGCACCGGTTCGGCCGGGCCTTGCAGGGTGGTTCCGTCTTCAATGTTGATGGGGGACTGGCGCTTGCCGATGGCACACAGGTTGAAGTCCGGCTTCAGTTTGCCCCAGGCTTGTGGACCGGTCTCGCCTTCGTAGGTCCAGTGCGCTTCGCCCCCATGGGCGTTGGCGGTTGGCGCGCTGTGGGTGTCGCCCGCGCCATGTCCGGCCACTGCGGCGGCGCGGGCCTGGTTGTAGCGCTGGCTTGCCAGGGCCTTGGCTACAGGTCGCGGGGGGGCCTTGCTGGTCACGCGGGCTTCGGCGGCTTCCTTGTCTTCGACCACCACGGTCATCTTCTTGCTGGCCACCACGGTGCCGGCCATCGCGGCGCGAATCTTCTCGGCCATGGCATTGCCGCTGCGGGTGGGCAGGCTGTCAACCGGCGTTGTCTTCTTGCTGGTTTCGGTGCTCTCGTGGCTTTCCTGGGACGCAACCTTGGCCGGGGCGGACGCCGCGGGTGCCGCGTGCGCCGGGCCGTGGGTCGTAGCCGGGTCGGCCGCCCATGCGCCGTTGGATAGCGCTAGCGCCATGGCGAGGAGCAAGGGGCGCAGTAACAAGCTTGCCCGGTGGGCTGCGGTTGGGTTCATGCCCTCCTATCGGCCAAATGGCCGGTGAACTTGAATCCGGGTCCCTGCTGCAGGAGGCTGCGCGCGCTATAGTGGGCGTCCGCAAGCCTTGCATGAACAGAAGACCCCCGCCGTGAGCATCCAGACCGACGACTTTGCCGCCCCGCCCGCCAAACGCATGGTATCGGCCGCGCCCACCTCGCCTCAGGAAGAGGCGATTGAGCGCGCTCTGCGCCCCAAGCTGCTGGACGAATATGTGGGCCAGGCCAAGATCCGCGAGCAGCTGGAAATCTTCATCAGCGCCGCCAAGATGCGCGGCGAGGCGCTGGACCATGTGCTGCTGTTCGGCCCGCCCGGCCTGGGCAAGACCACGCTTTCCCACATCGTCGCCGCCGAACTGGGCGTCAACCTGCGCCAGACCAGCGGCCCGGTGCTGGAGAAGCCCAAGGACCTGGCCGCGCTCTTGACCAATCTGGAAAAGAACGATGTGCTGTTCATCGACGAGATCCACCGACTCTCGCCGGTCGTCGAAGAAATTTTGTACCCCGCGCTGGAAGACTACAAGATCGACATCATGATTGGCGAAGGCCCGGCCGCGCGCTCCATCAAACTCGATCTGCAGCCTTTCACACTGGTAGGTGCCACCACCCGCGCCGGCATGCTGACCAACCCGCTGCGCGACCGCTTTGGCATCGTCGCACGGCTGGAGTTCTACACGCCCGAAGAGCTGGCCCGCATCGTTAAACGCAGCGCCGGCCTGCTGAAAGCGCCGATGGACGCCGAGGGTGGCTTCGAGATCGCCCGCCGCTCGCGTGGCACGCCGCGCATTGCCAACCGGCTGCTGCGCCGCGTGCGCGACTTTGCAGACGTCAAGGGCGTGGGCCACATCAGCCTGGACATCGCCAACCGGGCGCTGGCCATGCTCGACGTGGACCCGCAGGGCTTTGACGTCATGGACCGCAAGCTGCTCGAAGCCGTGATCCACCGCTTTGACGGCGGCCCGGTGGGGCTGGACAACATTGCCGCCAGCATTGGCGAAGAGCGCGAAACCATCGAGGACGTGATCGAGCCCTACCTGATCCAGCAGGGCTACCTGCAGCGCACACCGCGCGGGCGCATCGCCACGCTGGCGGCCTACCGGCACCTGGGGGTGGCGCCCAAAAGCACCGGCGACGGCCTGTTTGCCGAGTGAACCCTGACCCCCAACCGCCCGCCGCCCCGGCACCCGGGTCCTATTGGCGCACCCAGCAAGGTACGGGCGTTCTGCTGATTGTGCTGGCCACGCTGGCCTTTGCGCTGCTGGACACCACCACGAAACACGCAACCCGCTTGGTCCCGGTGTTGCTGCTGCTGTGGTTTCGCTACCTGTTCCAGGCCGTGCTGACCTTTGCGCTGCGCTTTCCGGTGCAGGGACTGTCGTTGCTGCAAACCGCCAATCCCCGGTTCCAGATGCTGCGCAGCGTGCTGTTGTTGATCACCAGCGCCTGCTCCTTCTTCGGGCTGCAGCACTTGCCAGTGGGCGAGTTCACGGCCATGGTCATGCTGTCACCGCTGGCCGCGACCGCACTGGCGGCGCGCGTGTTGAAGAACAAGGTGTCGAGCCGCCGCTGGTGGTTGATGACGGGTGGGCTCTTGGGCGTGTTGCTGGTGGTGCGCCCCGGTGGCCAGGTGTTCAGCTGGGCCTTGCTGTTTCCGGTGTTGCTGGTGACGACCTACGCCTGGTTTCAGGTGCTGACCAGTCAGCTCAGCGGTGCCGAAAATCCCTACACCACGCATTTCTATACCGGACTGGTCGGCACGCTGGTCATGACGCCGATTGCGGTGTTCAACTGGGATTGGACCGCCCTGCTGACCTACTGGCCGTGGTTCATGCTGGTTGGCTTCTTCGGAACTTTTGGCCACCTCATGCTGATACGGGCCTATATGCGGGCGTCGGCCCCGGTGCTCACCCCCTACCTGTACGGACAAATTGCCTTTGCCACGCTGCTGGGTTGGTTAGTGTTTGACCACGTGCCCGACGCCTGGGCCTGGTTGGGCATTGCGGTCATCGCGGCCAGCGGTGTGGGCAATGCCATGTTGTCGGCGCACGAGGCGGGCAAGCGGAGTTGATGTGAATGAAAGTAGGCTGTAGCCCTCGTGGATATTGCGCATATAGCTATTAAAAGTGTAGCAAATCATGGAAATCATCTTTGAAATCTTGTTCGGCTTTTTCGGCGAATTGGTGCTGCAATTCGTGGGCGAAATCCTGATCGAGCTGGGCCTGCATTCGTTGGCGGAGCCCTTTCGCAAGAAACCATCGCCGTGGCTGGCGGCCATTGCGTATGCGCTGTTTGGCGCCGCGATTGGGGCATTAAGCCTGTTGGTGTTCCCCGACTACCTGGTGGCCAACAAGAGCCTGCGCGTGGCGAACACGGCGCTGTCGCCCATCGTTGCCGGCCTGAGCATGGCCGCCATCGGCAAGTGGCGCGCAAAGCAGGGGCAGGCGGTGCTGCGCATCGACAAGTTCGCCTACGGCTATCTGTTTGCGCTGGGTTTTGCGCTGGTGCGGTTCTGGTTTGCGAGCCCCGGCTAGACGGATCTATTCGCCGC
>Ga0208514_100804_pt1 | contig 12005 bp, 8 predicted proteins | sample LakWasMet70_HOW9_2_FD_183900 | JGI IMG/M metagenome (GOLD analysis project Ga0208514, IMG submission 183900) | Freshwater sediment methanotrophic microbial communities from Lake Washington under simulated oxygen tension - Sediment Metagenome... | ecosystem: Environmental > Aquatic > Freshwater >...
GGGCTCGGTGCTGATCTCCAAGGTGGACGATGCCTTTTGGCGCAGTGGCCGGCGCAACCAGGAGTGCACCGTCATCTGCCTGCACATGCGCAACCTGTACGAACTGGCGGATACGGTGGGTCACCATGTCGACCAGCAGATCCTGGCAACCCTGTCGGCACGGATGCGCCGCGCAGCGGGTTTTCGCAATGTGCTGGGGCTCTACCATCCGCGGTGCTTCGTGGTGGTGATCTCCACCGACAGCAAGACCCGACTGGTCGAAAAAACACTGCAGCGGCTGCACTACCTGATGGCCAAACCCCTGCACGTCACCGGCAGGGACGGCAGCAACCACGCCTTTGTTCCGAGCTTTGGCATCGGAGCCTTGTCGATCAACACCGATCACGCCGACCCGGTGACGGTGATCGACCAGGCCGAACGCCTGGCGCTCGCCGAGTTGCACGCGCCCGACGGCGTGCCGACCCAGGTTCCGCTCTTTCCACCCAGCTGACTCAGGCCAGCTTGACCGTGGCGTGGGCCACTTCGTGCGCACCCTGGGCCGAGCCATTGGGCGGCACCATTTCGTTGGTGCGGTCGCGCACCTGGTCGAGTTGTGCGGCCAACCGTTCCGGCGCGTCGCTGCCCAGTCCGATCCAGTCGCCCTGCGTCATCGTGATGTTTGCCGCCTCCACGTTGCCACCGCCCGCGCACAGGATCGTGCGGGTGGGTGCGTCCTCGGACACCAGCACCAGCATGGCCGGCACCACCGCCTGCGGTTGCAGCGCGGCCAGCACGGCCTCGGGCATCAGGCCCTCGGTCATACGGGTGGCCGCCGTGGGCGCCAGCGAGTTGACACGGATGTCGTACTTGGCGCCTTCCAGCGCCAGTGTCTGCATGAAGCCCACCAGCGCCAGCTTGGCCGCACCATAGTTGGATTGGCCAAAATTGCCGTACAGGCCCGTGCTGGATGTGGTCATCAGGATGCGGCCGTATTTCTGCTCCACCATGTGCGGCCAGACCGCCTTGGTGCAATGCACGGCGCCCATCAGGTGCACATCAATGACCAGCCGGAAATCGGCCAGGTCCATCTTGGCAAAGGTCTTGTCGCGCAGGATGCCGGCGTTGTTGACCAGAATATCGACGCGGCCCCAGGTGTCGATGGCCTGCTGCACCATGGCCTGCACCGCCTCCCAGTCGGTCACCGACGCGCCATTGGCAATGGCCTCACCACCCGCCGCGCGGATTTCCGCAACCACGGATTCCGCGGCCGTCAGGGAGTGCCCCGAGCCATCGCGGGCGCCGCCCAGATCGTTGACCACCACCTTCGCACCACGCGCCGCCAGCCCCAAGGCATGTTGGCGACCCAAACCGCCACCCGCACCCGTCACAATGGCAACACGCCCCTTGAAATCTATGCTCATACAAATACCCTTGCAAATGATTACCACCAGCACACAAACAGCACCGCAAAGCCGCGCTGCGAATCATTGGATACTGTAATTCACTCAACCCAGCCCTTCGCTGACTTGCGTCAAGACCGAGACACCGCCCCATGGAACTGAACTCCGAAATTCCAACCGCCCCGCCCCGCCACGCCGCAACCGTCGTCATGCTGCGCGACGCCCCGCACGGGCTGGAGGTGTTTCTGGTCAAGCGCCACGGCCTGTCGGACGTGCTGGGCGGCGCCTATGTGTTTCCGGGAGGCAAGCTCGACGACAGCGACTGCCGGCTCGACCCGCAGGCCTATCTGGACCAGGACCCGGCGCAGTTGCACGCCGCGCTGGGCGAGCCCCAGACCGATGTGGGCACCGCCACCGGCCTGTACGTGGCGGCACTGCGCGAGGCCTTTGAAGAGTCCCGCGTGCTGTTCACGCCCGACATCGCAGTCGCACGCGCAGCCCTGCGGCAAGACAAGGCCAAGCCGTTCAACCAGATGCTGGCTGAGCTGCAAGTGCGCCTGCAAACCCGCAATGTCCTGCCCTGGAGCCGCTGGATCACGCCGCGCATGCCGTCCATCACCAACAAACGCTTTGACACGCGTTTCTTTGTGGCCGCCGTGCCAGCTGAACAAGAGGCCACGCACGACGACCACGAAGCCACCGAGAGCGTGTGGCTACCCCCACGCACCGCGCTGGAGCAGTACTGGAATGGCCAGATCCAGCTGGCGCCACCCCAGATCATGAGCCTGGCGCACCTGGCCCGCCACCCCACGGTCGCCAGTGTCATGGACGCTGCGCGGGCGCAGTTGCCACCCCTGGTGCTGCCCGAATCGTTTGACGAAGGCGGCACCCGCGTGCTGTGCTACCCCGGAGACCCGGCGCACTCGGTACGCCAGCAGGCGCTGCCTGGGCAGACCCGGCTGCTGTACCGCAACAAACGCTTTGAACCCGTGGACGGTTTCGACGCATTGTTCACATGAAAATCGGGCTGCAGCCCTCGTGAAACAATCAAACTATGCTATCTAAATAGTAGCATCCTGCAACTCGACAACAGCCACGGGAGCGGTGCGTGGTAGCCGCAGGGTGAAGCAGGCGCCGCTGCCTTCGCGGCTGTCCACCTGGATGTCACCCCCCAGGACATCGGTGGCCAGACTGTAGGCCACGTACAGGCCTAACCCGCTGCCCCCCTGGCCCAGTTTCGTGGTGAAGAAGGGTTCGAACAGGCGCTTCAGGTGGACCAGCGGGATGCCGCACCCGTTGTCGGTACACACCACACACACGGTATCGGAGCCCGGCTCGTCGCGCAGGCTCAGCCGCACCTCGCCAAAGCGGCGGCCGTCTAAGCCATGGCGCATGGCATTGGTCAGGATTTCGGTCAGCACGCGCTCTAACAGCAGGGGGTGGCTAGTGATCCACAACGGCGGCGCGGCATCCACACAAAGCTGGTGGGTCTGCTCCAAAAATTGGGGTGCCATGGTGTTTACCAGGTCCATGACCATGCGGGTCAGGTCCAAGCGCTGGGGCTGCGCCTGCGCGTGCACTTCGGCAACCTGTTTGAAATCGGTCACCAGCTTGGCGGCCCGCACCGCATTGCGCTCAATCATGCGGCCCGCCTCCAGCATGTCGCCAACCATGCTGTTGACCTCGGAACGCCGTGCCGTACCAGACGCCAGCAACTGGTTGAATCCCCGCAGTTGCTCGCTCAGCGTGGAGGCCACCGTGATCACCACTCCCAGGGGGGTGTTCAACTCGTGGGCCACCCCCGCGACCAGACTGCCCAGGGCCGCCATTTTCCGGGACTGCACCAGTTGGCCCATGGTCCGCTCCAGCTCGTGGGTGCGCGCGGTAACCCGGCTTTCCAGCTGGTGGTTGAGCTCCTCCAGCGTATGCTGGGAGAGTTTCAATGCGGTGACGTCGGCGATGCTTTCAATCGCCCCCACCAGGTCGCCGTCGGCGTTGTGCAGTGGCGCGGCGCAAAAACGCAGCCACATGCCCCGGCCCTGATTCACATTTGGGAAATAGTCCTCGCCCTCGACGGCGTTGGTCACGATGGTGCTGCGCTGCAATTTACCCTCGTACAGGCGCTGCAGCTCAGCGCTGGGAAGGAGGTCGACCACCAGATCGGCCAGGCAGGGCCGGGGCGTGGGGTAGATGCCGCGCCAGGTTTCGGTGGTGCCAACCACCTCGCTGGCCTTGACGCCAGTGATCAACTCCAGCTGCGTGTTCCAGAACGTCACACGGTGCGCGGAATCGATGGCCAGCACCGCCACGGGCAAGTGCTGATAAATCTCGTGGATGTGGTGGGCGAACTCGCGGGCCTGGGTTTCGGCCAGCTTTCGGTCAGACACATCGCGCACAGTCGAGACAATGCGCAGCCCGTCGGGCGCCTGATAGCGGGTCAGCGAGATCTCGGACCAAAACAGGCTGCCATCGCTGCGCCGCGATCGCCACTCAAAGAACTGGGGGCCGTCGCGCAGTGCTTTTTCTATCCAGCGTTCGGCGTCTGCGGCGCTGTAGGGTGCTTCATCCACACTGAGCCGCGCAGGGCTCAGGCTGCCGATGTCGGCCGCGGCGTAACCAAACATGCTGTGAAAGCGCGGATTGGTTTCGACCACCGCGCCGGTTGCGGCATCGCGCACCACGATGGCGTCGGTATTGCTGTTGAACAGTTCGCGGTAGTTCTGGGCGCTCTGGCGCAACGCGTCCTCCGAGCGGCGGCGCACGCGTATGCCATGCACCAGCAGCGCGATGACAACCAGCATGCCGCCAAACAGGGAGCCAAGCCACGGCAGGTGTGGCCGCAGAGCCGTCATCGCCCCGGGTGGACGATTCAGAACCACGGCATCGGGTGGCAGGGCGGAGTCCGCAATACCCCATCGCCGCAACTGGGCGTAGTCAAACGTCGGCAGCGCCGTGCCCGCCACCATGCCCATCTCCGTCGGGTTGGCGTTCAACAGGGCCTTGAGCGCCAGCTTGCCCAACGTCTCCCCCTGTTGCCGCCCGGTGATCAGGTGGCCACCCAGAATGCCGGGGCGCATGCTGACGTCGCGCGTCACCGCCACTGGCGCGGTGCTGGCAGCGGCCCACAGGTCGCTGGCCTCCTCGTGGCTCAGCACCCGGCCCGCGGCATCGCGGTTGAAGGCAAGCTGAAACACCAGGTCGGTGCCACCCAGTGCACCCAGGCGGGTCTGGATGGTCGCCACATCCAAGTCGGTTAGATATCTCACCTGCAGCGACTTGCGCCCTTCCAGCACCTGGCGCACCGATTGCACCTGGGCCAGGCTAGTGCGGCTTTGGTCGTGGACGACCACCAAGCGGCGCGTACGGGGCAGCAGGCCCAGCATTACGGACACGCTCTGGGCCACATCCACATCGTCAAATACGCCCGCCACGGCAGCCTCGCGCGCCAGTTCCGGCCGACGGCTGGCGGCAATTCCTGAAAACAGGATGGGCACGCCGGGAAAGTGGTGTTGACGCATACCCAGCGCAAAGTCCAGCGCATCGTCGTCAACAGCCAGCATCATCTTGGGTGGCGTGGGCCCGTATTTGGCCAGCAACAGGGCTTCCATGCGCTGGTAGTACTCCGGGGTGGGTGGTACGTGCTTGGTATCGAGAAAATCAACCCGAAGTGCGATGGCCGACTCCACCGGTTGCAACTGGCTTTTCACTGCCGCGATCTGGTCGTCACTCCAGGCCAGCCCCGCATGGTAGGAGACCAGCATCAGGATGGGCGTGGGCTGCGGAGGTGGCGGTTGGGCCGCCTGTGCACACAGGCCCAGCAGCGCCATCCAAACCCCCAGCACCCTCCAACGCAGTGCACGCTCTGCCAGGCGCGACGCGAGGGCTGTCATGGGGATCGTCAGGCCGGCAAGGCCCGCTGCAGATTGAAAAACGCCATCACGTCCACCAGCGCCTTGGCCTGGGTGCGCAGGCTGCTGGCGGCGGCTGCCATTTCCTCCACCAGCGCGGCGTTCTGCTGGGTGACCTGGTCCATTTGCTGCACCGCGTCGCCCACCTGCGAGACACCCGTGCTTTGCTCCTGGCTGGCCATGCTGATCTCGCCCATGATGTCCGTCACGCGTTTGATGGAGTCCACCACTTCGGTCATGGTGACGCCGGCCTGGTCAACCAGCACCGTGCCGTGCTCGACCCGCTCGACGCTGGCATGGATCAGGGTCTTGATCTCTTTGGCCGCATCTGCCGATCGGCCCGCCAGCGCCCGCACCTCGCTGGCCACCACGGCGAACCCCCGTCCCTGTTCACCGGCACGTGCGGCCTCCACCGCGGCATTGAGGGCCAGGATATTGGTCTGAAAGGCGATGCCGTCGATGACGCTGATGATGTCCGAAATCTTGTTCGACGAGTCGTTGATGCCCTTCATGGTTTCCACCACCTGACCGACCACGTTGCCGCCCCGGATGGCAATGGCCGACGCACTGACGGCCAACTGGTTGGCCTGGCGTGCACTCTCGGCATTTTGGGTTACCGTGGAACTCAACTCCTCCATTGACGCAGCCGTCTGCTGCAGCGCGCTGGCCTGGCTCTCGGTGCGCGTCGACAGGTCGTGGTTGCCATGGGCGATCTCGGCGCTGGAGGTGGAGACGCCGTCGGCGTTGTCGCGCACCTCGCCCACGATGCGCGCCAGGTTGTCCCGCATGGCGATCAGGGCTTGCAGGAGCTGCGCCGCTTCATCGGTGCCCTCGGACTCGATGGCGATGCCCAGATCTCCCTGCATGATGGCCTGCGCCGACAGCACCGCTCGCCCGATGGGGCGGGTAATGGAGCGGGTGGCAAACCATGCACACGCAACCCCCAGAACCAGCGACACCAGGGCTCCCACGCCCAGGATGGTCTGGCTGGCAATGGCGATGGCTGCGGTCTCGGCCTGGCTTCGCGCCAGGCGCTGGTCCATGTGCTGCTCCAGCGCCACCAGCGCCTGGAGGTAGTTGTCGGCCAGGGGCCGCAACGTGGTGTTGACGGCCGACGCCACGTCGTCGCCCGCCAGCTTCTTCTTCATCAATTCCGCGCGGGGACCGCGGTACAACTCGCGCATCTTGCCGATGGTGGCCACCAGGTCGCGACCTTTGTCGTCCTGGATCAAGGGCGTCAGGCGGCTCTGGGTTTCACCAATGGTCTTGGAGGTTGCGTCCATCTCCTTCTGCAGCTTCTGGATGTACGCCGGGTCCGTGGCGTTGAGCGCGGCCGTGGTGCGCACCCAATTGAGGTTGATGTCGGCCGTCCACTTCTGCGACAAGGAGCTGCGTTCCAGCTCTACCGTGGCCAGCTCATGCGCCGCCGCTCGCAGTGTGCCCAGTCGCCACACGCCAACGGCGGCGATCAGGCCAGTGATGATCAGCACGGCGCCAAATGCAAACCCCAGACGAACGCCAATTTTCAAGGAATTGCCAAACATGGTGATGCTCCTCTTCTTGTAGTCACTCAGCGAAGGATAAGCACATCGGTGGCACTTGACAACCGACTACTGTGGCCCGCTCCACTACGGCGCAGGCTGCATGATCCAGGCCGCAATCCCATCAACAACCTCTTGCTGCATGCCCACATAGCCGTGGTGGTGCATGGGCTCACAGGGGTCACCGCCGACACCAGAACCGCCACTGATCAGCAAGAGCTTCTTGACAGGCGCATGGGTCAGGGCGTCTGCCAGCCGCCTGGCGTCCGACGGCGGACAGGCCCAGCAGACATCCTGCGCGTGGTGCACGACCAGCGTGGGTACCCGTATGGACGCCAGCTTTTGCGTGGGCACAGCACCTGGAACTTTGTACGCCAGGATGGACGACGTGAGCACCACACCCGCGACCAGACCCTCGCTATCCTGGATCGCCACGGCCGCTGCCGAAATGGTGCCCATGCTGGTGCCGATAACCCAGATGGGCTGCTCGCTCCTGCGCTTGATCACGTGGAAGATGGCCAGGTTGTCGGCGGCATGCAGGTCAGCAGTTCGCACATAGCCCTGCGACAGATCGATGCCGTCCGACGCCCGCCCCACCATCACTACATTGAACCGGTGACGGGCCCAGTGTTTGCCGGTGCGGATCAAAAAGTTGCCCCCCGCGGGCCAACCATCGTCGCCCATGCGTCCATAGCCACCGGCCCCACCGGAATACAGCACCACGGTAGCCACCGCATCATCCTGCCAATAGGCGTAGATCGGCACGCTGACCCCCTCGCGGGTAGCCACCCGCAGCACCTGGCCCACAGGCGGGTCCAAGGGTGGACTCGACGCGTCCTGCGCGTGCAGGCCAGTGGTGAGCAGTAGACACAAAGAGAAGACGAAGACCTGCAGTCTCATGGTGTTGGCCCTCCATTCAGGCACCGGCAACCAGCTTGCGCCGCAAAGCCCGGTAGGTGTCCTTGCCCAGATGCGCCAGCAGGGCCTGCAGCGGGCGCACGCCGGGCTGCGGCAGCTGCCCCGCCCCGAGCCGCTCAATCTGGCCATAGTAGTAACCGGCCTGGCACAGGTTGTTCAACGAACGCATGCCGTTGGACGGGCTGTTAGGGCCCCAGTAGCCGGTGCCCAATACCAGTTGGTCTTCCGGCACCGGCAGGCGGTCGAGCTGGCCGTGGAACATGCGCGCCGGAAAGTCGGGGTCCAGGCAAAAGGGGCGCGCCAGTCCGACCATGTCGGTGTGACCGCCGGTCAAAGCGGCTTCCATCCCGGCGAGCGTGCGAAAGCCCCCGGTCACCATGATCGGCATGCGCGCCACGGCCCTGATGGACTTGGCGTATTCCAGAAACATGGCTTCGCGCTCGCGCGTGCTGTCATGCTTGGCGGCCACCGCCTGGGGCTTGAAAAACTCCAGTTGCTCGTAGGTGCCTCCGGACACTTCGAGCAGATCAATGCCCGCGTCGTTGAGCCACTGGACCACCTGCACGCTGTCGTCCAGCGTAAAGCCGCCCTTGACAAAATCGGACGAGTTGAGCTTGACGGAAATGGGGTAGCGCGGCCCCACCCGCGCGCGCACCGCGCGCACGACCTCCAGCAACAGGCGGGCGCGGTTGGCCAGCGTGCCACCCCAGCCATCCTGGCGCAGGTTGGTGCGCGCAGACAGAAACTGCGACAGCAGGTAGCCGTGGGCGGCGTGGATCTGCACACCATCCAGCCCGGCCTGCTGCACCAGCGCGGCGGTGTTGGCAAACCGCTGGATGACGTCCTGGATGTCGGCCTCGGTCGCGGCGCGCGGCTTGCCGAAATTGCCAAAAACCTGCAACTGCACTGCCGAAGGCGCCAGCGGCGTCAGGTTGGCCAAGCGCGGGCACTGGCGCCCGGGGTGACTGATCTGCGCCCACAACTGGCTGCCACCGTCGTGCGTGGCCTGCGCCCAGGCGCGCAGCTGCGCCAGCCCGGACGCATTCTCCACCACCACATTGCCGGCACGCTCCAGATAGCGCCGGTCGACCATGATGTTGCCGGTCAGCAGGATGGCCGCGCCCCCACGGGCCCAGGTGGCGTACAGGCGCTGGTGCGCGTCCGTGGGCTGGTCGTGCGCATCGGCCAGGCCCTCGGTCATGGCCGCCTTGCACAAGCGGTTGGCAACGGTGTGGCCGCAGGGCAGCGTGAGGGTTTGTTCAATCAAGGCGGACTCCAGAGTGGCGCACATGGCGTAGCCCATTCTGGCAAGGATTCGCGTTTGGCGTACCAAGCAAAAGCTCGGACCTCGCGGACACTACTTAGCCCAAAAGCAGGCGCGCGGACCAGTACAAACCGATACCCATTTGCACCGCAAACGCTGAAAACCGAAAGGTAACGGCGAGTGCGGAAAGCGAAGTGAGGTGAATGACCGACTGCAGGATGCGTGCAGCGAGAAAGGCGTAAGCCAAAGGATCGGTAATGGCTGACCGTCCGGCTACTACGGCAATCACCATGAGACCACCGAAGATCGGCAAACCCTCGATGCAGTTTGCGTGCGCCCGGGCAAGACGTTGCATGAAGGGAGACAGGTTCGAATTCACCGGGTTGAATCCGTTTGCCGCGATGGCCTTGGTGAGGACGAGCTTGGAGCGAATGGCCTCCATGAGCGTCAATAGAAACAGCGACCAGGCAACGAAACCAGTGAGCGCGGTGAGCGTTGGATTCATGTTCTATCCTTTTGACGATGCGTAGGTGGGTGGTCGGTACGTGGCGGACTGCACGGCGCGGTTTTAGCGATAGAACGGATAGAACGCGATGGTAATCGCGGCGAGAAACGCAATACCAACCATCAGCTTGAATGCCGGATGGCTGTTCTTGAGACCCATCCAGGCCAACGACTGGTCGCTGACCAAATTCTGTTGCGGCAGGCGCGACAACACAGCGCGGTTGAGCAGGTCCATGTCGAACCGGCTGGGCCCCGCCGGCGTCTTTGTTGCGAGCAACCTGAAGCGGATCAGCTTTGAACCTATGAGCAGCGCATTGGTGGAGGCATACACCTCCTGAATGGGTGCGGCTCGGACCAGCTCGCCGTTGCGGAAGCATCCCAGTTTGCGCTCGGTCACTCTCAGCTCGATGGCTTGCAGTTGTTCGCGCCATGTCAACCACAAGGCTGCGGCGGTGAGCGCGATACCCAGTATCACGAAAGCCAGAGGTGCCCAGGTGCCCAGGGGCTTCCCCTTGAAATCGAGCGTCAGTAAAGGCATCCCGGCCACCGCGACCATCGCCACGACGAACACGACCATGGCGGCCACGAACTTGCGGGCCGATGTCCGGTAGGCCGCCGTCTGCTGCAGCACCACGGGAAATCGCAGCTTGCTGTCAGTCTGGGTGAGGCTGGCAAGTGCGGCTTTCGCTTGCGCGTCAAACTGACCCGGCTTTTTGGGCTTCTCGCCGTACTGCCAGCCCAGCAGAAGTCCGGCGACCATGATGATGCCACCGCACACTTGCGCAATGGTCTTCCATATAGCCCCTTCACGGATTTGCGCGCCCAACGAACCCAGTTCAGCCCGAACCGCGGCGTCGCCAAACTCCCCTAGATTGCCGCCTTGGGGGTCGATACGGTACAGGTTGACCGACGTATAGTCGGCAACCAAAGCGCTATCACCCAAGGCGTCGATGACGAGAGGGTCGGCGCCGTCCGACAAGGCCGCGCGCGCCACCGCTTGTTGTTTGGCATCGAACACCAGCACGTCACCATCCTTTTGCCCCTGTTTAACAGCCAGCATCCAGAGCGTGCCAGTGGGGCCGAACGCTGCGTCGGTCACCTTGCCGCGTCCAACACGTGCCTGGCCATGGCCGGCCGAGCTCAACGTGCGCAGCAACTGCGGTGGCTGGCCTGGCGTGACCCGCACCCAGGCCAGACGGCGATTGTCGTTGTCGGCCACGACCAGCGTGTCATTGCCGAGGTACCGCAGCCGGTTGGGAAACGATAGCGGAACTGCCTTGGGATCCGTGCGCGCAAGTGCCTTGCCATCCAGATCGAACACCAGCACGCGGTTACCCTTGGCATCGGCAATGAAGACGCGCTGGCCGACGGCATCCACCGCGAGGTGCACGGCCAAGGAACGCGCGTTGGCTTTGAGCTGGGGGCCTTCCATGGCATTGCGGCAATCCGTCAGCCGGGCCCGCTCCGTGTTCCAGCCACAACGCACCACGCGCGGCACGGTATCGTCAAAGAACCAGGCTTCCACTCGCTGCTGCGCGTCAACGGTCCAGTCCATGTCGTTGGGGCTCTCGGTCAGCCCCAGGGACTGGATGTCCTGGCGCGCCAGACGGTGTCCATCGGCATCCAGCACATGCAAGGCATGGTTGACAATGACGGCAACCCGTTCACCCTGCGTTGTCTGCACGACCCGCAGCGCGGCAATCCGGTCAATCGTGTTTTCGAGGTGCTGGCCATAGAGAAAGCCGACCAGGCAAAACGCGACGCCCATCAGAATCGGAATGGCCAGTTGCCATTCGCGTTTGGTCATATTGTGCTTCCTCTACGGTGCGGGTGCCGCTGTCAGTATTGAATTGCGATGGAGTGTAGCGGCTGGCGGACCCGCATCTCACTGCCGCAGTCCAAGCTCCTCCCTAACTACCAAAAAGTCGTGCATACTGCCATCCACTCCGCTCTGTTTGTTGTTGTACAAGGGGGGTTTGGCGATGCGATTTCCGTATCAGTTGTGTACGCGATGGAACCTGCGCATGGCGCTGTGCATGGCGCTGCTCGGCTGGTTGGGACAGACAGCCCATGCGCTGGAATCCGTCCAACTGCAGCTGAAGTACCTGCACCAGTTCCAGTTCGCCGGCTACTACACCGCTCTCGAAAAAGGCTATTACCGTGACGCAGGGCTGGACGTGCAAATCGTCGAAGGCCACAGCGGCAATGAACCCCTGGACAATGTTTTGTCTGGCAAGAGTCAGTTTGGTGTCGGCAGCAGCAGTCTGCTGCTGGAGCGCAACGCGGGCAAGCCGGTCGTGGTGCTGGGGGTTGTGTTTCAGCACTCTCCCTACGTGCTGCTGGCGCCCCAAACAGGGCCAACCCGGGGCATCCACGACATCAAGGGAAAACGGGTCATGATGGCCGCCCAATCGGAAGAGCTGATAGCCTACCTGAAGCAGGAGGGCATCAAGGAATCCGACATCATCCGGGTGGAGCACAGCTTCAATCC
>Ga0208514_100805_pt1 | contig 12000 bp, 7 predicted proteins | sample LakWasMet70_HOW9_2_FD_183900 | JGI IMG/M metagenome (GOLD analysis project Ga0208514, IMG submission 183900) | Freshwater sediment methanotrophic microbial communities from Lake Washington under simulated oxygen tension - Sediment Metagenome... | ecosystem: Environmental > Aquatic > Freshwater >...
CGCGTAGTCGCCAGGCGCTGGATGAGGTGCTGGTGATTGCCAGTGCGTTGAGCGTGCAGGATGTGCGTGACCGACCGATGGAGGCGCAGCAGCAGGCCGATACGGCGCACAAGAAGTTTGATGACGAGAAGAGTGAGTTTGTTGGTTACCTGAAGCTGTGGAAGTGGATTCACGATGCGCGGGGTGGTGGACACGCGGCCGCTGCGGACACTGCGACCCGGGGTACGCCGGGCTCCTTGTCGCGAAGCTCAATGTCGTCACCCGGCGCACCCCGGGCCACAGCGCCCTCCGCTAGTGGTGCGGCACACAAGCTGTCGAATCGCCAATACGAACAACTGTTGCGGCAGAACTTCGTCAATATTCGGCGGGTGCGGGAGTGGAAGGACATTTACAGCCAGCTCCACACGGTGGTGGCTGAGCACAAGTGGCATCTGAACACGCAGCCCGCCAGCTACGAGCAGTTGCACCTCTCCATGCTGGCCGGGCTACTGGGCAATATCGGTTGCAAAGTGGAGGCCGAAGGACCAGGGGGCGAGTACCTGGGTGCACGCGGCATCAAGTTTTTTGCCCATCCCGGGGCGCATCTGTCCAAGAAGCCGGGTCGCTGGATCGTCGCGTCCGAGCTGGTGGAAACCACCCGCCTGTTTGGCCGTGGTATTGCGAACATCGAGCCGCAATGGCTGGAGCAGGTGGGCGAGCATTTGCTCAAAAAACAGTTGCTGGACCCGCATTGGGAGAAGAAAGCCGCCGAGGTGGTGGCGCTGGAGCGGGCCACGCTGTATGGCATCGTCATTTACAACGGGCGTCGCACCAACTACAGCCGGGTCGACATGGCTGGCGCCCGTGAGATATTCATCCGTCAGGCGTTGGTGGATGGCGAGTGGGAAACGCCGTTGCCCTTCCTGGCCGCCAACCAGAAGATGGTGCGCCAAGTTGAAGAGCTGGAGCACAAGGCGCGCCGCCAAGATGTGCTGGTGGACGACGAGCTGATCTATGCCTACTACGACCAGCAGTTGCCCGCCGATGTGTGCAGCGGCCACAGCTTTGAGCGCTGGTACCGCGAAGAGTCGCGCAAACCGCAGTACGCGCTGGCAGGCCCACGCGGGGCGGCTTCGGGTTCCAGTGGATTGCTGCTGCTGACCCGTGAAGAACTGATGCGCCACGAGGCCGCCGGCATCACCACCGCGTCCTTTCCCAAGACCATCCGCCTGGGTGGTGTGGACTGCGCCGCCACCTACCTGCACGAGCCCGGCGATGCGCGCGATGGCCTGACCGTGACCGTGCCGCTGTTTGTGCTGAACCAGGTCAATGACGAACGTTGCGAGTGGCTGGTCCCGGGAATGTTGAAGGACAAGGTGCAGGCCCTGCTGAAGACGCTGCACCAGCGGCCACGCTCGCGCCTGGTGCCGCTGCCCGATACCGCCACCAAGTTTGCCGAGGTGCTGAACGCGCCCGAGCGCTTTGGCAGCGGCGCGCTGATCGACGCGGTGCTGAAGCTGGTGCGCGAAGCCACGTCAGTGGATGTTGCCAGGGCTGACATCAAGGCCGACATGCTGACGCCGCACTTTTTCATGAACTTCCGCGTTGTCGACGAGCATGGCCGTCAGCTCGGGCATGGCCGCAACCTGGGTGCGCTGAAGGCCGAGCTGGGCGCGCAGGCGCGCGGTGCGTTCCAGGCGCTGGCGGGACTCAAGCTGGCACAGGTGGGGGCGGGAACTGGCGCGGCGGGAGCCGCGGGAGCCGTTTCCGGGAAAGACTCCAAGCAAAATGAGCCTCCAGCCCTCGTGAAAACTGAACATGTAGCTATCAAATCAGGAGTAAGTCAGACGAGCGGCCCGTCGGGCAAGACCAGCCAACCGGCCGCAACCGAGCAGCGTCACACCGCCTGGACCTTTGGCGAGCTGCCCGAACTGCTGGAAATCCGCAAGGGCGGCCAGACGCTGATTGGCTTCCCGGCGCTGATCGACCAGGGTGATGCCGTCACGATTGAAGTGTTTGATGAACCCGAGGTGTCCGCCGCCAAGCACCGCGCCGGCCTGCGCCGCCTGTTTGCGCTGCAGATCAAGGACGCGCTCAAGTACCTGGAGAAAAACATCCCCGACCTGCAGAAGATGGGCGTGGCCTACATGCAGGTTGGCAAGGCGGAGAACGGCACCGGTGGAGGGACCGTGGAAGAACTGCGCGAGCAGATCATCGCCGTGGCGCTGGACCGCGCCTTCCTGCTGGACCCGCTGCCTACTGACGAATTCGCCTTCAAGCGCCGGGTGGAGGAGGGCCGGGGCCGCCTGACGCTGATTGCCACCGAGGTTGCGCGCATGGCGGGCACCATCCTCCTGGAGCACGCCACGGCGGCTCGCAAGATCAAGGACACCAAGAACGCCCCCGACGCGGTGGCCGATTGCGCCCAACAGTTGCAGCGCCTGGTGCCCAAGCGCTTCCTGCAGGCCGCGCCCTGGCCGCGCCTTCAGCACCTGGCCCGCTACCTCAAGGCCATCACGCTGCGTCTGGACAAGTACCGTGCCGACCCGGCCCGTGATGCCACCCGCCTGGCCGAACTGCGCCCACTGGAACAGCGCTACTGGCGCCTGGTGGCCGAGCGCAAAGGGGCGGTCGACGAGCGCATGCAGGAGTTCCGCTGGCTGGTGGAGGAGCTACGCGTCAGCTTCTTCGCGCAAGAGTTGCGCACGCCGCAGCCGGTCAGCGTGAAACGCTTGGACAAGGCCTGGGCGCAACTCAATACGTAGCGCCCGCACACCTACAATCCACCACCGTGCCCCAGACCCATACCCCGCGCAAGAAAAAAGCCGTACGTGCTGCCGAAAAGCCCGTGCCAGCCCCTGTGCCGCCCACGGTGCGCACGGATGACGAGCCGACCAGCACCCTGTCGGCCGTGCGCTCAGGCGGCAGCAAGTTGCTGCGCGGCGTCAAGGACCTGGCCAAGCAGACTGCGCAGCTGCCCGGTTCGACCGCCAAGGTGGCCGCGGCCTTTGTGCCGCTCACGCGCTTGCTCGGTGGGCCGACTCACCTGCAGGACCAGCAGCTCAGCGTTGAGCTCGACAAGATCTTTGCAGCCCTGTACGGGCATCCGCTGACCGAGCAGACACGGCGCTTCACCACCTACCTGCGCGCGCGCAATGTGCTGCCCAACGAAAGCTCCACCGAGAGCCTGATCCGCTACGTGGTCAATGAGTCGGTGGCGCGCTCGCCGCTGCCGGTGCCGCAGCAGATCGTTGACGAGTTCTGGACCTTCTTCCACGAGCTGCTGTCCGACCCCGAATTGCGCGGCTTGGCCGACCTGGGCCTGGACATCACACGCCTGTTGCTCAAGACCTATGAGCCGTTGCTGGTAGAGGTGATCAACGAGCTCAAGGACATTTACTACTCCAACCAGGATCGGTTGGACCTGCTGCTGCGCCGCGTGCAGGTGGTGCGCAGCGACCTGAAGATCATTCGCCGCCAGATCAGGGCGCTGCGCTATATCCGCCCGTTCTTTCAGGCGGACCCCAAGGACTTTCGCGCCCAGGCCGAGATTGTCGCCAAGATGGTGCGTGAGTTTGGCCCTTTCTTCATCAAAATGGCGCAGGTGGCGGCCGCCACGTCGAACTTCTTGCCCGATGAAATCGCCCGTGAGCTGGCGGTCTTTCAGGAAGACGTGCCCCCGATGTCGGCTGAGGAAGCGCGCAGCGCGCTGATGGACAGCTTTGGCCGGCCGCCCGAGGAAATTTACTTTGGATTCGATGCCGAGCACCCACTCAAGTCGGGCTCCATCGGCTCGGTCTACCTGGCCAAGAAGCCCATGGTGATCGATGGCGTGGAGCATCTGGTTCCGGTCATTGTCAAGATCGGGCGCCACAACCTGGACCGCGAATTCCTGATGGGCAAGACCTCTATCGGGCTGATGCTGGTCTCCAGCCAGTACTGGGCGCCCCACGGCAAGCTCACGCCGTTCCTGAAAGCCATGACCGAGCAGATTGACGGCTTTGTCGAGGGTTTTCGCAACGAGCTGCAGTTCGAGCGCGAAGCCCAGGTGCAGAGCACCTTCTCGCGCCGCGCGCAGAACAGCCTGATCTGGCGCGTGCCCGAGGTCTACCAGGCCACGGAGCGGGTGATCGAGATGGAATATGTCGAAGGCGCAGTCAATATTTCCCGCGCCGCGCAGCACTTCAAGCCGCGCGACCGGGCGGCCTACCAGCGCGATCTGGCCAAGAAGTTCTTGTTCACCATCCTGAGCCAGATTTTTGTCTACCAGGAGGTGCACGGCGACCTGCACCCCGGCAACGTGATGGTCGACAAGGCCGGGCGCCTGCATTTGATCGATTGGGGCAACACCATCCAACTGGCCGGCAAGATGCTGCCCGTGCTCAATTACCTGAAGGGTGCGCTGGTGGCCAACCCCGACCTGATGACCGACGCGCTGATCGCCATCTGCACCGACCCCGAGGCCGCACGTGCCCGGCGGGACGACATCCGCGCCGCACTGGTGCGCACGCTGGACAAGAAAAGCATCAAGCCCCTGTCCTACGACTTCGCCTGGATGCTGTATGTAGAGGGCCCGCAAGGCTGGCTGACCCGCGCCAACACGCTGCTGCACCTGATGTCCAACACCCAGCAGCTCGGCCTGGTGGTACGCGGTGAATACCTGCACCTGTCGCGCTCCTTCGTGGCCATGATCGCCACACTCGGCAGCCTGTATGAGGGCGTGCCGCGCCGGCGCGTGGTGACCGACATCCTGATCACGGTCAATACCTTTCCGGCACGGCTGCTGCAAGACTTCTTGCGCAGCAACCGGTCGGACATTCGGCAGACCGTCACCGCGCTGGCACGGCGGGCCGTGTTTGCCGCGCCCAAAGTCTCGTCGACAAACCCCTCCATTGCCTAAGCGGACTCGTGGGGCTGGCCCAGCCAATTTGGCGGACTGTGGTGCCACGGAAACACAGGTAAGCCCCGATGGCCTATTTGTTGCATGGGGTTCTAGAATTTCCGATTCACCGCCACATTCACTTTATGGAAAGCGAAACATGACCGTATTGCGCAAAGCTTTAACCCTTGGACTCTACGGCGCCGCCGCTGCAGCCGTTGCCACACTCACCCCCGTGTCGTTTGCGGTGGCCCAAACCACCGGCACCGCCAAAGAGACGACCTCGGCTCTGGAAGGCGTCACCATCGTCGGCTCGCGCCGGGTCAACGCCTCGGCAACGGACACACCGGTTCCGATTGACTTCATTGCGCTTTCCAAGGTGTCGGAGCAGGGTGGCCAGTTTGACCTGTCGCAGTCCTTGCAGTACCTGTCGCCGTCCTTCAACTCCACACGCCAGACCGGTGCCGATGGTGCCGATCTGATCGACTCCGCCGCGCTGCGCGGCCTGGGCTCTGACCAGACCCTGGTGCTGGTCAACGGCAAGCGGCGCCACACCACGGCCCTGGTCAACCTGTTTGGTGCACGCAACCGCGGCAACACCGGTACCGACCTGAACGCCATTCCAGTGCTGGCCATTGACAACGTGCAGATCCTGCGCGACGGCGCGGCCGCCCAATATGGCTCGGACGCCATTGCCGGCGTGATGGACATCACGCTGAAGAAGAACAAGGGCTGCGAAGCCGTGCTGGGCTACAGCCAGTATTCGGTGGGCGATGGAAAGAACTTCTTGCCGTCGGTCTACTGCGGTTTTGGCCTGGGTGAAAAAGGTGTCTTGGGCATTACGGCCGAATACTCGGACCGGGGCCGCTCCAACCGGGCCGAGCCCGACAACCCCCGCACCATTGGCGACACCCAGTCCAAGAATTCGACGCTGTACCTCAACGGCGAGTTGCCCACCACGGCCACCGGAAAACTCTACTTCACGCTGGGCGCCCAGAACCGCGACGCCTCATCGGCCGCTTGGGCGCGCAGTGGCGTGGGCTCGGACGACATTCCATCGCGCAACTCGGCGGCCATGTACCCCGCTGGCTTTGTGCCCTTCATCAACGGCGACATCAACGACCGCTACGGCATCATCGGGCACCGCTGGGTCGTGGGCGACTGGAACACCGACCTGTCGCAAACCTATGGCTTCAACGAAATGCGCTACCGCATCTCCAACACCATCAATGCATCTCAGGCCAACCTGGACCTGTTGGCTGGCGGTGCGGGCAAGAGTGCCAGCGTGTTTCAGGCTGGTGGCTTCTCGTTCTCGCAGGCCACCACCAACCTCGATTTCAGCCGATTCTTTGACGGCTTCTTCCAGGGCGCCAACGTGGCATTTGGCGCCGAATACCGCCGCGAAAACTACCAGATCTTTGCCGGTGAGGCTGGCTCGTATGTGGATGCCGACGGCGTGGGATTCGGTGGCAATGCGGGCAGCCAGGGCTTCCCCGGTTTTCAGCCAGGCGACGCCACCAACCGCAACCGCGAAAGCACCGCGCTGTATGCCGACATCGAAACCGACCTGACCCAGCAGCTCAAGCTTCAAACGGCGGTGCGCGCCGAGCGCTACAGCGACTTTGGCTCCACCACCACCGGCAAACTGGCGGCCAGCTTCAAGGCCACCGACGCGTTGCTGTTCCGCGGTTCGGCCAGCACGGGCTTTCGCGCACCATCGCTACAGCAGGTCTACTTCTCGTCCACCTTCACCGACTTCATCAGCGGTGTGCCGCAAGACGTGGTGTTGGCCCCCAACGGCGGCGCCATTGCCAATGCGGCCGGCATCCCCAAGCTCAAGGAAGAGAACTCCAAGAACTTCACCTTGGGCCTGACGCTCAAGCCCAGCAATACGCTGTCGATGACGGCCGACGTGTACCAGATCAACATCGACGACCGCATTGGCCTGTCCGGCCGCTTTGATGCCAACAACTACCCGGCATTGGGCGCCAGCCTGGCCGCTCTGGGCGTGGGACAGGCACAGTTCTTTGTGAACTCTATCGACACCAAGACCAAGGGTCTGGATCTGACGGTGGCTCACAAGGCCACGTTTGGTGCGGGCAAACTCTCCAGTTATGTCGCATTGAACCTGAGCCAGACCGATGTGGTCAACGTGCACGCACCGGCCTCGCTCAAGGGCTATGAATCGGTATTGTTGTCCGAGCGCGAACGCCTGTTCATCGAGCAGGGCGGACCACGCACCAAGGCCACCGTCGGTTTTGACTACAGCCGCGGCGCCTGGGAAACCAACCTGAAAGTCATCCACTTCGGCAGCCAGACCCTGGGCACCTTCTCGGGGACCGAAAACGGTGTGCCCAACGCCTTCTACGAGCCCAAGACCTCGGCCGACCTGAGCTTTACCTACAGCTTTGACAACAACACCAAGCTGACCTTTGGCGGCAACAACATCTTCAACGTCAAACCGACGAAGCAGGACCCGAATGAAACCGACAACGGCTTCATCTACGACAGCGTGCAATTTGGCTTGAACGGCGCCTCCTACTTCGCCCGGTTCTGGAAAAAGTTCTAGGCACAGTAAGAAACGGCGGATTCATCCGACCAATGTGTAGCCTCGCTACTGGATGAACCCGCCATGCACCACCTCCACTCTTTTCTCCGTTACCGGCGCGCGCAGCAAACCCTTGGCGCGCTGGCGGTGTTGCCGGCCCTAATCGGGGCGGTGTCACCGCTCTGGGCTGCGGCTGCAGCCACCTCTACTGCCACCGCTAGCGTGTGCGAGGCACGTTCCGGTGTGCAGCGCACCCCGGTCATCGAGTTGTTCACCTCCGAGGGCTGCAGTTCCTGCCCACCAGCTGACCAGTGGCTGTCCACCCTCAAAGGGCAGGCGGTGGTAGCCCAGGCTTTTCACGTGGGGTACTGGGACTACATCGGTTGGGTGGATCGCTTTGCAAAGCAGGCCAATACTGCGCGCCAAAAAGAAGTGGCCCGAGCCAACCACCTCAACAACATTTACACGCCGCAAGTCGTTCGCGACGGCAAAGACTGGCCGTTGTGGCGAACCGAGAGCCTGTTGCAGGGCAACCGCGTCGCGTCCTTTTCGGGCGCCAAGTTTCTAAATGCTGCGCCGCGCGCTACACAGACCAACACCGCTGCGCAAGCGTCGATTGCCATGCAGCGCATCGCGCAGACCGATCAGTACACCGCACGGGTTACCCCGGCGGACGGTGTGTCCCACTGGAGTGCCTACTGGACGGTTACCGAACATGGGCACAACTCCAAAGTGAAGTCTGGCGAAAACAAAGGCGAATTTTTGCAGCACGATTTTGTGGTGCGCCAATATGTACCCGTCGGCCGCTATGAAGGTGCCCAAACGCTAAGCTTTGCCAGCATTGCGCCGCAACCGGGGCATGCGCGCCAGGTCAACCTGGTGGTGCACGACAACCGCTCAGGTGAGCCCTTGCAGGCACTCAGCTTGCAGTGCAATTGAGTCACCACCCCATGCGCTGGCTACTGACCCTGCTCATGGGCGCTGCACTGGCGCTGGTGTGCGCCGTTGTTGGCGATTGGCTCACGCCACCCGCGCTGGCGCGCTGGACCATACAGATCAACGATGGAGATGACCTGCGCGCTGCGCTGGCCATGGTGGGTGTGCGCCACCTGCCGATATTCCTGATTGCCGTTGCATGCGGCAACCTTCTGTTTACCGCCGTCAAGCGCACCTCCATGGCCACTGTGGGCGTGGCCACCGTGCCCTATCTGCTGTACGTGCTGGGCACTGCCGTACAGGATTCGCTGGACGCCGCAGAGCCGGCCTTCAGCTGGGTGGCGTATGAGCCCGGCTACTTCATCTGGCCGCACTTCATCGCCTTGCCTCTGGGGCTGTTGGCGGCGGCGCGGATGGTGAAGCGACGAGGCGCGGGTCTCCAATAACCGGTCAGCAAAACGGCGAGCCATGGACGGGTCAGTTGGAGTCGGGCGCCTCAATTCGTTCCAGTTTGCTGGCCAGCGATGCCGATGACAAGGCGCCGAGGTGGATGTCCACCAGGCGGCCGCGGGCGTTGAAGAACAGCGTGGTGGGCAGTGCCGTTGAACCCAGTTGTTCACCCAGTTTCTTGCGGGAGTCCAGAACCACGTTGGCAAGAACCAGTTGGCTCGCAGTGAGGTATTTCTGCACGGTGACCGGGTTTTCGCCCTGGTTCGCAAAAACAAAAGTAACCCCTGCGAGCTGCTGCTGCGCTGCGGAAAGGACCGGCATTTCGCGACGGCAAGGCGGGCACCAGGTCGCCCACAGGTTGACAACCAGGGGCCGGCCATGGGCCAGACTGGCCAGGCTTTGCGGCGCTCCCTGCAGTGTCATGAGTGGAATTTCTTCAAGATCAGAGAGCGCCGGACCGCTGCCCATGCGGAGAATCGCGGGCGAGACGAACCACATCAGGGTGCCTGCCAGAAGCCCCAGCAACAGCGGTCCCCGCAGCACCACGCGCCTCCAGCCTTGCCACAGCGCGACGAGGACCGCGGCCAGTACACCGGCCCAAGGGGTGAAGCCGCCATCACGGATATCGAGCATGGTCCACGGCGCGCTGCGGTAGTTTTCAAACCACTCCAGCACGAAGGCCATGCGCGCGGCCAGGCCAGCGGCCAACAGCATATCGGTCAGGGTGGCGCCGATACGGACCTGCTGGCGTCGCCCGACGTAGTAGCCCACCACCGCTGCGACGGCGGCGCAGACCAGCAGAATCACCCAAGAAGTGGCCAGCGCAAACGGCCCGATGGTTATCGCCATTGGGCTACTCGACAACAAGCTGCACTGGGTGCATCAGGCCATGGTCGACCGTCGTCGCTGGGGTCAGGATGTGCTTTAGGGTTCACAGGATTGCCTTTGCTGGAATGGCTATGGGCGTGCCTTGGATTCGCGCATGAATTGGGCAATCGACGATGCCACCAGGTTCGGGCGTTTGATCCACGAATAGTGATCTACGGCAACGCCCTCAGTTTCAGACGCGTCCCAATGCAGGTGAATGGGCTTGCAGCGCGTAACCTTGTTGAGCAATGCCTGCGTGGCTTGGGCAGGCGCCCAGGAATCGGCGGCGAATGTAATCGCCAGTACCGTCCTGTCGAGTGCGCGCAGTTGGTGTTCGTAGTCCACCTGTGATCCAACCGGGCGGTATTTACCCGTGCGGGCAACGTGGCTCCAATCGCGCATCAAACCCGCCGCTTCCCGGCCACCAAATCCGATTCGTGCACCCGGAAAGTATCCAAGAACAGGTCCTACGATGCCGGACAAAGCAGTCAAGACCCGTACACCCCAACGCAACTTCCCCCGGTAGCAGGGCAAATGCACGCTGCCACTGGCAATCAGCACAACACCGGCAATGTGCTCGGGGTTGCCCGCGGCTGCGAGGAGCGCCATTTGACCACCCAGACTGTGGCCGCCCAGCCAGATCGGAGCACGCGGTGTGCGGTGACGCACTGCGGCAATCAGCGCAGGAATATCCAGCTCGACCAGATGGCGGTACCCGAAATCACTGGCTCGGCCCGCACGAACGGAACTGCTGTCAATGCCCCGCCAGTCGGGCGCACACAGCTGCACCGCGTGTTGGGCCATTTCATTTCCGAGGTGGCGATAGACTTTGGCGGGCGTCCCCAATGCCGAAAGGAAGATGAGCACTGGTGCTAGGGTGTCAGGGGTTGGATAAAAGGTCGCATTGAAGCGATGCTGGTCATTCGCGGTGATGGTCAGCGTCTGTGGCTTCGTCATGGTGCCGGTAGCTTACCGGGTTTGAGGCCGGGTAACAGAACGCAAGTCCGGCGCCGGCGGCCTTGATAACGGCCGGTCGCATGAACATCGATGCATTAAATCCGGTGCTAGCCCTCGTGAAATATGGTTATATAGCTATATAAACAATAGCAAATTGGTCCCAATGCAACAAACTGCGGGACAGGCCTACCCATACCCTTGCAGCCATCAGGTTGACCGTTTCGCCATGTGCCGGCCATTGCCAAGCTGTGTGTCCATACAGTATCCTATGGTCACATTCCGCATTTGTCCACGCATTCATGACCCGTACCACCGTCATCAACCACATCGCTCTGGGCCGTACCCACGCCCGGCGACTGCGCGACATCTACCGCTCGGCCGGCTGGCCCTGCCAGGACAGTGTGGAGGTGGAGTTGCTCGCCGCAGGACTGCTGGAGCGGCTGGTGGAACCCAGCGGACACGACAAGGTCCGGTTGACCGACACCGGTATCACGTTTCTGGCACAGGCCTTTCACAGCAACCGCCAGGCTCGCTCGGCGCACGAGGCGCTGGTCGACCGGGTGGCACAGCAGATGCTGCGCGACGGGCGCATTGTCTGGACCGACCTGAGCATCCGCGCTCGGCTGCCAACCCAACTGGATGAGAAAACGCGCTGGAAGATCTGCATGCCCGATGTGTTTTCCATCCGCAACACCACGGTGGCGGGCTACCTTGAGCCGGTGGTGCACGAGATCAAGGTCAGCCGCGCCGACCTGCTGGGTGATCTCAAGTCCCAGGACAAGCGCGACAGCTACCTGGATGCGGGTGGCCAGTGCTGGTATGTGCTGGGGTGCGACCGCAAAGGCAAGCCCATTGCGCAGGCCGACGAGATACCCGTCGAATGCGGCGTAATGGTTTGGCAGGGCGATCGTCTGGAGGTCGCTCGCAATGCGCCCAAGCGCGCCGTGGCAGACCTGCCCTTTGCGCTGTGGATGGTGTTGGCCAAATCCACCCCTTTGCGCGCCAGTGCCGACCTGGGGACCGACGGACCTGACCAAACCATGCTGATCGAACGCGATCCGGACACGCCCGCAGAGCCACTGCCATGAGCCAGGTGTCGGCTGACAACGCGGCAGAGGTTGGCACAGCGCAAGCCTATGCCGTCTCGGTGCGCAACCTGTGTGAGTTTGCCGCCAAGCTGGGGGACCTGGACTTGCGCTTCACCCCGTCGCCCACCGCACAGCAGGGGCGCGAGGGGCACCAGCTGGTGGCCAGCCGGCGCCCGCCGGGCCACGAGGCAGAGGTCACGCTCGCCGGCACGTTTACAGGCTCCGGCGCAGGGACCAGCCTGCGGGTGAGTGGCCGGGCCGACGGCTACGACCCCGCGCGCAACGTGCTGGAGGAG
>Ga0208514_100807_pt1 | contig 11923 bp, 12 predicted proteins | sample LakWasMet70_HOW9_2_FD_183900 | JGI IMG/M metagenome (GOLD analysis project Ga0208514, IMG submission 183900) | Freshwater sediment methanotrophic microbial communities from Lake Washington under simulated oxygen tension - Sediment Metagenome... | ecosystem: Environmental > Aquatic > Freshwater >...
TGACCGAATTCATAACCGGTACCAACCACTTCCATACCTAAGTCTTCATAAGCACCAATGACGTGACGTGGACGCAAGCCGCCTATGTACAACATAACGCGTTTGCCTTGCAGACGTGGTTTGTACTTGTCGATAACAGCTTGGTATTCGCTTTCATACTTGGCGATAACTCTTTCAGCGCCAGCTTGGATGGTTTCATCAAAGAAGGAAGCAATTCTGCGTAAAGATTCAGCAATTTTGGTTGGACCGAAGAAGTTGTACTCAATCCAGGGAATCTTGTACTTTTCTTCCATATGCCGTGCTATGTAGTTCATTGAACGATAGCAATGGATCAGGTTTAACTTAACTTTGGGCGTTTTTTCAATTTCAGCAATCGTGCCGTCACCAGACCACTGAGCTACTACGCGCAAGCCCATTTCTTCTAACAGTGTTCTTGAGGCCCAAGCATCACCGCCGATGTTGTAATCGCCGATTACGGCAACGTCATAAGGTGTCGTTGGAAAGCTATCATCGCCGTCGCGGTTTTCTAAAACCCAGTCCCGAATGGCGTCATTGGCAATATGATGGCCTAATGATTGTGATACACCACGGAAACCTTCGCAACGTACCGGCACAACTGGCTTGCCGATTTCTTTGTTAGCTTTTTTTGCTACCGCTTCAATATCGTCACCGATCAAGCCGATTGGGCATTCTGACTGGATACTGATACCTTTGTTTAACGGAAACAGTTCTTCAATTTCGTTCATGATTTTGGCAAGCTTTTTATCGCCGCCGAACACGATGTCTTTTTCCTGGAAATCGGACGTAAAGTTCATGGTGCCGAAAGTATTAACGCCAGTGGTACCTACATAGTAGTTACGACGACCAGCACGAGAATACTGTCCACAGCCTACCGGGCCGTGTGAGATATGAATCATATCTTTAATTGGGCCCCAAACCACACCCTTGGAACCAGCGTACGCGCAACCACGAATGGTCATAACGCCTGGTTGGGATTTACGGTTTGAAGTAATACATTTGTTGGATTTTTCCAAGGATTGATCGTTAACAGCCAAATGCTTGGCGCGATCTTTCTTAGCTTGTTCTGGATAAACTTCCAGCACTTCCTGGATGAGTGCTTCGGTTTCTTCTCTGGTTAAAGCGGCCATTTGATTCTCCTACTTATGCCGTGGGTAATCCCCCAACAGACAGGTTTTAGGAAGGAAACAGTAGATGGGCAATTACATAACCCATCACACCGTAGGTTTCGATGGACTGACCTGTGTCAGTCCATCCTATCGCGTTTTAAAGCTTACGCAGTTGCTTCTGCAGCAGCTGTAATACCGATGATTGATTCATCTTCTTGATCGATAATGCCAAATTCCATCATCAATTCTTCCAACTCATCCATAGTGATTGGAGTTGGGATGATGAAGTTTTTGTTATCACGAATTTTTATAGCCAATTGACGATATTCATCCGCTTGTTTTGCTTTTGGTTCATATTCGATAACAGTCATACGGCGAATTTCAGCGCGTTGTACAACATTGTCACGTGGAACGAAATGGATCATGGTAGTACCGATTTTTGCAGCTAATGCTGAAATCAGTTCATCTTCACGAGCAGTTTCACGTGAGTTACAAATTAAACCAGCCAAACGAACGCTGCCTGAGTTAGCGTATTTAACGATACCTTTAGCAATGTTGTTAGCGGCATACATCGCCATCATTTCGCCCGAGCAAACGATGTAAATTTCTTGCGCCTTATTTTCACGGATCGGCATGGCAAAGCCACCACACACAACATCCCCAAGTACATCATAAAAAACGAAGTCAAGTTCATCATCATAAGCCCCTTCTTCTTCAAGAAAGTTAATTGCCGTGATTACACCGCGACCAGCACAACCAACTCCTGGCTCAGGACCGCCTGATTCAACACATTTGATGCCGCCGTAACCGACTTTTAATACATCTTCCAGTTCCAAATCTTCAACGCTACCAGCTTCAGCAGCTAAGCTCATGATTGTAGTTTGAGCTTTTGCGTGTAGAATTAAACGTGTAGAATCAGCTTTTGGATCACAGCCGACGATCATTACTTTATTACCTAATTCTGCTAAAGCAGAAACCAGATTTTGAGTTGTAGTGGATTTACCAATCCCACCTTTACCGTAAATTGCACATTGACGTAATGCCATGACTTTCTCCTGTATAACAATGTTGTTGATGACATTTGTTATAAAGCAAGCGCTGTGCCAACGTTGATTTTATTTATAAGGCAATGATTTTTATAATCTTTTTATATGATTAACCAACGTTTTATTGGTTGTCTTTCATACATTTTGTGGGGTTGTGTAAGCTTAGTAACAGTGGGGTTTTGTAATTTGTTTTAAATGTGGTCGCTTTTGGTTGAAATCTTTGTTAACTGGATACACTGCAATCACAATTACTTTGCACTCATCGCGTGTTCAAGCTACTAGTCCTCGCATCGTGTTTTGATGATCTCGGTCATTAACCAAGGAAACAAACCCAACAAACAATCATCACTCTGTAGCGCTTAGTACCAACAAAACTAAATAGTGCGGTGCGTTATATTGGTTGTGGTGTTTGTTGTGCGACAGCCCCGGATACCATGCCTTGTTTATATTATTGACATTCCGCTCCACCATTTATCGTTCTAACTTGCAAACATCCATGTACCGCCATGCTTGCCGCATGTTGACTATTCTTGATTGCTCTGTACACATCGAACTAACAACATTCACTACCTTTTTTGGCAGGTTATTTACACGCATGACTGCGAGTGTCCTGGTCAAGTTGACACTCCGGTATCAATGTTTAGGTTTAACCTTAAAGTTATTGCTTCCCTGCCCCAACCCCGCAAAATACTTGCTCGACAAACTCAATCAGGTTGAACATTGACTTAATTACTTAGTCAAATAGTAGCAGGTGCATATTGCAGCCGTTGCTAAGATTGGATACCACTTTTAGCCAATAAAAAAACTACAGGAGTAAGGACATGAACCGTATTCAATGGGCATTACACCCAATAAAAACCGTTGCTTTAACCATGGCATTAGTTGGCACTGTGACTTGTGCCATCGCATCCGAAAACGAATGTAAAGTTGAGTTTTTTGAAAACGCGCAGTATACGGGTAAGAATTTATTAATAGAAGGTGCCACTCAATTACCGAAACTGGACAATGTGAACGGTGATAATTGGGATAGACGTATCGACAGCTTAAAAGTTGGCACTAAAGCGAAGGTGACTGTTTTTCAAAATCCCCGGTTTGAGTTGACATTAACTGAAATGGCCAAACGCCCGGACCTGATGCGCGCTATGGGCGTAACTGAGCAAGACATTAAAGAAGATTCTGAATTGATTTTTATTCCGAATTCAAAAATTCATGACTTGGGCGATTTTAATTTCCATAAAAAAATCCGATCATTGAAGATTGAATGTGTTGAGTAACCGAGTTTGAAACTGTTAATTAAGATAGCACTGTTGGCACTTGATACAGCATCTATAGCTGTATCAGGTGCCTAACAGAAAAGTCATGCTATGCCATCAGTAAGGCATTTACTTTAATGCTACTCAAGAGCAAATCTATCTGTTGCAAGCTTCATCGTTGAAAAAGTCTTTGCGCTTTGTGCAGATCTTCGGGCATCAGATGACAAACAAAATCCAGTAAGTTCTTAATCCGCTCTCTGATGTAGGCAGCAGATGGTTACAGATTCTTGTTTGCTAAGTCCGTTAAATAATGTCTTCTAAGCACGGAATCTTCGGGAATAAAATCATTCTCGATAACAGGTGCTGCAGTTGCAGTCTGATCAGGCACTGTATTTGCTGCCGGTTTAACGACAATCGCATGCATGCTTTCATGATGTCTGCGCAATACAGAATCAGTTGGGTATGGATGCGTTAGCGCTTTACGCTCAGTATCTAAATGGGCCAGGTAATGTCTTCTAAGCACAGAATCTTCAGGTATTTTCGGTTCTGCAACGGTGTTAATGACTTTAGCAACCACAGAACTGACTTTTACCGGTTCGATAACGGGTTGAGTCTCAACAGCTTGCTCAACGACTAAATCTGGAGTTGATGGTTTTTCAGTTGTGACTTGAGCAGGCTCAGTTGTGACAGGTTTTGCAGGTGTTGTAGGTGTTGCATCGCTGATTTCAACAGCTTTGCGACTCAACAAACCATTTATTTGCTTTGTTATATTTGAATTTGGAAATTTACGCGTAAACCAAAACCCTAGCGCAATAAATACCAAAACATAAACCAAAATTTCCATCAATTAACCTCGTAATAATTTTTTAGTGGCCAAAGAGCCGTTATGGATCGTTGAACAAACGCATTCATTAAATCCGTACCCTTATTCAAGCAACTTAAGGGCCATGTATATTTTTACTTATAATTCAATAACTAGCAATCAAAGATAAATGTATTTGGGTTATATGCACCAATTTAATGCGGTTGATATACACCGATCTGGATTTTTATCACTGAAAGATAAGCTAAATTCGCTCACGCCGGGTTGAGATATTGGTTTGTAAGCTGAGGCTACTAATGTAGAGGCTGGACCTGTTAAATCGAATTGATAAACCTTCCCGTTAAACCAGTTAACGGGAGGTTGATTTGAAAGTTATGGCATTAAAGCGCTTTGTAACAAGCCCATAGTGCCTGTGCCACCTTGAGTTTGCACATACTGCAAAATTACTGGAATAAATTTACTAACCATGCCGGAACCTAATCCCAGGTTTTGAAATGAACTGGCTAGCGTGGCCATATTTCCCAAACTGTTGCCAGAACCTAACATACCAGCGGCACTTCCCAGCAAACCGCCAGCGCCGGAACCGGATGAATTTAAAGCAGGCGCAGCAGCTAACAATTGAGACATTCCTGGGACGGATTGACTAACTTGTCCGAAACTGCTCGGACTCATGACTTGTCTAGCTAATGAAAAAATTGAACCTGCCCCACCAGTGGCCTGCTGTGGGGAAATCCCCAATTGTTGCACTAAAATATTGACTAAACTTGATGATGCGCCAGCATTTGGCAGTCCTAAACTGGAGGCTGCCGCACCAACAGCAGGCATCGCACTGGACATGCCACTAGCCGTCGGTTCTGTTGGTGCTGAAACGCAACCGGTCAGTGCGCTGATTACTGTAACAAGCGCAGTTATTGCTAATTTATTCATTCGATAACCTCTTTGATGAATGTTAAAAATTTAATTCTAAACTAGTTGGTGTTCTACAGTTTGAATTATCCGCTCGTTGTCCTGTATACCAGCTGAAGCTGGTTTAATGGGCGATAACAATCAATAGTTAAAAACTCGCCTTGCTTAAAGTACTGTTTTTGAAAGGTGAGCTGTTAATCCAGCAAAATGCCGATGCTAACTGACTGGTTAACAAAGGCATTAGCTAATATTCAACCCATTATGTCAACTAGCTTACATTGTTTATTTAGTACATCCTGCCGGTGCTTTATTGACAGCCTTGGTTATAACCGCCGCATCTTGCTGACTGTTATCAATGTGAACAACTCTAGCCGTGATACTACAGGGAGCGTTTGCCAATGTTTGATTTAGCAACTTCCACTGCCCATTGTCGGCAACTGTAATCGGTGCACTAGTAATCGCCTCTCCTGTGGTCGCATTAGTTAACATCACGCCGATATTAGTTACCATACCAAACTTTTGCGTAAACTTAACGGTACCCGTCGCAGTGAGTGCGTTTTTGGCAGCAACCCAGGCCACCTTACTGACTGTTATCTGTTTAATCGCGGTATCGTTAATAACAGGGGGGACCACAGTAAATTTTAAATCCGATTGAGTCGGCGACAAACCGGCAGCAACGTTTTTATACTTCGCAAGGAAGGAGACCGAGTAAATCGATGGATCAACTGCTTTATATTGAGCTTCAGTAGGCGTCCATTTAAATGTAGACATCCATTTTCCAGCATAAGTACCAGACTTCACATAGACAGCTTTGCCCAGTTTTGCACCTTTTGGCAATGTACTGGATGTAATGAAAACAGTATCGATACTGCTTGAACTTCCTGTTGCAACGATCGGCATGGTAAATGGAACCCCAACTGTTACAGTTTGATTGGATAATGAATCAAAAAGAGGTTGAGAAGCGTTTTGGACGACTATATGGATAGTTCGATTACTAACAGCCGTAGTTCCATAAGAATTCGTCGCGGTAAATTTTATTGCAACACTCGGATAGTTTGCAGCATCACCAAGCTGTGTATGCCATGTGAATTTTGGTATTTGCAGAGAACTACCGCTGCATGCACTATAGACAAAAGAAGTGTTACTTGTATTAATGGATGGTGTTGCAGTGTAACTCAAAGATACACTGTTATATCCATTCGGATCTGTAGCTTGTACACAAAGCGACACTGAATGACCTTCTTCCACATAAATCACGTTATTGGTCATGGAAGGCGAGCTGTCACTCAATGTTATTACCGGTTTTGCAGCCTGTGGCGTTTGCGATGTTCCACTTGACGTTACAGAGGTGGCACCAGCCCACGCATCAGATACTATTTCATAATGACTGTTATTACTTATGACAAACCCCATAGACAATACCAAGGCTGTTTTTGTAAACCTTCTCACGCGATAGATAGTGTTATCGGACAAAATCGGCAAATTATGCAATGTAAACCTTTTCATTAACTCTTTTCCAAATAAGTAACTTGAATATTCTCATCAAAATTTCAGATTTAAACTCACTGAAAACAATGAGAACGAAAAATTATCCAAACTGGTGCCAGCCCCACCGGATAGGCCATAGCCTTTTTGGCGCTTATAAAAATCCACGCCACCAGATACGCGTAGCCGTCCAAAAAACTCTTTGCCAACTTGAACGCCGCCGCCAATTGCGCCAAAGCCAGCTAAACGATAATCCGATGAATAATGATTATCTATGCGCTGGGCAACAAAAACAGGTTGGTAAAAATCGGCGGCATTCTGGGTGTAATAACGAATTCTGGGAGTAATTTGCCAACCGTACCAGACGGGCTGTATCCATGAAGCCTCAAAGGTATGCGAGTCTATCCCCCAGGTGTCCGCGTAAAACCGGTAATCCATATGCAGTGCAGCGGAATTTAAGCCGCTAAAATTTCGCACATAACGGAGCAACAACCCCATCTGGTTTCGCGATCCAGGTCGGCTGTCACGCAGATAGCCATAGCCATATTGCGGATCATATGCCCAGTTGGCATAGACGTATTTGTAAGGATCAGACAAATAACCAGCGCTGTAGTTGTAGGTTAAATTGGCCTGCAGTAACGAGTTTTTATCCAGAATTTGGGTGACACCCAGCATCGTCTGATGACTTTCTTTATCGCCACCCACACCACTGGCCTTGCCTTTGCTGCCATCAGCCAGTTTTACGATTTCCCAAACGTGGTCAGAGGCGTAACCATAACCAGTTGCCAGGGTGGTGCGTTTGCCATTCAGCTCCCACCGGCCGTCAACATTAAAAAAGTTAGATACATAGTCGTTCTCGCTGGATCGCCCGACATCAACGTTCATGGTGACTTTGTCCATAACGTAACTGGCGCTTAAATCCACAGAATCGCGCACATCATGGATAGAAGCCGATGACATAATCATGGAGTAAGCTTTGTTGCTTGGCCCACCTGTGTAGCCTGAAATTCTTGGCGTCAGCAACACTGGAGATGCACCAGTAACCACATCTTTAACGCCATTCACTTTAAAACTAAGACTGTCATTGACCACTAAATTACCTGTTGCCTGGTAAGCATCAACACGCATTCGATTGCCACTTTCAGAATAGCGGGTAAAATTGCTTTCTACGCCACCAGCTTGAGGCAGTAAGTCAGCAGAGCTTATTCCAGGCAAAGCTAACGCAGCTGCGGTTAAGACAGCCAAACGGTAACTTTTTGGCTGGTCAGTTACAGCCACAGCCGCCTCCACCAACGCCATAGCCACCGGAAGACGCTTCTTTTGAACTGAACGTGTGTTTCATAATGGCTGCGTCCAGCGCATTTGGCTCGAGTGCCATTTGGGGTTTGGCAAGGTTGCCTCGTTCCCAAGGTTCAATTTTGTTGGCACAACCTGTTAACATCATTAGCAGTGTGATGTTTATCAGCAGCAAAGCATGTATGTTCAAACCCGCCCTCCCAGTCTGGCATTTGTGATTAAAATCAGTTTCACTTTGATAGTTAAAATACCCTGGACCAATCTTAGGAAGAACGCACACGTAGTCCTAAACAGCGAGGTGCAAGCAATGTCTGCAAAGGCCGCGCATTATGCGCAGTTTGCAATTCAGGGTTGTTTTTGCGATGGGTTTTAACAAGCATCGTTACACTGCAAACTAAACTTTGTACATCAAACCCATCCATAGCATATGGGGAGTTTTTGCTTTGTACAAGCTATCAACTTTAAATTACACAATAATTACACAATTATTGTGCCAATAGTTTTATCTTTTAATTTCAATTGATTAACAAATAATCGTTAATAAATCCAACCTTATTGGTTGAAAAAACCCAATCTAATTGGGGTTTTGAACCCATTGCCAAAATATCCCGGATTTGCAGCCATATTTTTTGGTTGTATCCAATAGTGAGCAAAATCCTGTCATAAACCTGTAATTAATTGCTTTTAGGAAACAATCCATTAAGTACAATGATCATAGTATTATCCAAAGCGGCAACTATATTTTTAAGTGTATTTTAATCAATACTTTAATCACTTAATTAGGCTAATTTATGAACGCATTTTATAAAGATATTATGATTGCCATGATGTTTATGGTTGGCATCTTCGGATTTGTTGTGGGTGAGTTTATTATTTCCTCGTCTTCGTTTGCAGGCGCAGTTATCACCAGTTATGTGGCTTTAAACCAAAGATTGAAATTGAATTTATCTAACAAATAAATTGCGATTGGTTTGTGATCAACAAAAGTGACTATAACTCAATTGACTGACTGCTGTGCGCTACAGGCTAAAGCCAGCATCATACAAAAACATCAATCTTTTCGGCTGTAACGGTCTGTACCGTTGAAGCAAGCAATTGCATCACGGCTTGGGCATTTTGCTTGTCAACATCCATGGCTTTTTTAAGCACTGCACCTTCAACACTGGACGTTGTAGTTGTTTGGTTTAAACCTGTAACTGAATTTAACATTGCTCCCCCTGGCTAATACAAAAATGCAATCTTCACCATACAAGTTAAGCATAGATCAACTTTATCCCCTTAACGCCCAAAATAATAACTACAAGCCAAGTCCGGTTTTCTAACAATGGCTTTTTTGCACGAAAAAAGTTGCGCAATTTCCGGTGTAAATCTTATTTTTATCTATACTGATTTTGTGCACCAGTTATCGTTATGCAGCATTAAACCGGCGCTACGCAATCCGTGTTTAGTATAAAACTCACTTAATCTTAGAGAAAAAGAATGTTTGTTATCATTGGTTATGTTTTGGTTCTTGGGTCTGTGCTTGGGGGTTTTCTTGGCGGTGGCGGTCATGCTGGCGTACTAGTACAACCATTTGAGGTCATCATCATTTTTGGTGCGGCACTGGGAGCCTTTATCGGAGGTAACTCAATCAGCCTGGTTAAGCGCACTATGGCTGGAGCCACTGGGACCTTAAAAGGAAACATCTACTCAAAAGCGTTTTATATTGAATTAGTGTTATGTTTTTATGCAATTACTAACAAAACCCGAAAAGAAGGCTTACTTTCATTAGAAGCCATTATCGAAAACCCCGAAAGCAGTTCCTTATTCACGCCCCTGGTCTTAGCAGACCATCATTTAATGGATTTCATCTGTGACCATTTGCGCTTGATTGTGACCGGCGTTGAGGTACATCAACTGGAAGAATTAATGGATCAGGAAGTTGAAATTCACCATGAAGAAGCACACGGGCCGATTAAAGCCATCCAACGAATTGGCGACGGTATGCCGGCATTTGGTATCGTTGCGGCGGTAATGGGCGTGGTACACACCATGGAATCCATTAGTTTGCCGCCAGCCGAACTGGGCAAGCTAATCGCGGCGGCGCTTGTTGGAACATTCTTGGGTATTCTGATTTCTTACGGATTTATTGCCCCAGTCGCTTCATCAATGGAAGAACGCGCAGAAGATTGCACCAACGCTTACAAATGCGCTCAAAAAGGTTTGCTTTGCTGTGCTAAAGGCATTTCACCTGCAATGACCGCTGAATACATGCGCTCTATGATTACCTCAAATCTTCGCCCAGGTTTTGCAGAGCTGGAATCGCAATTAAAAGCCAGTAAATAATTAGGTAACCGACTATGGCTGAATTACAACCGATTATCGTTAAAAAGATCAAGAAAGGTGGGCACGGACATCATGGAGGTGCCTGGAAGTTGGCGTATGCCGACTTTGTAACCGCCATGATGGCTTTCTTTTTATTGATGTGGCTGCTGGGCACTACCGATGCCGCCACCCGTAAAGGCATTTCAGAGTATTTTAACGACCCCTACAAAGCCTCCTTGGAAGGTGGGAAAGATGTCGGCGCTAGAACCAGTTTAATGGAGGCTGGCGGCTCTGATTTGATCACGCAAGATAACGGTCAGGATCAAAATGGCGCAACCGAAGACAGCCAGCCTACGCCGGAAGAAATTGAAAAACAGATGGAAAAAATGGATCAGGCCAAGTTGGAAGAGTTAAAAGAAAAAATTGCCAAAATGATCGATGAAAACGAAAAACTGAATGAATTTAAGGAACAGATTAAATTAGAAACCACCCCGGAAGGTTTGCGGGTGCAGATTATTGATAATAAAAATCAACCCATGTTCAAATTAGCCAGTTCGGAAACTGAACCTTCCGTAAAAACAATCTTACAGCAACTGGCGCCAGTGATTAACGAACTGCCCAACAAAATTTCAGTGAATGGGCATACCGATGCCAGACCGTTTCCGCCTAATCAAACCGGTTACACCAACTGGGAGCTATCCAGTGACCGAGCAAATGCAGCTCGACAGGAAATGGTTAAAGGTGGCTTGTCTGAAGGTAAAATATTAAGAGTGACAGGCTTATCGTCCAGCATACCTTACAACCCTCAAGACACAATGGATCCAATGAATCGCCGGATTTCCATTATTGTAATGAACAAAAAAACCGAAAATCAAATTCTTGAGCAGGCAGGATCAGAAGTCACACCCACTGAACTACCCAAAGAAGTGGAAAAGTTAAAACCGTAACCCATCCTATCGTCAGCCGAGGTAATGCAGATTAGTATTACCTCGGCGATCAACTCCGTTCAATTCCATTAGTCACCATGCCGCTCAACCCGCAAGCACCGCTATATTGAGACGCAGGTTTATATTCCCAACATTAATTATGACCAAGTCTACAAATTGCCGTAACACTAACGCTTAGCCAGTTTACATTTATTTTGGATCCCCTACACTAACCTTGAAAACGTTAAACCCCAGGAGATTCTAAATGACTACCATTACACATCAGCAAGCTGTCAATGCCACATTTATATTTGTAGGCGTCACTTTATTTACCATGCCAGACTTGGTGTTAGGCTTGGTAACCGAAATCCTGCATCTTGGGCTGGAAGTCGCCCACTTATTGTTTGAATTTTTGGAAATCGCATTAGATCATGTCATAGAACACCTGTTTGAAACTGAAGTGCACGAGACCCAAGTGATTGTGTTTTACATGATAGTTTCAATGGGGGCCGTGGCTGGCTTTTTTATATTCCGTGGATTACGAAAGTTTTTTACAAATACCACCCGAAACATCAAAACTGCCTATACCCAAACCACAGCCGATGCAAAAAACTATTGGCATGGGCAATCATTAATCGGTAAATTTAAACTGGTATCACTATCAACTACTGGCATAGTTCTGTTCGTGATGTTTGGGTTTTAAGGCCAACTAACAATGACTGACTGATGATTGTCAGCATATTGCCGCTAACCTAGC
>Ga0208514_100812_pt1 | contig 11892 bp, 10 predicted proteins | sample LakWasMet70_HOW9_2_FD_183900 | JGI IMG/M metagenome (GOLD analysis project Ga0208514, IMG submission 183900) | Freshwater sediment methanotrophic microbial communities from Lake Washington under simulated oxygen tension - Sediment Metagenome... | ecosystem: Environmental > Aquatic > Freshwater >...
CCCAAACGCCTAGTCGTGGTGGTGTGCAATTTCACCCCCACTGTGCAGACCGGCTACCGGCTGGGCGTGCCCCATGGCGGCCAATACCGCGAACGCCTGAATACCGACTCCGCCCACTATGGCGGCAGCAACACCGGCACGCCGTTGGGCGCCGCCAGCGCGCAGACCATGCCCTGGCACGGCAAGCCGCACTCCATCTTGCTGAGTCTGCCACCATTGGCTACAGTGGTACTGGAATGGACCGCCTGAACACCGCCACCCTGCAAGCCGGCCACCCCTGGCCGATGGGAGCCTCGTGGGATGGGCACGGCATCAACTTCGCCGTTTTTTCGGTCCACGCCCAGGCCATGGACCTGTGCCTGTTTGATGCGGCGGGCAGCGTGGAAGTGGCGCGTCTGCGGCTCACCGCCCACACCAACGATGTGTGGCACGGCTATCTGCCGGGCGCCCGACCCGGCCTGCTCTACGGATGGCGGGCCCACGGCCTGTGGCAGCCGGACCAGGGTCACCGCTTCAACCCCCACAAGCTGTTGCTGGACCCCTACGCCCGCGACATCGTGGGCACGTATGCCTGGAACGATGAACACTTCGGTTTTGACCGGCAGCAACCCGCGCAGATGGACCCGCGCGACAACGCCGTAACCGCATTGAAGACCCGCGTGGTGGACGACCATTTTGACTGGGGGGACGATCGACCTCCCCACATCCCCATTGCCGATACCGTGTTGTATGAGCTGCACGTCAAGGGTTTTTCAAAGTCCAACCCGAACGTGCCAGCGGCCTTGCGCGGCACCTACGACGGCTTGGCGCACCCCGCGTCCCTCGCGCACATCAAGGCCCTGGGCGTCACCACGCTGTCGCTGCTGCCGGTGCACTATGCGGTGAACGAAGAACGCCTGGTCGAGAAGGGGCTGTGCAACTACTGGGGCTACAACACGCTGGGTTTTTTCGCCACCAGCCCGGCGCTGGCCTCCCACCAGCACTGGTCGACCGCCCGCGATGAGTTCCGCGCCATGGTCAAGGCCATCCATGCCCAGGGCCTGGAGGTGCTGCTGGACGTGGTGTTCAACCACACCGCCGAATCGGATGAGTTGGGCCCCAACTTGAGCTTTCGCGGCCTTGACAACGCAAGCTACTACCGCCTGCTGCCCGGCAACCGTGCCCTGTACGAGAACTTCAGCGGCTGCGGCAATACGCTGGACATCCGCCAGCCACGCGTGCTGCAGCTGGTGCTGGACAGCCTGCGCTACTGGGTCAGCGACATGCATGTGGACGGCTTTCGCTTTGACCTGGCGCCGGTGCTGAGCCGTGGCGACCACGGGTTCGAGCGCGGTGGCGCCTTCTTCACGGCGATTGCGCAGGACCCCATTTTGTCGCGCACCAAGCTGATTGCCGAGCCCTGGGACATTGGGCCGGGTGGCTACCAGCTCGGCGCCTTTCCCCACGGCTGGATGGAGTGGAACGACCGGTTCAGGGATGCCATGCGCGGCTACTGGCTGCACAGCGCCCAGCCGCCACGTACCCGGGGGGACTTTGCGCTGCGCCTGTGCGGCTCGTCCGACCTGTACCAGCACCGCCAGCGGCGCCAGCGCCCGCCGGCCGAATCGGTCAATTACGTCGTGTCACACGATGGCTTCACGCTCACGGACCTGGTCAGCTACAACGTGCGCCACAACGAGGCCAATGGCGAACACAACGCCGACGGCCACGCCGACAACCTCAGCAACAACTGTGGCGTCGAGGGCCCCACGGAAGACTCCGCCATCCTGGCCCTGCGGTCCCGTTTGCAGCGCGCGCTGCTGGCGACCACGCTGCTGGCCCAGGGCACGCCCATGCTCTGCGCGGGCGATGAGATGGGCCACAGCCAGGGCGGCAACAACAACCCCTACTGCCAGGACAACGCGACAACCTGGATCAACTGGACGCTGGCCGATCAGACGCTGATCGCATTCACGGCCCGGGTTCTGCGCCTGCGCCACCAGTTGCTCCCCTTGGGCCACCAGTGGTACAGCGGCCTGCCCACGGCCCGCGGGCCGGCCGACCTGGCCTGGATGGGCGCCAGCGGTGAGTCCCTGCAGGTGCAGTCCTGGAACGACCCGAGCGATGGCGTACTGGGCTGCCTGATCGGCAAGCCTGGGCGTGCCACCACGCCCTTGTTGCTGCTGGTCAACCCTGACTCCCGCGATTGCCCGTTTGCGCTGCCGCCGGGGCCGTGGCAGGCCCTGCTGGACACCGCCCACCCGCAGGGCGAGACCGATTGGCAAGGTGAAGGCCACTTCCCGCTGCAGGCCCATTCCCTGGCGCTGCTGGCGGTATGCCCGGCCGACTGACACGGGTTCAACCTTGCCGCCTAAGCGGCTGTATAGGCTTCCCGGTGTCTTTCCACATAGTCCACCAGCTTTTCCCAAACCGTTGCATCGCCGCAGATCTGTTCGTTCAGCCGTGAAAACTCCTGGGCCTGGTCGGCACGGAGCTTCTCCAGCCACAGCTCGCGCAGCGGCGCAAAGAAGTGGGGGTCCGCGAAAGGGAACATCAGTGACGAGGCTTCTATGCACCAGGCGGCGGTTTCCGCGCCAATGCGCCGGTAGGCGTCGACGAAGTCGGAATATGGCGGGTTGTTCGGGAAATCTGCCTCGTAGAAGTACGCCAAGCCACCGTTGTCGATGATGCCCTGCGCAGATTCCACGAGAAGCAGCGTCTGCAGCGGTACTGGTAACGCGGTGATGTCTCCACCCGCCGCATCCAGGCACATGACGGCGTAGTCGTAGGGCTCGTCGATGGGTGATGGACTCATGCTGCCAAGCATTGCGTGAGTGGAGTGCGTGCCATGGTGTGTGCGTGTTCTCGAAGCAAGACGACAGTCGAGTTTAACCAGACGCTCTTTCTTCACTTGACACTAGACCGACCGGTCTATAGACTAATTGCCATGAAACCTGATTCACCCGGCATTGCGCCCCCTCAGAGCACACCCGCCACCCGCGACCGACTGATTGCCGCCATGCAGGGCGCCCTGCGCAGCAAGGGCTACCACGGCGTGGGGCTGAGCGAGCTGCTGGCCAAGGCCCAAGCGCCCAAGGGCGTGCTGTACCACCACTTTCCGGGCGGGAAGTCCGAACTGGCCGTGGCCGCCATCGAGGCCGTCATCCACCAGCTCACCACTGGCCTGCAACGGCTGATGGCCCGCGACCCCGACCCGGCGCGGGCGCTGGCCACCTGGATGGACAGCGCCCAGAAGGTGCTGGCCGGAAGCGGCTTTGCCGAAGGCTGCCCGCTGGCCACCATTGCGCTCGAATCAACACCAGACGACACCCAGGTGCGCACCGCCCTGGCCCAGGGCTTTACCGCGATCCGCCAGCACCTGACGGGCACGCTGCACGGCGCGGGCATCGCGGAAAGGCGCGCGGCCCAACTGGCCGCCCTCATCGTTTCAGCCTATGAGGGCGCCCTGGTCCAGGCCCGCGTGGCCGGCCAGGTCGACGCCATGCGCGACACCACCGACGCACTGGTAGATCTGGTGCGCGCCAGCCTGCCACCCGCCCCCACCCGTTCGACCCTGGACACCCCAACACCATGAAACCCAACCCCACTGAGCCCGAACAACTCACGCTGCGCGCGGCCGACGGCTACCCCCTCATCGCCCTGCGCTATCCCGCCACGGCGCCGCTGCGTGGCCATCTGGTCATGGCCGGCGCCACCGGCGTGCCGCAACTGTTCTACCGCAACTTTGCGCTCTTTGCGGCCAGCCAGGGCTACACCACGCTGACGCTGGACTATCGCGGCATCGGCCTGTCCAGGCAGGGCACTTTGCGCGGCCTTCGCATGCGCTACCTGCAGTGGGCACATGACGACCTGAGCGCCGCCGTCGAGACGATGGCCAGCGACACTGTGCCGCTGTTCATGATCGGCCACTCGTTTGGCGGCCACGCTTTTGGCCTGCTGCCCAACCACGCGCGCGTGGCCCGCTTCTACACCTTTGCCACCGGCGCCGGCTGGCACGGCTGGATGCCCAAGGCTGAGCAGTGGAAGGTGCTGCTGATGTGGCGCATCGTCGGCCCCCTGCTGACGCGCTGGAAGGGCTATCTGGCCTGGAGCAAGCTGGGCATGGGCGAGGACCTGCCGCTGGACGTGTTCCGCGACTGGAAACACTGGTGTCGCTACCCCCGCTATTTCTTTGACGACCCGGCGATGGCCCACGTGCACGGCCTGTTTGCCAGCGTGACCACGCCGATCCGCGCGGCCAACGCCATGGATGACCTGTGGGCCCCACCGGCCTCGCGCGACGCCTTCATGGCCGCCTACCGCAACGCCGACTGCCAGACCATCGACATCGACCCACGCACCAGCGGGCTGGGCGCCATCGGCCACATGGGTTATTTCCGTCGAACAGCCCAGCCGCTGTGGGAAGAGGCGCTGCGCTGGTTTGGCGAACATCCGCGGCCCAAGCCCAAGGCCGCAGCCCGCGCACATCACCACATTGCAGGTGATGCCCTGGTAGCGGCCTAATAGCGCCATGCAGCACGCCACACCCTGGGCCGAGTCCTTTTCCACGCTGGTCAGCAGCCGGCGCAGCACGCGCGACTTTCTGCCCGATGCCATTCCCCAGACGGTGCTGGACGCCGTGCTGGCCGACGCCAATGCCTCGCCCAGCTGGTCCAACACCCAGCCATACCGCATTGCCATCGCAACAGGCGCACTGCGCGACCGTCTGCAAGCCGAGCTGACCCAGCTTTTTGATGCCGGCATGGCGGCACAGCGTGGCGGCTGGTGGGGCAAGCTGAAGCTGCTGCTGGGCCGCAAGGGCCTGCCCGATGGTGATTTCGTCACCAATTTCGAATACCCTAGCGACCTGCAGCCGCGCCGGCGCGCCACCGGCCATGGCCTGTACGCCTTGCTGGGCATTGGCCGCAAAGACACTGCGGCGCGCGAGGCGCAGATGCGCCGCAATTTCGAATTCTTTGGTGCGCCGACCGCCATCTTTGTGTTCGTACACAGTGGGCTGCGCGAGTTCTCGGTGCTGGACGCCGGTATCTGGCTGCAAACGCTGATGCTGTCGGCCCATGCGCACGGCCTGGCCACCTGTGCACAGGGCGCGCTGGCCACGTGGGCCGGTCCGCTGCGCGAGGCCTATGAAATTCCGCCCGACTACAAGCTGATCTGCGGCGTCTCCCTGGGCTACGCTTCCAGCCATCCGGTAAACCAGTTCAACCCGGGGCGGGCCGATGTGGCGGAATCACAGATACCGCAAAAGCTATCAATTCAGTAGCGCACTACGTATATTCCACGAGGGCTAGAGGCCCATTTAAATACAAGCGCCTGGGCCACAGGCCTGGCGGAGCAGTTGAGTACACCAGCGATCGCGGCCCGCTCTGGAGTGTCTGATCAGCGCCCTTGGCGGATGCGCTGCTCCGACAGCTCATGCAGATACACCTCCAGGTTGGTGTAGCCTGCAACCCCCAGCCACTGGAGGGATAGCTGGGTGCCGTTATGGTCCTGCACCGACGGGTTGAGGCCCCGCTCAACCTCCCACGCATCGGACATGCCGTCGCCATCACTGTCGGCGGGTGCAGCTTGCGCAATGCCCACAGGGAGTGCGCTTCCGTCTCCGGCGGGATTGATGCTGCGCGCCTGCGGCGCGATCTCTCCGCGCTCGACCGCGCCCATCAGGCGCTGGTCCATCGGATCGCGCGGAAATGATCCGGCACGAGCGACCGCGAGCGGCGCCAGATTCGCCGCGTCGGTATAGCTGATGAACGGAAAGTCGTGCCGCGAGGATGCGGCCCAGACTGGTGGGGTGGATGCCGGCGTTTGATCGGGATAGTCGTTGCAGCAGTACATCAGCGCGTAGTCACTGCGACCCGGGTACAGGCTGACCCGGTTTCCGGAAAACCAGGTGGACGTCAGCGGCGATGCGCCCTGCGGGGTGGCGATGTGAATCAGGCCATAGCGATTTGGCTCGGGCTGGGTCGGGCCCCGCACGATTGCCTGATTGCCCACCAGATTCATCCGGTAGTAGATAGGCTGGCCGCTGTCCGACGCCGATACCGTCGTGTTGTTCACATCGATGAAATAGCCCATGTCCCAGTACAGGTTGTTGGACAACTCCACATCCATCACCGATCCTGCGGCAGCGGCGCTCTCGCGGGAGAACTCGGGGTAGCGACCGAGAATGCGGTTGAAGACGTTGTGGTGCAGGGCCAGGCGGGTCAGCGCGTAGCCCTGCGCCGGGTTGCTGTAGTTGATCAGGACACCGCCACGGTCGGCATGTTCGCCCACCGTTTCGGCAATGATGCTGTTCTGGATCGTGACGTCGTTGGCAAAGGAAATCTCGACGGCCTCGTCGGTTGCGCCGCCAATCGACACCTGGTCGACGATGGCCCGGCGGGTATAGCGCATGCGCAATCCGTCGTCATGCCGCCCGTCGGGGCGGATGCGCACATGGCGCAGTATCCAGTTGTCGGCACGGCGGCTCCCCGCAATGCAGGAAATACTCTGATCGCAAAAAGGTTCCTCGGTCGTGTGGAACTGGCGAATGGAAATGCCGCCCGGCGAGGTTTGGCCTGCAATCGTGACATCCCCGCGCGTCAGGTGGATCGCCGCATCGATCAGGCCACTGACCGCGAACACCACGGTGCGCGGTCCCTCCTCGTCCAGCGCGGCCTGCAGTGAGCCAGGTCCGGCCGGATTGAGAGTGGTGACCGCGATCACGCGACCTCCGCGCCCACCGCTGGCAAGCGCGCCAAACCCCTGTGCCCCAGGGAATGCTTGCACCGTACCCGCCGCGGTGGAGCCCACGCGCAGGACTTCAAAGCGTGCACCCTCGACACGCACACCGCTGTAGGCGCGCCCCTCGTACACGACGCTGGGAAGATGCAGCGTGGCGCTGGCGGTGTCATAGCTGAAGGAGGTGGCGCGTGCGTCATTGACGAGGACGGTGGGCATGGCGAGCACCCGCAGCGCGACGTCCCGGTAGCGCGTGGTGTCACCCGTGAGCCAGCCTTCGTTCACGTTCAGTTCGGAACGACTGGCGTCGTAAAAGTTGGCCATGGCGTGTCCGGCCAGACATGCAAGTGCAGCGGGGAGCAAGCTATGGAGTAGACGCATACGGCTCAGTATGGCACCGCTGACAGCCCGCAAATTGCGTAAAAACCCTCAGACAGTGCGCTGCACAGGCGGGATTCCAGAGAGTCCATTTACTCCTGAATTGATAGCTGTATGCTTATATTCCACGAGGGCTAGAGCCCCATTCAACCAACAACCCTTGGCGCGGATGGCTGTGCGGGTGGCACCGGCGGTGTGGAGACACCCAAGGCCCGCAATGCCAACTGCCGCGCCAGTTCCTGCGGTTTGCCCAATGGAATGGGCAGCCCCTCCAGGGCGCCATCGATCAGCAGATTGGACAGGCCATGCGCCAGGCTCCAGCCCGTCAGGGCCAGCACCGGCCCCTGCTTGGCATCGTGCGCGCAGGCGGCGGCCAGCAGGAATCCAAAGGCCCGATCGGCGGCCGCCTGGAGCGCGGGGTACTCGGCCTTGCGCGTCAGCATCGGTCCAAACATCAGGCGAAACTGCTCGGGCCGGGCGCAGGCGCAGGCCACATAGGCATCGTTGATTTTCAGCAGGCGCTCACCGGTGTCGGGCTCTGCGCTGGCCAGTTCCAGGGCGCTGCCCAGCCTGACAAAGGCGCGTTCCGCCACCGCGGCCAGCAGAACATTGAGGCTGCTGAAATGGTGGTACGGCGCGGCGTGCGAGACCCCCGCCGCTTTGGCCACGTCGCGCAGCGTGATGCCGTGCACGCCCTGCTCGGCCAGCACGGTGTCGGCCGCTGCCAGCAGGCTCTCGCGCAAGTTGCCGTGGTGGTAGGGTTTGGGTTGCGCTTTGGCGGGGCGTTTGGTTGCGGCTTTGCCGGAGGTTTTTTCTTCCATGGGTTGATCTTGACACGAGAAAGATAATTCGGCAAGATACGCCAATCTTTCTCACGTAAAGATTAATCTCCCATCCGCATTCAAGGACCACGCCATGAGCCTCGCCGCCCTGTTCTTCACCGCCGCCGCAACCGTCATCGGCCTGCTGGGCAGCGTGCATCTGCTCTACACCTTCTACGGCAACAAACTGCACCCGCGCGACGCCGCCACCGCCCAGGCCATGGCCACCAGCCACCCGGTGCTCACCCGCGAAACCACCGTATGGCGGGCCACCAAGGGCTTTAACGCCAGCCACAGCCTGGGCGCGATTCTGTTTGCGCTGGTGTTCGGCTATCTCGCACTGTGGCACCTGCCCTTTTTGCAGCAGTCCTGGTTTTTGCAGGGTCTGGGCATGGCCACGCTATTGGCCTATCTGGCCCTGGCCTGGCTCTACTGGTTCCGCATCCCGCTGCGTGGCATAGCGCTGACCTGTGTCCTGTTTGCGGCGGGTCTGATCGCCACGTGGGTGCAGGTGCCCGCATGAGCCGGCGCGCGCTGCAAGTGGCCACGGCTGTGCTGGGCGGCGTGCCGGTCATCACCGGCGTGGCGGGCATGATGGGACTGAGCGATCCACTGTATGCCGGGCTGAACCTGCCGACAGACGCCACGCTGGACAGCAATATGCGCTTTTTCGGCGGCGTGTGGCTGGGCCTGGGACTGTGTGTGTGGTGGTTGGTGCCCCGCATCGCCACGCAGACCGCCTTGTTTCGGGCCGCGTGGCTGATGATTGCACTGGGCGGCGTGGGGCGCCTGCTGTCGATCGCCCTGGTGGGGCTGCCGCTGACGCCCTTTGTCGCCTTCACCGCACTGGAGATGATCGGTGCGCCACTCTTCATCTGGTGGCAGCACCGGGTGGCGCAAGACGCTTAGCGTTCCTTGCGCACCGGCTTGCCCGGCATCCGTTTGGCACCCGTCTCACGCGGCGGCAGCCCCGTGTGCTGGGTCAGGATGCGGCCCTTGACAGGTTTGGTGGGGACCAGGCGCGGATCGGGGCTCAACGGCGTTGAATTCTTCTTGCGCGCACTCTGGTAGCCGCCATCGCCCAACGGCTGAAAGGTGGGAATCAGGTGGTGCTTGCCGTTGCCGACCAGGTCGGCGCGGCCCATGGACTTCAGCGCCTCGCGCAGCAGCGGCCAGTTGGCGGGGTCGTGGTAGCGCAGAAAGGCCTTGTGCAGGCGCCGGCGCTTTTCACCGCGCACCACGTCCACGTTCTCATCCTCGCTCTCCACCGTGCGGTGGATCTTGCGCAGTGGGTTGCGCCCGCTGTGGTACATGGCCGTGGCGCTGGCCATGGGGCTGGGGTAGAAGGTCTGCACCTGGTCGGCGCGAAAACCATTCTTCTTGAGCCAGACTGCCAGGTTCATCATGTCTTCATCACTGGTGCCCGGGTGGGCGGCGATGAAGTACGGCACCAGGAACTGCTTCTTGCCGGCTTCCAGCGTGAACTTGTCAAACATCTGCTTGAACTTGTCGTAACTGCCGATGCCGGGCTTCATCATCTTGGTCAGCGGCCCGCTCTCGGTGTGCTCGGGCGCAATCTTCAGGTAGCCGCCCACGTGGTGGGTCACCAACTCTTTCACATACTCGGGGCTCTTCACTGCCAGGTCGTAGCGCAGGCCGGAGCCGATCAGGATCTTCTTGATGCCCTTGAGCGCACGGCCCCGGCGGTAGATCTTGATCAGCGGGTCGTGGTTGGTGGTCAGGTTCTGGCAGATGCCGGGGTAGACGCAGCTGGGCTTGCGGCAGGCGGCTTCGATCTCGGGGCTCTTGCAGCCCAGGCGGTACATATTGGCCGTGGGGCCGCCCAGGTCGGAAATGGTGCCGGTGAAGCCCTTGACCTTGTCGCGGATGTCCTCGATCTCCTTGATCACCGACTCCTCGGAGCGGCTCTGGATGATGCGCCCCTCGTGCTCGGTGATGGAGCAGAAGGTGCAGCCGCCAAAGCAGCCGCGCATGATGTTGATGGAGAAGCGGATCATCTCCCACGCCGGGATCTTGCTGGCGTGGTCATGGCTGCCGTTCTCGTCCGCGTAGGCCGGGTGTGGGCTGCGGGCGTAGGGCAGGTCAAACACGTAGTCCATCTCGGCCGTGGTCAGCGGGATGGGTGGCGGGTTGATCCAGACGTCACGCGCCGTCACGCCCTCGCCGTGGGCCTGGACCAGGGCGCGGGCGTTGCCGGGGTTGGTCTCCAGGTGCAGCACGCGGCTGGCGTGGGCATACAGCACGGGGTCGGACTTGACCTGCTCGTAGCTGGGCAGGCGGATGACGGAGCGCTCGCGCGGCGGCACCTTGCGGCCACCGGCCAGTGCCGGGTTGGAGAAGAAAGTAATCGGCTGGATCGTTGTCGTGGCCAAAGCCTTGGAAGCAATCTGGCCGCTAGCCCTCGTGGAAACTGCTTGAGTAGCTCCTGAATTCGTAGCATTCACGCCACCCAGTTCGGCCGCCTCGGCCACGGCTTTGGCGTCGTCTTCCTTGGCGCAACTGCTGCCCTGCCCGGCCGCCTGTTCGCTGGTGGTCTGGTAGGGGTTGACGTGGGCCTCGACGCGGCCGGGTTCGTCCACGCTGGTGGAATCGATCTCGAACCAGCCCTTGCCAGACTCATCGTCCTGGCGGCGCACAAAGGCGGTGCCGCGCACATCGGTGATCTTCTGTACCGGCTCGCGCGCGGCCAGGCGGTGGGCGATCTCGACGATGGCGCGGTCGGCGTTGCCGTACAGCAGCAGGTCGCACTTGGCATCGACGACGATGGAGCGGCGCACCTTGTCGCTCCAGTAGTCGTAGTGGGCAATACGGCGCAGCGAGCCTTCAATGCCACCCAACACGATGGGCACGTCCTTGAAGGCTTCGCGGCAGCGCTGGCTGTAGACGATGGCCGCGTGGTCGGGGCGTTTGTTGCCCTCGGCGCCGGGGGTGTAGGCGTCGTCACTGCGGATCTTGCGGTCCGCCGTGTAGCGGTTGATCATGGAATCCATGTTGCCCGCCGTCACGGCCCAGAACAGGTTGGGTTTGCCCAGCACCCTGAATGGGTCGGCGCTCTGCCAGTCCGGCTGGGCGATGATGCCGACGCGAAAACCCTGCGCCTCCAGCAGGCGGCCGATCACCGCCATGCCGAAGCTGGGGTGGTCGACATAGGCGTCGCCGGTGACCAGCACGATGTCGCAACTGTCCCAGCCGAGCTGCTCCATCTCGGCGCGGCTCATCGGCAAAAAGCGCGACGTGCCGAAGCGCGCGGCCCAGTATTTGCGGTAACTGGTCAGCGGTTTGGCGGCGCGCGGGAAGAAGGAGACGTCGACAAGGGCGTTCATGGTGCTTTCGGGTAACCGGGCATTTTAAAGTTTTGCGTTGGACATTGCCACCTAAAGGGGTACTGGCTGCCCGTAGAATGAAATTTTGGCTTTTCCGAGGATGTATCCATGAAGAAACTACTGCTGGCCGTCGTTTTGGGGGCATTGGGCACCGCATCGTTTGCCCAGGGCAAGGACCTGAAGGTCGCGATTGATGCCACCTACGAGCCCTTCACATTCAAGAAAGATGGCAAGCCCACCGGCTTTGACGTGGACATCGCCAGCGCCCTGTGCGAGCAGATCAAGCGCAAGTGTGTGTTTGTGGAACAGGGTTGGGACAGCATGATCCCGGGTCTGATGGCGCGCAAGTACGACGTCATCATCAGCTCCATGTCCATCACCGAAGACCGCATGAAGCAGATTGACTTCACCGACAAGTACTACAACACGCCCAGCCGCGTGGTGACCAAGAAGGCTTTCAACTACACCGGCCCCGCATCGCTGAAGGGCAAGAAAATTGGCGTGCTCAAAGCCAGCACGCAAGAGAAATACGCGCTGGGCGAACTCAAGACCGTGGGCGTGGATGTGGTGTCCTACGACGCGCAGGACCAGGTCTACCTGGACATCCGCGCGGGCCGCCTGGACGGCAC
>Ga0208514_100814_pt1 | contig 11877 bp, 11 predicted proteins | sample LakWasMet70_HOW9_2_FD_183900 | JGI IMG/M metagenome (GOLD analysis project Ga0208514, IMG submission 183900) | Freshwater sediment methanotrophic microbial communities from Lake Washington under simulated oxygen tension - Sediment Metagenome... | ecosystem: Environmental > Aquatic > Freshwater >...
AGGTGGACACCAGCATCCTGCCGATGAAACGCGTGGGCCGCGCGGAAGAACTGGGCTGGCCGATCGCGATGTTGTGCACGCCCATGGCCTCCTTCACCAGCGGTGCCATTCTGGACGTGAACGGCGGCATGTTCGTGGGCTGATGGGCGTCGCGCACATTCCAAACCGCATGGCGAGTCCGGCACAAATTCCCTACAGCACCTGGCTGGCCGAATTCACGCGCCTGGCGTTTGAACAAGACGCAAGCTGGCTCGTTCCGCCGCACGGCGCCGACCCCCTGTCCGGCTACGCCGCAGGCCTCAGCCCACAAGAGGAACTGTCCGCACTGAAAGACATGTCTGAATGGCGTGGCTGCGGCTGCGGTGGCGGCTAGGTCTACTGAGTCAAAGGTAAGTTGTTTTCCTTGGCCTGCTACAGAAAGAGCATCCCCGACTCGTGTGATCTGTACATGGTTCGGGCCAAATCAAGGCGTCAACAAAGCCATTCCAGCAGACCACCCGCCTCAGCGAGTCACGATACGAAACAGGACCTTATGCACTTGACCGCGTGAAAACCGATTTTCATGATTTAGGGTTTTCCCTCTCTTCTGTTTTCTAATGTTCATTAGAATTTAATTATTAAACCGTCTTGTCGGTCTAATTAATTACAGGAGACACCACTTGCCAGCCAGTCAGGACTCCCCGGATCGGATTCGGGACATGCTATCGGTACGCAACTTGCAGGTTGTGTACGGAGGGGCCATTGAAGCAGTGCGAGACGTATCGCTCAGTGCCCGGTCCGGCCAGATCGTTGCGTTGCTTGGCTCAAATGGCGCAGGAAAATCGAGCGTACTGAAAGCAATTTCAGGCGTACTTGATGCAGAGGATGGGGTCGTGGAGCAAGGCTCGATCAGCCTAGCGGGCACCAGCCTCGATGCAGTCGCAGCGGAACAGATCGTTGCACGCGGTCTTGTTCATGTGCCGGAAGGTCGACGCTTGTTCGTCGCGCTGACCGTCGACGAAAACCTTGTTGCGGGCGCTCACCTGCAAGACAGGCGTGGCCTGGAGCAGGGCCGTGAGTACGTCTACGGGCTCTTTCCCCGGCTCGGGGCTTTGCGAAGCAGAGTGGCGGGCTATCTGTCAGGCGGAGAACAGCAAATGGTCGCAATAGGGCGCGCGCTGATGACGAAACCCAAATGCCTTGCTCTAGACGAGCCGTCTCTTGGTTTGGCACCGCTAATCGTGACCGAAATCTTTTCCGCCATCAGGACCTTGCGGGACGCTACGGGCCTGACCATCTTGCTCGTAGAGCAAAACGCAACACGAGCACTGGCAATCGCCGACTACGCGTACATCATGGAAAACGGACGCATCGTCCTTGACGGTGAGTCTGAAGAACTTCGCAACAATGAAGACGTACGCAAGTTCTACCTGGGCGTGAGCGCATCAACGGGGGCAACTAGCATGCGCGACGTCAAGCACTACAAACGCCGCAAAAGGTGGTTGTCATGAATGCCCCCCAACCCTTACTGGACGTTAAAAGTATCTCCAAATCGTTCGGTGGTGTGCAAGCTGTGCGAAACGTGAGCCTGCAAGTGATGCCGGGTGAGATCGTCAGCCTGATTGGACCAAACGGAGCAGGAAAGACAACAACCTTTAACGTCATTAGCGGCGTACTCCGCCCCTCCGACGGAGCCATTGAGATTGGAGGACGGAGTGTGGCCAGCCTACGGCCACACGAGTTCGCGAACGCGGGTGTCGGCAGAACATTCCAGAACCTAGCGCTGTTTCGCCATGGCACGGTCGTGGAAAACTTGCTGATCGGCAGACATATCCATCTGCGCAACAGCGTGCTTGAGTCCCTGATCTTCTGGGGCCGAACACGGCGCGAAGAGATTGAGGCCAGACGCAAGGTGGAAGAAGTCATTGAGTTCCTCGAAATTGAGGAACTGCGCGACAAGCCAGTCGCCCAACTCTCATACGGACAGCAAAAACGGGTCGAGCTCGGACGCGCGCTCGCGTGCGAACCGAAGCTACTTTTGCTGGACGAAATCGTCGCCGGGATGAATCGCGAAGAAAAGGAGGATATCGCGAGATTCATTCTTGACATCCGCGACGAGTTCGGAATCGCCATTCTCATGATTGAACACGATATGCAGGTTGTGATGGATTTGTCAGACAGGGTCTACGTACTTGATTTTGGTGCGCTCATCGCGCAAGGAGCCCCAGCAGAGGTGGCCGCGCATCCCGCCGTCCTTGCCGCCTATCTTGGTGGAGGTGTTGAGGCATGAAGAGCCCAAATTTCGCCCAAGGGCCATCGACACTGCCTCAGCTGCTGCAGTGGCATGCAACGCAACACCCTGCACAAACCGCACTGCGTGAAAAGAAGCATGGCATCTGGCAACCTGTAAGCTGGGGTCAGTACTACGAACGGGCACGCCTCGTCGCGGTCGGCCTAAGCAGCCTGGGGCTCATACGCGGCGATCGCATCATCATCGCGAGCGAGAACATCCCCGAATGGGTCTATTGCGATTTGGGCGCTCAGATGATTGGTGTCGAGGTCGTCGGCATTTATCCCACGAATCCATGGCCGGAGCTGCAGTACATAGCCCGCCATTGCGGGGCCAAAGTGGCAATCTGCGGCGACCAGGAGCAGACCGACAAAGTTCTTGACGCCCAACGCGAAGGCCAAGGCCTGCCAGCGCTAGAACACATCTTTTGCGTGGACATGAAGGGCTTACGCACATATGAGCCGGGCAGCCCCGCATCATTCCAGTCTCTTATGGATACAGCCCAATCAGCGCTACAACGGGATCAGCGGGAAGCAATCACGCTGGACCAAAAAATTTCGGATCTAACGCCTGACCAAACGGCGGTAATTGTCTACACATCGGGAACCACTGGACCGCCTAAAGGTGCGTGCCTTTCTCATAGCAATTTCATCTACTCCGCGAAAGGTTTTGCAGAACTCACCGGCATGAATGGAAGTCGATACGAAGCAGTTTCGTATCTGCCACTTTGTCATGCGGCCGAGCGGGGCTTCGGTATGACTTTGCATCTTGTCATCGGTGGCACGATGAATTTTGCCGAGTCGATAGACACCGTGGCGGAAAACGTACGTGAAATCGCACCAACTTACTTTCTGGGTGTTCCACGTATCTGGGAAAAGTTGCAACAGGGGTTTACCGTTCGCATCCAGGATGCCCGGTGGTGGAAGCGGAAAATATTTGAATGGGGCATGCAGCAGGGCCGGAGACTGTCAGATGCTCAAGGAAGAAATGAAGGGCGTAGAACGCCACTACAAAAACTCGAGCGAGCGTTTTTGCATGCGCTGCTATTCAGAAGCATGCAGATGCACATGGGTCTGGACCGAAGCTTCGTGCGCTTGTGTGCCGGTGCTGCGGTATCGCCCGAAACTCTACGCTTCTTCGACGTAATCGGAATTCCCGTGAGTCAAGGTTATGGACTGACTGAATCCTCGGGTTTAGCCTTCGTGCAGGCGCCTGGGTCAAACTGGGCCGTCGGGGGGTGCGGGCGTGCATTGCCGGAAACAAGCTGGAAACTGGGAAAAGACGGCGAGCTCTTCCTGAAGTCACCTGGCATTTTCAAGGGATACCTGCACGACAAAATGGCCTCTGAACAAACCATCAGCACGGACGGTTGGTTAGCAACCGGTGACATCGTGCAGGCTAACGACGCAGGCGATATCTCGGTTGTGGATCGCAAGAAAGCAATCATCATTACAAGCGGCGGCAAGAACGTCGCCCCCTCCGAGTTGGAGAACGCCCTCCGCGATAGCCTCTATATTCAGGAAGCAATTGTTGTGGGAGAAGGCAAACCATTCATCGGCGCTTTGATACAAATCGACCTGGAGAATGTTGGCCGCTGGGCCAGCGAAAGAAAAATACCTTACACAACTTTCAGATCGCTGGCGGTTTTGCCTGAAGTGCGAACTCTCATCCAGCAAGTTGTGAATGAAATAAACGCGAAGTTCTCGCGTGCAGAAAGCATTCGACGATTCGTATTGCTCGAGAAGGAACTTGATCATGACGACGGCGAACTCACAGCGACACAAAAGGTGCGACGTGCCGCTATCAACCAGAAATTTGGCAGAGAGATGAACTATATCTACGGCGGAGAATCCTAATGCGCTACTTCCTCGAACTCGCCCTTTCGGGACTGTCCATTGGCGCGATTTACGGCCTCATCGCGATGGCCTATGCAGTGGTCTACCGGGCGACAGGTCTAGTCAACTTCGCTCAAGGCGAGATTGGCATGCTGACTGCCTACGTATCATGGACGATCGCGACAACATTCGATATAAACCTTTGGTCGACGCTTGTCGTCGCCCTTGCCGTAGGCGCCTGCACTGGCCTCATTCTCGAGCGCTTCGTCATGCGCCCCATGCTTGGAGAGCCCTTGTTCTCCGGTGTTCTGGTCACCGTGGGAGTCGCCGTCATGCTGCGCTCTGGCGTCATGCTCTTCTGGGATCCGACCCCCCAAAGACTGCAGGCTGCAGGCACGGGAGATATGCTCCTGATCGGCGACGTCAGCATGCGCACGTCTCAACTCGGCGTCATCATCGCTCTACTCGCCGCCACAGTAGCTTTTTGGACATTCTTCGCACACAGTCGCTACGGTATCGCAATGCGGGCTGCTGCGTCTGACGAGCGTACTGCACGGCTGATGGGTATCTCTACTGCGCGCGTGCAAGCGGTCGCCTGGGCTGCCTCTTCTGCTCTGGCCGGATTGGCCGGCATTTTCTTCGCCGCGATCTACAACCTTTCACCTACCCTCTTCGCTCTTGGTCTAAAAGCCTTCCCAGCCACAGTGCTCGGCGGCTTTGACTCGATCATCGGGTCGGGGATCGCCGGCCTGTTTATTGGGGTGTACGAGAACATGATTGGTGGCTACGTGTCCTCGACATTCAAAGACATTGCCGGCTTCATGCTGATCATCGTTGTACTGATGGTGAGGCCATTTGGTCTCTTCGGTGAAAAGAAAATCGAGAGGGTTTGAAATGCGCAGTGGCTACTACAAAGAGAGATTCGCGGACCTCGTCGCGCTCACAGACTCGAAAATTGTCAAACGCTGGCTCTGCGTGCTTGGTGCCGCGCTTGCGGTTGCGCCACAAATCCTGTCGCCGTACGTGCTCTCCCATTTGACGGTCATGCTCTTCACGCTCGTTGGCGCGTTAGGCCTGACTGTGCTGACTGGATTTACTGGCCTCATTTCCTTGGGACACGTCGCATTTCTGCTACTCGGAGCCTATGCATACGGCATTTCGGTCACAAACTTCGGTTGGCACCCAATGGTCGCTCTGGCGATGGCCGGACTCACGCCTGCACTCGGGGGCCTTGTGGTCGGCATTCCCTCATTGAGATTAAAGGACCTCTACCTCGCCATCACAACACTTGCATTTGCATTCATCGCAAGCCGTCTTGTGCTCGCTGGCGGTGCATTCACAGGTGGCGGTCGAGGCCTCGTGGTACCAAGACCAGAGATGTTCGGATTCAGCGCATCCTCCGACACGGGTTTTTACTGGCTTTGCTTGATCGTCACTGTAATCACGACCTTGGTCTGCCTCAACCTGCGTCGTTCCGGTGTTGGTAGAGCGTTGATGGCGATACGAGATAACGACATCGCGGCGCAGGCTATGGGCATCAATCTGGTTCGCTACAAGTTGGCTGCTTTTACGTTGAGCGCTTTCATCACCGGCATAGCGGGTGCATTGATGGCTATGTACCTGAGCTATATAAGCGTCGAGGCTTTCCCATTCCTTCTGAGCATTGAGGCACTTGCCATTCTCGTGGTGGGCGGCCCGGGCTCTGTGCTGGGCACGATTCTGGGCACAGTCTTTATCGTCTCATTGCCAGAGGTAATGACGTTCATCTTTTCATTCTTCGGTACACGAATAACTGACCTTTTTAGCTCTCGTGCCCTTGAGATCAAAGGCATCCTGTACGGTTTCGTAGTCGTTGCATTTCTACGATTCGACCCTCGTGGATTGCGCGGTATGTGGCATGACATTCGCCATGCCTGGTCACGCTGGCCACTGGAATACTGAAACCAAATCACGACAAAGAAGAGCTTCACCCCACCCCTTTTAACAACCTCAAAAGAGACATTACGATGAAATTTTCGAAATCCCCCCAACATATTGCATTAGGTCGTTCGCTGGTGGTTTTTGCCCTGGCCGCGCTCGCCGTGGGGACCGCCCACGCGCAGCAGCAAGGCATCACAGACACTGAGATTTTGCTAGGTGAAGTCCTGCCATTCACAGGTCCACCTGCACTGGTTGGAACGGGCTACAGCATCGGTGCCCGTACGGCAGTCGCCGAAGTGAACGCCGCAGGCGGGATCAATGGACGCAAGGTTCGTCTGATTTCAGAAGATGACGGCTACACGCCATCGCGAACTATCCAGGCCGTGCGAAAGCTCATCACCTCTGACAAGGTCTTTGGACTGGTCGCAACGTCCGGCGCCAGCCAGGGAGTCGCAGCACTCCCTCTGATTGAACAGTCGGGCGTCCTCACGATCAGCGCAGCCGGCTACGCGAAGCAGCTCTTCACCCCCGTGAAAAAGAACGTCTTCGTGATGGGACAAACCTACGACGTGCTGATCTACGAACTGGTCAAACACATGAACGTCAAACATCCAGGAAAAAAATGGGGCATCGTGTCCCAGGACGATGAATCCGGGGAGCTCGTACGCGAAGGATTTGACCGCGCGGCAAAGGATTTCAAGCTTGAAGTCGTGTCGAAACAGATCTATTCGCGCGGCCAGCAGGATTTCTCATCTGAGATGGCACGCTTCACGAGGTCGGGGGGCGAAGTTCTAATTGCAGGCGGCATCCTCAACGAGAACGTCGTGATGGTAAAGGAGCTGGAGCGCCTTGGCGCTAAAGTGCCAACAGGCATCTTCTTTATCGGGCGTTTCCCAACAACGCTCCAGTTGATGGGGCCTGCTGGAGACGGCATTTACGTCTCCGACTACGTAGAGCCCGAAGACGGTCCCAAAGGAATCGCATTCCTGCAGCGTGTGTTGAAATTCACCTCAGCCGACGATGTGAAAAAAGTCAACCGATTTACCCCAATTGGCTATGCCGCAACAAACACCATGTTGGAGGCGATCCGTCGCTGCGGCAAGGTTGTTACCTGGGCCTGCGCTACAGACGAATTGGAGAAAATGAAAAACTTTGAAACTGGCGTCATGGGATCCGTTTCCTATTCCCGAGAATCCCATTTCTCATCCATGAAGCCAATTGTGATGCGCGGCAGCCACGCCACTCAGACGTACAAGCCGGTGGACTGATTCAAGATGACAGGGCTTTCCTTCGAACGCCAGTGCGAACTGGCTTATGAGCTGTGGACCGGGATCTGCTCGGCGATTGTCTTCACTACCCTTAAACGGCACGGTCAGGAGACAATCGTCGAGCTCGAGCGAAGGAGCGTGAATCGTCACCAGTCATCGCACTTTCTTCAGGGAATCAAGAAGCTTGGCCTGGATACAGAGTTGAACGACGTGATCCGCTGCGCGAAGTACCACTACTTTTCAAACACGCTTGGCGGTCTTCCGATGCACTACGTTGAAGAGTCTGCGCATCGGGTCTGGATCCGATATCTCGCTCCGTTCTGGATGGGGGACAGTCCCTTCCATCCAGCGTCAGGCCCCGCAGTCCTAAACTCAGCGTTTGGCAGGGCTCCTTATCACGGCTGGCATGCGAACAACGGCGCCTATCTGAACAATGACAGGCTCGTATTCGTGCAAACGCAGAGCCTGGTTGATGGCGACCCTTGGGATGGTGGGTACTTCACCCTTCACGATACGCCCCTGGCACCGGGCAAAGGTTACCTCCGGAGGATTGGGGAGTGGGGGCCGAGGTTCGACCCGGCCGCAGCTCCGGCATTGCCGCACGCGACGTGGCCGCAAGAACGGCGGTCCAAGGCGCAGCGTAGTTACATCATCGACTTTACCGCCAGTCGCTGCGCCACCCTATTGGAGATGATGGGCAGTGAAGAGACCGCATTAATCATTGAAGATGCTGTGAAGATCGTGTTGATTCAACGCACACGCGCGATCGCCGCCCAGTTCGGTTTCAATCGGATTCGCAGTGCCAGGGACGCCGCGCAATTCTTCGCCCGAGTTGCGAGCGTTTCCGGTGATGCATCGACAGTGACGGATGAAGGCGCCCGCAGCGTTGTGTCTCTCGCCACTAACAGATTCTGGAAAAGCATTGGTTCATATGTTGAAGACATTGATCAGGCTTTTTCCTCGGCATGGTCTCAAACGTTGCGTCTGCACTCTCCCACCTTAAGCTGTAGCCTAGAACCCAGCGCCGGACCTTACAAACAAACTTGGATTTTCAGGGATTCGTATGAAGCTTAGTCAAAGCCAGCTTCGAACCAAGGGAGTGCTGTGGTCCTCCATATCTACAGCCCTTACGCTCGCGTGCATTCGAACCTACGGCCAGAGCGTTGCCGCCAAACTTGAGGAGGAAGCGTTCCGACGCCAGCATGAAGCGAGAATACGATTGGGAGGTTGCACCGAAAAAATTGATACACCACAGACGTGCGCACTTCTGCAGCAGGCGATCGACGCAGATTTTGGCTTGCATCCGGAACTTAAGGATGTTGATGGAAGGTCGTGGCTGATCTACGGCCCACCTTACTGCACGGGGGACGGACCATTTGCACCTTCCATGGCCCCCGCAGCATTAAGCCCAGAAATCGGTTCGGCTCGATTCCGTGGACTCCACGCCTCGACCGCAAGGCTAGGCACAGCAGGCATCGTATTCTTCCATACGCACAGCGTGACGGATGGCGACATCGTTGATGCCGGCTATTTCGCGCATACGCAGTCAGCGAATTCGACCGGAGGCATCGTGTCCTATGCGAGAGAACACAGCACCCTCCCAAACGGAGCTCTGGAAGCATTGACAGAGCGAATTGCGGACGCGCCGGAAAACGTTACGGAAGTCTCCGCGTCCGCCGTCAAAGCGGCGGCATGGCGAATGATTGTCTTGGGCGAATTGCTAGGTCCAATAGCAGCCGCTGCGGTCATAGAGCACGCTTTTCGCATAGTACTTACTTCACGGTGGAAGTGGCTCCCCGATGCTCTGAACCTGCCGGTCGCAGATTCGCCCACTACGGCAGCAAGTTTCTACGAGGCTGTGGGATTGCTCGTGGGTGACTCGTCGACCCGTGACGATGGGTACCGTGATCGCGCAATCCTCAAGCCTAACTCAGACAACATTTGGTCCGATCATCCCAACACGCCAATTGCGTTCAAGGTGGCCATCATCCGGGCGTGGTCTGCGTCGCTCACTCATCACAGCTTTCACCTGCGGGCCCGGGCTGTGCCCGATGAATCGGGGCGTTGCATCGCAGCCGTTGTGTTCGACAATAAGGGTCCCGAATGAATGACGATGATTTCGGCGGAAAGTCAGCACAGACTAAGAAGCGCATTCTTGATGCCGCTGCCAACGTGTTCTGTTCGCGAGGATACAAGTCGGCTAGCTTGGGGGAAATTGCGAGCGCCGCCTCAATGAAGGCGGGGAGCCTGTACTTCCACTTTAAGTCAAAGGACCACTTGATCAAGGAGGTTCTGCGCGAAGGCGTAACGAGAACCCATCATTCAGTTGCCTTGGCTGTCGCATCCCTGAGCGCGAAATCAACCGCGCAGAAATGTCTGACTGCAGCGATCCTTGCGCACATTGATGCGCTCCGGGGTAATGCGAACTATGCGGCAGCCGTCATCAGGATAGTCGAGGAGGTTTCTCCCGAAGTCCGCGAAAGATTTAAGGCGGACAACCGCGACTACACGGACTACTGGAACCGGCTGATCGCGGATGCTCAGCGCGACGGATGGTTTGATGCAAACGCCGATCCCAAACTTGTTCGCCGCATCCTTTTCGGGATGATGAACGCCTTTGACATTCGCAATTTGTCCACTTCCTCCGAAGCGGCGGCCAAGGCGGCGCTCCTAAAGATGCTTTCGCTTGACGCAGAGCGCATGGTATCGCTTCGAGAAATCATTACACATAGCTTGGACCCAGATGATCGTGAATAGATGCCAAAAGGATCGGTTGGACGCAGTGGCGACGCATCAGGCCGTCATGCCACCGTCCACGTTGTAGACCCCACCGGTGATGATGCTGGCCTGCGGCGACAGCAGCCAGAACACCAGGTTCGCGACCTCGTCGGCCGTGGCTGCGCGCTTGAGCGGCTGATTCATGAAATGCTGCTTGAGTGCCGCCTCCACCTGCGCCTCACTGCGGCCGTCCACACGGAAGGTGCTGCGCAACAGAGGGGTGTCGATTGGACCCGGGCAAATCACATTGATGCGGATGCCGTAGGGCGCGAACTCCAGCGCAGCCTGCTGCGTCATGCGGATCACCGCAGCCTTGGAGGCGCCGTACACACCCAGCCCGGCCTCGGGCCGGCTGCTGCGCTGCCCCGACACCGACGAGGTGTTCACAATCACCCCCTCGCCCTGGTCCCGCATCACCTTCCCCACGGCCTGCATGCCCAGCAGCATCCCGCGCACATTCACGGCGAAGATGCGGTCGAAGTCGTCCATGTCAAAGTCCAGCAGCGAAGACTGCGGCCCCACGATGGCGGCGTTGTTGTGGAACAGGTCGATGCTGCCGAAACGCCGCGCCGCGGCCTCTGCGTAGCGCTGCACATCGGCGGCCAGCGCCACGTCAGCCTGTACGCCCAGGGTATGTGCACCGTCCATGCCCGCCAGTGCCTGGTCCAGCGCGGTGGCATCCCGGTCAACGATGACCACGTTGGCGCCAACGCCCAGCAGCTGGTGGGCCAATGCCAGGCCCACGCCGCTGGCGCCACCGGTGATGACAGCAGTCTTGTCCTGGAAGGGATGGGTGTTCATTGAAGCTCCACGGGCAGCGCCTCGGGGGCGCGAAAAACAAAGGTATGCATGTGCCTGGCCTCGTCGGGCTCGCGCAGGCGCATCTTCGGAAAGCGTCTGGCGAACTCCTCGAACACGATCTTCATTTCGAGCCGCGCCAGCGGCGCACCCAGGCAGAAGTGCACACCATTGCCAAACGTGAGTTGCCGGCGCGCATTTTTGCGTGTGATGTCAAAACGGTGGGGATCCTCGAACACATCCTCATCGCGGTTGGCCGAGGCGAACGACAACATGATGGGCGCACCCCGGGGAATTTTCACGCCGCGAAATTCCACGTCGTCCATCGCGATGCGCCGCCAGCCGATCACCGCACCGGCATAACGCATGCCCTCTTCCACCGTGTTGGCGCCCAGCGACGGATCGGCGCACAGCCGTTGCCACTGGTCAGGGTGCTGCAGCAGCGAGCGAAAGCTGTTGGTCAGCTGGTTGGTGGTGGTCTCGTGGCCGGCGAAGGCTACGCCGAAAGTGTGGTTCGTGGCCTCGCCCAGCGTCATCACGCTGTCGTCGCCATTGCGGATCGCCAGGATGCGGCTGGTGAAGTCGTCGCGGGGGTGTTTCAGCCGGTCTTCCACCATCGCCTTGCAGTACTGCCAGTAGGCCACGAGGTTTTTCGCGCCTTCGATCTGCTGCTCGTAGGTGGCGGGGCTGAAGTCGATCACGCTGCGCGTGCCGGCCCATTTTTTCACGTCGGGAATGTCTGATTCGGGGATGCCCAGCAGCTTGAACACCACCAGCGCGGGCAATTCGTAATTGACATCGCGCAGCAGGTCCACGTCGGCCTGGCCGTCGATCCGGTCAAGCGCCTGGGCCACCAGCTGGCGTATGTGGGGCTCCAGCCGGATGAACTCGCGCAGGTTCAGCACCTGACTGGTCACGCTGCGGATGCGTTTGTGGGTTTCACCATCCAGGCTGGAGTGGCTGCCGGTGGGCGCGTAGCCGCCGTCGTGCAGGATCTTCAGGGCGTCCG
>Ga0208514_100815_pt1 | contig 11875 bp, 10 predicted proteins | sample LakWasMet70_HOW9_2_FD_183900 | JGI IMG/M metagenome (GOLD analysis project Ga0208514, IMG submission 183900) | Freshwater sediment methanotrophic microbial communities from Lake Washington under simulated oxygen tension - Sediment Metagenome... | ecosystem: Environmental > Aquatic > Freshwater >...
CGCCGCCGCGTCGATCTTGCGGTTCAGGTCGAACTGCAGGCTGATGCGGGTCGAGCCCGTGCCGCTGCTGGACGTCATTTCGTTGACGCCCGCAATCGTGCCGAGACGCCGCTCCAGCGGTGTCGCGACACTGCTGGCCATGGTGGACGGGCTGGCGCCGGGCAGCGAGGCATTGACCGAAATCGTCGGAAAGTCGACTTGCGGCAGTGGCGAGACCGGCAGCACGAAGAACGCGCCCATGCCGGCCAGGGCCAGGCCGATGGTCAGCAGCACTGTGGCTACCGGGCGGCGGACGAAGGGTTCGGAGAGATTCACTTCCTTGCCTCCGGCGGTCGCGTGATGGTCGTTCGCTGTGGCGGTCGTACTCGGCGAGCCTGTTGGCCGGGGGTTGCCCGGCGGCAAGTAACTTTCTTTTGCGTCGCCAAAAGAAAGTCACCAAAGAAAAGGCGACCCGACAGTCTGGGTCCCTGCGCTTCGCTGCGGGCAACCTGCGGTGCTCGGCAAAAGCGGGGTCTCGCTCGAACTCGCCTTCGGCTCAGACAATCGCGAGCCCTGATCCGCTTTTGCCTGCGCTCCTCGGCCCAGCCTAACGGGTGGGGGACACCAAACGGATTCGGGGAGGCAAGGACGCGCTTTGCGCGTCCTTGCCGGAGCCCGATTGCGAATCCGAATCCGAACCCGCTCCCACCACCCTTCTGGCTGCGCCGAGGAGCGCAGGGCCAGACGGATAAGGACGGGCGATTGTCTGAGCGAAGCGAGTTCGAGCCCGGCCCCGGCTGGACCGAGCACCGCAGGTTGCCCCGTAGCGCAGCGCAGGGGTCGCAGACAGCAGGGTCGCCTTTCTTTTGCTTCCTTTTCTTTGGCGAGACAAAGAAAAGGGAGTTGCCGCCGGGCAACCCCCGGCTAGTGGGCACACCTCCAACGCGGGAAGGGAAGACGGCTTCGACAGGCTCAGCCCGAACGGGGGTGGTCTTCGAGCATGGATCCCGGATCAAGTCCGGGATGACAGCCCGCGGAAGGAGGAGGTCGTTCACACCGAAGCCCTCCGCCTGAACCTCTGCCCCATCCTGTCAAACGCCAGATAAATCACCGGCGTCGTGAACAGCGTGAGCACCTGGCTGACGATCAGGCCGCCGAAGATGGCCAGGCCCAGTGGCCGGCGCAGTTCGGCCCCTTCGCCCCAGCCCAGCATCAGCGGCACCGCGGCAAACAGCGCCGCCAGTGTCGTCATGAGGATGGGCCGGAAGCGCAGCAGCGCCGCCTGGTGAATCGCTTCCTGGGGCGACTTGCCTTCGCTGCGTTCGGCGTCGATGGCGAAGTCGATCATCATGATCGCGTTCTTTTTCACGATACCGATCAGGAGGATGATGCCGATGATGCCGATCACCCCGAGGTCGGAGCCGCTGATCATCAGCATCAGCAGCGCGCCCACGCCGGCCGAGGGCAGGGTAGAGAGAATTGTCAGCGGGTGGATATAACTTTCATACAACACGCCGAGCACGATGTAGACGCAGATCACCGCCGCCAGGATCAGCCACAGCTGGCTGGACAACGAGGTTTGGTAGGCGCCGGCCGCGCCGAGGAAGGTCAGGGTCACGCTGGCGGGCAGGGCGATGTCCTTCGCTGCCTGCTTGACCTCACCCACCGCCTTGCCAAGCGACACCCCCGGTGCCGTGTCGAAGCCCAGCGTGGTGGCCGGGTACTGGGCGACGCGGGTGATCTGCAGCGGTGCGGGCTGCTCGGTGATGGTGGCGATGCTGGCCAGCGGGGTGGTGACGCCCGAGCCGGTTTTGAGCGGCAGGCTGCCCAGCGAGGCTGCGGTCATCAGGGGATCGGGCAGGGCCTCGAGGATCACGCGGTACTGGTTGGTCTCGGTGAAAATCGTCGAGACGATGCGCTGGCCGAAGGCGCTGTACAGCGCGTCGTCAATCGCCGAGGTTGTCACGCCCACACGCGAGGCAGTGTCGCGGTCCACCGAGATGTAGGCCGAAGCACCGGTGGCGCCGGCGTCCGAGGCGATGTTGCGCAGCGCCGGCAATTCCTGCATGCGCTGCGCCAGCTTGTTGGCCCACAGCGCCACGGTGGCCGTGTCCGAACCCTCGAGCGAGACGCGGAACTGCGTGGGGCCGGTTTCGGCGTCGATGGTCAGGTCCTGCGTGGGCTGCAGATACATGGTGACGCCGGCCACCGCGCCGGCCCGGCGTTGCAGCCGGTCCATGGTGTCCTGCTGGCTGGTGCTGCGCGTGCGTTTGAGATTGATCAGCATGCGGCCGGTGTGCAGCATGGTGTTGTTGGCGGCGTCCACGCCGATGAAGGAACTCAGGGTGTCCACATCGGGGTCTTCCAGAATGGCTTTGGCAGCCGCCTGCTGCAGCTCGGCCATGCGCGCATACGACACCGACTGCGATGTCTCGATGCGGGCCTGCAACTGGCCCGTGTCCTGCGTCGGGAACAGGCCCTTGGGAATCAGCACATACAGCAATACGGTCAGCACCAGGGTGGCCAGCGCCACCAGCAGCGTGGCGCCCTGGTGCCGTAGCACCCAGCTGAGCCAGCCGTCGTAACGCGTGATCACGCCATCGAAAAATTTCTGCAGTTTCGCGCTGGTCGGGCTGCCGCCGGTGTCCGGTTCATGCTTGAGCCATCTGGCCGACATCATGGGCACAAGGGTCAACGAGACCACCGCCGAGATCAGGATGGTGATGGCCAGCGTGACCGCGAACTCGCGAAACAGCCGGCCGACCACGTCGCCCATGAACAGCAGCGGAATCAGCACGGCGATCAGCGAGACCGTCAGCGAGATGATGGTGAAGCCGATCTGCTGCGCACCCTTGAGCGCGGCGGCCATGGGGGTCTCGCCTTTTTCGATGTAGCGCGAGATGTTTTCTATCATCACGATCGCGTCGTCGACCACAAAACCGGTGGCAATCGTCAGCGCCATCAGGCTCAGGTTGTTCAGGCTGTAGCCCAGCAAATACATGGCGCCGCAGGTGCCTATCAGTGAAATCGGCACCGCCAGGCTGGCAATCACGGTGGCGCGGAGGTTGCGCAAAAACGCAAAAATCACCAGCACCACCATGACCACTGCCAGCAGCAGCTCGATCTCCACATGCAGCACCGAGGCGCGTATGCCGGTGGTGCGGTCGCTCAGCACATCGACCTTCATGGCCGTCGGCAGGCCGGCCTGCAGCTCGGGCAGGCGCGCCTTGATCGCGTCCACGGTGGCAATCACGTTGGCGCCGGGCTGGCGCTGCACGTTCAGGATGATCGCCGGTTTCAGGCCCGACCAGGCGCCCAGCTTGACGTTTTCAGCGCTGTCCACCACCTGCGCTACATCGGCCACACGCACCGCCGCACCGTTGCGAAAGGCAATGATCAGGTTTTTGTACTCCGCCGCTGCCAGCAGCTGGTCGTTGGAGTTGATGGAGTACGAACGTGTCGGCCCGTCGATGCTGCCCTTGGCGCCGTTGGCATTGGCCGCCGCAATCGCCGTGCGCAGCGAATCGAGCCCGAGACCGTAAGACGCCAGCGCGCGCGTGTCCGCCTGGATGCGCACGGCGGGCCGCTGGCCGCCGCTGAGCGAGACCAGGCCCACGCCGCTGACCTGGCTGATCTTGAGCGCGAGCCGGGTGTTGACGATGTTCTGCACCTCGGTGAGCGGCAGGCTGTCGGAGGTGATCGCCAGCGTGAGCACCGGCGCGTCGGCCGGGTTGACCTTGGCGTACACCGGTGGCGCCGGCAGGTCGGCCGGCAGCAGCGAGCCGCCGGCATTGATGGCCGCCTGCACCTGCTGCTCGGCCACATCCAGGCCCAGGCCCAGGCCGAACTGCAAGGTGACGATGGAGACGCCGGCCGCGCTGGTTGAACTCAGGCGCTGCAGCCCGGCCATCTGGCCGAACTGGCGCTCCAGCGGCGCGGTGACGGTTTGCGCCATGACCTCGGGGCTGGCGCCGGGGTACAGCGTCTGCACCTGGATGGTCGGGTAGTCCACCTGTGGCAGCGCCGACAGCGGCAAAAATTTGAAGCCGACCAGGCCGGCCAGCACGATGGCCACCATCAGCAGCGCGGTGGCAACCGGCCGCTGGATGAAGGGACTCGACGGGCTCATGCGGGCAGTCGCCTGGGGGCCGTCATTGGGCCGGCGCCTGGGCGCCCTGGCGCCGCCGTTCCATGATCTGGTGCCAGCGCGCCAGCGCGGCGGCATCACCCCGGTCTATCGCTGCGAGCAGGCCGGTGCGCCGCGCCAGCGCTTCCGGGTCGTCCTTGACCTGTTCCAGAAAACGCTTGCGCTGCTCAGCGCCAGGCGGCGCGCCTGCGCTGGCGGGCGCGGGTGCCGGTGGGGCCAACGCAACCGGCGGGCCTGCCGTCGCCGGGGCAGAGGGCTGCGCCGCCGCAGCGGCAGCGGCAGCGGGCGCACTGGCATCGCCGCGCGGGGCCGACGCCGCACCCTGGGGCCGGCGCGCGCCCGCGGCACGACCGCCGCCGCCCGGTGCATCGCCCGGCAGCACCACACGTGCGCCGTCCTTCAGCCGGTCGGCACCCTCGGTGATGACACGTTCGCCCACCTGCAGGCCGGAGGCGATCACGATCTTGTCCACCGTGGCCGGCCCGCGCTTGACGGGACGCAGGCTCACGGTGCGCTCTGCCGCATTGAGCACGTACACGTAGTCGCCGTTGCTGCCCAGGCGCACGGCGGTGACCGGCACCACCACGGCGTTGTCGATGGTGCGCACCAGCAGCTGCACATTGACGAACTGGCTCGGAAACAGCGTGAGCTTGCTGTTGGCAAAACGCGCCTTGGCCTTGACCGTGCCGGTGGTGGTGTCGATCTGGTTGTCGAGCGAGGCAAACACGCCGGTGTCCAGCGTGCCCGAGCGGGTGCGGTCGAGCGCGGTGACCTTCATTGCGGTGCCGGCGCTGACGGCCTGCTGCAATTCGCCGACCTGGTCCTGCGGAATGGAAAACACCACGTCGATCGGGGTGACCTGGGTGATCAGTGCAATGCCATTGGCATCGCTGGGGCTCACCACATTGCCCACGTCCACCGCGCGCAGGCCGACGCGGCCGCTGACCGGTGCGACCACGCGGGTGTAGCCCAGGTTCAGTCGGGCCGCGCCTTCGTTGGCCTTGTCGATCACGACCGTGCCCTCGAGCTGCTTGACCAGTGCGGCCTGGGAGTCGACCTCCTGGCGGGCAATCGAGTCCTGGTCCAGCAGTGTCCTGAAGCGCTGCAGCGTGACACGCGCGCTGTCGAGTTGGGCCTCGTCGCGCTGGCGCTGGCCGCTGGCCTGCTGCAGCGCCAGTTCAAACTGGCGCGGGTCGATGGTGGCCATCAGCTCGCCGGCGCGCAGCATCTGGCCTTCCTTGAACAACACTTTCTGCAGCACGCCGGAGACCTGCGGACGCACCTTCACCGTGGCTTGCGGTGTGACCGTGCCCAGGGCGTCCAGAAGAATCGGAATGCTGGCCCGCTCGGCGGTGGCGATGCCGACCGTGGTGGCCGGCGGGCCGCGACGGGCCGCGCCGCCCGCAGCGGTGGTGCTGGCGTCTGCCGCGGGGTGGGTCAGGCGCCAGGCGAGCCAGCCGGTGCCGGCCAGTGCGATGACGGCGATCAGGCTGCCAATCAGGATCGCGCGTCGGCTCAGGCGTTGGCGGGGGAGGGTCTCGGGGCCGGCGATCGGCGCCTCAGATTTCGGGTCCATCAGCTGTCCTTGTTGCCCACCGCACCAGCGGTCTGGCGCGGCACTTTTTTGTGTTTGATGGGTGTTGTCACCAGCGGCGCCTTGGCGCTGCCAGCGTGTATTTTTCAGCTCGCCAAAGAATTATCACTGCAAGGCTTGACACTCAGGTGTAGCGCCCGAAAGGGCTTCGTAAATGTCCGGTAAAGAGCGGCGGCCCGCCACGCACCACGGCGGAAGGTGCTGGCGGCAACCGTCTGGCAACGCACATTGCTCTGATTTCGATAGCTGCCAACGCTTTCCCTGACTGGGCTGGAGACCGATTTGATGCCTGGTTCAAGACGTGGGGCTGCGCTGGGCGCGTGGGTTCGCTGCTTAGAATCACCGCATCCAGTTTTCCACAAGGCTCCCTCGCATGACAGCTATCGCCGCTTCCGGCCTGCAAATCAGCCGCGCTGACTACCGCGACCCCGTACATGCCGACGCGCTGGTCTTCCTGCTCGACGCCTACGCGCGCGACATGGCCGGCGGCGGCCATCCCCTGAGCGAGTTCGCCAAAACCCACCTGGTGGCGGAACTGGCCGCGCGGCCCCAGGCCTTCAGCGTGCTGGCCTTCGACGGCGCGCAGCCGGTCGGGCTGGTCAACTGCATCGAAGGTTTTTCAACCTTTGCCTGCCGCCCGCTGGTCAATGTGCACGACGTGGTGGTGCTGGCCAGCCACCGCGGCCGGCGTGTCGGCGAGTTGATGCTGGCCGAGGTCGAGGCCATCGCGCGGGAGCGCGGTGCCTGCAAACTCACGCTGGAGGTGCTGCAGGGCAATGCGCCGGCGATCAAACTCTATGAACGCCTCGGGTTTGCTGGCTACCAGCTCGACCCGGCGCTGGGCAGTGCGCAGTTTTTGCAGAAGTGGCTGGCCTGAGGGTTCGCTGAATCAGGCGGGCCGGACCTGTGCCCCGCGCGGGCCCTGCAGCAGCATCAGGGCCGCCAGGCCCAGAGCGCCCAGCGCCGCGGAGAACCACAGCGCCCCCGCGCCGAAGCGGTCAATCGCCAGGCCAAACAGCCAGGGTGACAGGGCCTGCGCAAACCGCGCCGGCACCATCAGCAGGCCCTGGCGCGCGCCATAGTCCTTCGCGCCGAACAGCACCAGCGGCAGTGTGCCCTTGGCAATTGTCAGCACGCCGTTGCCGGCACCGTGCAGTACGGTGAACACGGCTCCCGCCGGCACGCCGACAGCCAGGAACACCAGGGCGCCCAGCGTGTGCATGGCGCCGGCGACCCGCGCCGAGACCAGCGGATGGATGTTGCGCAGCAGCCCGTACTCCAGCAGCCGCCCGGCCACCTGCGCCGGGCCGACCAGCCCGGCGAACACCAGCGCGGTGGCCAGCGGCACGCCGTGGACCTGCAGCAGGCGCGGCAGGTGGGCGGCCATGGCGGTGCTGATGAACCAGGTCACGGCGAACACAAAGGCCAGCAGCGCCGCGGTGCGTGCCGAGCTCTGCGCAGGTTCATGTTCAGGCGCGGGCGTGGTGGCCGTGGTTGCCGGCGCCATCGGCACGGCGGCCGGCGATGGTGGTGCTGCAGATGAGGCGGGCGCGGACGGCAACATCCAGTTCAGCGGCAGCGCCACCAGCAGGTGCAGGCCGGCCCACACCCCGCAGGCGGCACGCCAGCCCCATTCGAGTTCCAGCCAGGCCGACAGCGGCCAGCCCACGGTGCTGGCAAACCCGGCCAGCAGCGTGATGCCGGTGATGGCGCCGCGCGCGTCCTTGCCGTACAGGTGCACCAGCGTGGCAAAGGCGGCTTCATACAGGCCGGCGGCCATGGCCACGCCCAGGATGGCCCAGGCCACGAACAGGCCGACCGGTCCCTGCGCGAGGGCCAGGGCCGCCAGCCCGCCGGCAAAGATGAAGCTGGTGGCAGCCAGCACCGGCCGGCCGCCATAACGATCAATCGCCCTGCCGGCAAAGGGCCCGAGCAGGGCCGACACCACCAGCGCCAGCGAGAACCCGAGGAACACGGTGGGCGTGCTGACGCCGAGGTCGCGCGCCATCGAGTTCGCGAGCATGGCCGGCAGGTAGTAGCTCGACGCCCAAGCCAGGGTCTGGGCGATGCTGAGGCTGGCGACGGTGACGCTGCGGGGTTGGCTCATGGGGTGACGAGGTTTTGCATGCTATTAAAAACAGAGCTGTTGCCGCAGGTGGATAAAGGGATGGAGGGCGATTTGATATGAAGAAATGGCCATGCAGCAGCAACGCCGCCGCCGGCCAGCCCCTCAAGCGCCTTGCGGTGTAAACCAGTGCTGCGTGCGGTTGATGATGGCCACCAGCGACAACATGACCGGCACCTCGACCAGCACGCCAACCACCGTGGCGAGTGCCGCGCCCGATTGCAGGCCGAACAGCGAAATCGCCACCGCGACGGCCAGCTCGAAAAAGTTGGAGGTGCCGATCAGGCAGGCCGGGCCGGCCACGTTATGCGGCAGGCTCAAGGCTTTGGCCGCGATGTAGCTGATGATGAAGATGCCGTAGCTCTGCACGATCAGCGGCACCGCGATCATCGCGATCACCAGCGGCTTGGCCACAATCGTTTCGGCCTGGAAGCCGAACAGCAGCACCACAGTGGCAATCAGCCCGATCACCGACCAGGGCTTGAGCTTGGCCACGAAGTCGGCCACCGCGTGGCTGGAGCGGCGCTGCAGCAGATGCCGCGTCGCCATGCCGGCCGCCAGCGGCAGCACCACGTACAGCACGGTGGAAAGCACCAGCGTCTCCCAGGGTACGGTGATATTGGTCACGCCGAGCAGGAAGGCGGCGATGGGCGCAAAAGCCACCACCATGATCAGGTCGTTGACCGAGACCTGCACCAGCGTGTAGTTGGCGTCGCCCTTGACGAGCTGGCTCCAGACAAACACCATGGCCGTGCAGGGCGCCACACCGAGCAGAATCATGCCTGCGATGTATTCGCTGGCTGACTGCGGGTCCACCCAGGGCGCAAAAATGTACTGGAAGAACAGCACACCCAGCGCGGCCATGGTGAAGGGCTTGATCAGCCAGTTGACCACCAGCGTGAGCATCAGGCCGCGCGGCTTCTTGCCCACGTCCTTCACTGCGGTCCAGTCGATCTGGATCATCATCGGGTAAATCATCACCCAGATGAACACCGCGACCACCAGGTTGACGTGCGCAATTTCCAGCGCGGCAATGCCCTGAAAGGCTGTGGGTGCCAGCAGGCCCAGGCCCACGCCGGCCGCGATGCCCAGTGCCACCCAGACGGTGAGGTAACGTTCAAACAAACCCATGGAAAATCCTTTTTTTTCTTGTGAATGGGTGCGTCAGGCCTGGCCGGCCAGGTCGCGCGCGGTTTGCTGCACCATGCTTCGCTCCAGCTTTTCAGGCGGCAGGTTGATCAGGAGCTCCAGGCGGCGGCGTATCTCGATCAGGGTCCTGCGGAAGGCCTCGCGTTTTTTAGCCTCATCACCCTTGGCCTCCGACGGGTCGGCATAACCCCAGTGCGCCGTGGCCGGCTGGCCGGGCCAATAGGGGCAGACCTCACCGGCGGCGTTGTCGCAGACCGTGATCACCAAATCCATAACCGGCGAGTCCGGTTTCCCAAATTCATCCCAGCTCTTGCTGTGCAGGCCGTCGGTCGGGATGCCGGCGTTTTGCAACACCTGCAGCGCCAGCGGGTTAGGTTGCTGGTTTTCACGTGGGCTGCTGCCGGCCGAAAAGGCCTGGAAGCGCCCCTTGCCGATGTGGTTGAGCGTGGCTTCGGCCAGGATGCTGCGGGCCGAGTTGTGGGTGCATAAAAACAGGACGTTGAGGGGGCGAACACTCATTTTCAGCGTCCTTCAGCAGCAGGCTTTGGCGGCCGGGGCTTGGGCGCACGACGTTGTGGATGACAGAGGCGCTACTTTTTCTGTAGCGCGTGGCGCACAACAGGCGGGCGCTACAGCCTGATTTGATGCAGGTGCCGGTTCACTGAACACCGGAATGTTGTCCAGGGTGTGGAACTGCTCCCAGGCCACGCCCTGCGGGTCGGTCAGCCAGTATTTGTCGCTGCGCGCATAACAGCAGGTGGTTTCTCCGTCGTCCTGCAGCGCCAGGTCGGCATCTTGGGCGTGCGCCTTCAGCTCGGCCAGCTCTTCGTCGGATTCCACCTGGATGCCCAGGTGGTCCACGCCGGTGGTGCTGCCGCGGGTGGAAATGGCAAAGTTGACCGGCGGGTCCTGCAGCATCCATTTGGCATAGTCGGCCTCGGTGCGGGCGGGCGGCTGATGAAACATGGCGGAATAAAAAGCGATGTTTTTGTCGAGGTCTTCGACATGCATGTGGACATGAAAGCGTTTCATGGCGGACTCCAGGGTTGAGGTTTCAAGGGGCGTGGGAGAGAAGGCGGTCAGCGTGGGGCGGGCTTTGGCTGGCGTCGGCCACAAGCGCCATGGCAGAAGGCAGCACCACCACCGGCGAAAAGCCGCCGCCGGCGGTGCGGAAGTTGGTGGTTTGCCCGGTGTAGGTGCGTGCGGCCAGCAACTGCACCTGGCCTCGGAAGGTGTAGGCGCGCAAGTCCAGCTTCAGGCGGGTGGGCACGCCATCAACATCGACCAGGCGTTCACTGGGCGGCACCAGCGCCTGCGCGATAAAGCCGCCGGCCAGGATGTTGCTCCACACGCCACGTGTAAGTTTGTCGCCGCGGTAGGCGGCCTTGGCGCCGTAACCTGCCACGGGTTTGAAGAACAGCTGGCGGCGCCTGGCCCAGAGCTCGTCGGCATGGTCGGCGGTGACGAGTTCGGTGTGCGGAACCACGGCTTGCAGCAGGCGCCGGTGTTCAGCCGACACGCCCCAGGAGGCCAGCAGCGCATCGTCACCGAGGGTGATGAGGTTGCGCTTGTCGGCGTACAGCGCATGGGCGCGCGGGTGCGGCGTGACCACCGCCGCGCCGGCCACATAGGCGCTGCGCAGGGCTTCATGCGCCGGCTCGGCCAGGCTGAAGTCGGTCAGGCGGTTGTAGACCAGATCCACCGCCAAGCCCGGCAGTGCCGGGTGCCACAGCGCGCCGTCTTTCCATGACAGCTCACGTGCGTCGCCCACGGCGGCCGTGATGCCGTGCGCCAGAAAAAGCTGCCGTGCCAGCGCGAATTCCGGCGCGAGGTATTGGTCTTCCGGTGCATCGTCAACGATCAGCACGCTGCGCAGCGGCTGCGCGCCACGCTGGGCCTGCCACTCGGCACGGAACATGGCCACAAAGGCCTGGTCGATCTGAGCCAGGTCGCTCGAAACATCCATCAGGCCCTGCATCGGTTCGCAGCATTCGCGGTGCGCGCGTGCCAGCGCGGCGTTGAGCAGCGCGCCGCCGGCATTGGTGTTGATCTCGATCAGGCGCGGGCCGTCGGCACCCAGGTGAAAGTCGTACGCCATGAAAACACCGGCCGGGCCGAAATTCAGGCGGGCAACCTCGGGCGCGCTGGCCAGGGCCGCCTGCTGGTAGGCGGGCAGGGCGATCACACCTTCGATGGCGGCAATCGCCTGGCCCAGGGTCGCGCGTATGGCCGGGTCCAGAAACACCGCCGTCTCGGAGAACAGGTGCGGGTGGGTGGTGGCCAACCCGGCCAGCATGCCTTGCAGGCTGGGGTCGGTTTCCAGTTGCTGGCGCAGGCGCTCGGGGTTCAGGGTGCGGCACAGGCAGCCCAGGTTCAGGGCCTCGGCGAGGTTCATGGCGGCGCCCCGGTCAGCAGGCCGCGCACGAGGCGGCGTCCGCCACTTTGCAGGCTTCGCCCTGGCAGCAATGTTCGGTCAGGTAGCCCAGCAAGGCGTTCATCTGCTCGAAGTTGGCGCGGTAGATCAGGTTGCGGCCACGCGGCTCGCTGCTGACCAGGCCGGAATGCGCGAGTTCTTTCAGGTGGAAAGACAGGGCGCTGGGCGCCACTTCCAACAGTTCGGCAATCGCGCCAGGTGTCAGCCCGTCGGGCCCGGCGACCACCAGCGCGCGGAAGGTGCGCAGGCGCTGCGCCTGGGCCAGTGCGGCGAGGGCTTTGACGGCGCCGGCTTCATCGAGAGGTTTTGTTTCCATTGTTCAAATATAATTGAACAATTGAATTGAAGCAACCAGGCAAGGAAAAAAAGCAATGGCCGACATCACGATTTACCACAACCCCCAGTGCGGCACCTCGCGCAACACACTGGCGCTCATCCGCAACAGCG
>Ga0208514_100816_pt1 | contig 11866 bp, 10 predicted proteins | sample LakWasMet70_HOW9_2_FD_183900 | JGI IMG/M metagenome (GOLD analysis project Ga0208514, IMG submission 183900) | Freshwater sediment methanotrophic microbial communities from Lake Washington under simulated oxygen tension - Sediment Metagenome... | ecosystem: Environmental > Aquatic > Freshwater >...
CTTTTTATAGATAATTCGCGATACAAGATCGGCCACCAATACTAAGAAGCATAGCAATAGTGGCATCTGCCAACTTTCAAAATTAACATTAGGGAGTTATACATGAAGAAATTATTCGTTAGTCTGCTGGCAAGTGCTTTATTAACAACTGCAATCCTTTCAACTGCTCAAGGGGCGACTTCACAAATCGCTTTTGCTAAAGGTAAATCCAGTGCAGCAGTCAGTGGCAAAATCAAAGGTAATGACAGCAATGACTATGTGCTGCGTGCTAGTGCAGGTCAAACCCTGATCGTTGATTTTAAAGCAGGCAAAGGAACCGCCTATTTCAACGTCTTACCGCCCGGTAGTACGGGTGAAGCCATTTTTGTCGGTTCAAGCGAGGGGGATCATTTTAAAGCGTCGTTACCCAGCGATGGCGAGTAGTACACCATCCGTGTGTATTTAATGGGTGATTCTAAAGACAGCGACAAATCGGTGAGCTACTCATTTAAAGTCAATATTCCGGCAAGCGCCAAAAGCACTGCCGCAACAAGTTCAAGCAATGTTAAAACAGCAGAAAAAAACTGTCTTGAAGCCGTTGCCAAAAAAGTAGGCGTTAGCAGTAGTAAGTTGTCTGTGAGCTACTCATCAGAAGCCCAATCAGGGATAGGCATTGATATAAAAGTACCGGATGCGACAGACCCTTGGTACTGTCTAACAGACAGAAAAGGCAATGTCGAAGACGTAAGATTTAAAGGCTCAGAAGGCGGGTTATAAAATACCGCAACATGGCTATGTAAGGCACTATCCGGAGTGTCTTAATCTTTATTCACCAGCGTTCAACCAGGTTGATGAAGCTGATGATGTTGATTAAGAAAGAGTTCAGAAGAGATCGGTAACCATATTGAGGTTGTGCCTATCTAACCACTTGAAGGATATTATGAACAAAATAATCACTCAAACTCAAAGCAATTTACTGACAGTATTTTGTGTTGGTTTTAATCTATTTCTAGTCATTGCTGACATTAACGCCAGCGATAGTTTTGCTGCCTCTTCTGAAACAAAACACTATAGCTTTACGGAAGCGGCTATTCAATCCATCTCCGGCGATGTTTATTCCGACAAGGCTGCCGCTAACTGGCAAGATTTATCATACAGTAATTTATTCGAAAAAGGCTGGGCCAAACCTTGGGTTAGCCCACCAAATGGTGGCGGTGGTGCGCCGCGTCAGGGCTGGATTAATGCCTACGATGGCGTTTTTTACCGTTTGAGTATCGCAACTGCTGGCTGGCAACATGGTAATAGCGGCGATAGTTATACCGGTGGTTTAACAAGCTATACACCGCTGAATCAACGTCTGGAAATTCAAACAGAAATTCCAATCGCATCCAGCACGGGCGCTAATGGACAAACCAATTTTGGCGATTTTAAAATCACGCCCCGGGTTATTCTCTCCGAATCTAAAAACACCACCCAATCGTTTAACCTCACGTTCCGCACACCCACTGGTAATAGCGTTAATGGTAACAGCGTGGCGTCCATCAATCCCCAATATAATTTTTGGCATAATTCATGGAATGGCCTAGTGATTCGTGGTGGTGCAGGCTTCACCATTCCTTACGCGGGCGAACTGCACAAGTCGGGAGCGCGTAGCTCTTTCGATGCCAATTTGGCGGTCGGCTATTATTTTACGCCCCATACATCCGTACCATTTGGCGATATGGTTTGGTATGTTTCAACTAACTTAAGCCAACCGATCGATAACCGTGCCGCAACCAGCAAAACCTTTGTATCGCTGACACCAGGTTTTCGTACCCATGTTGGTCAGAACTGGTATTTGCTTGGCGCAGTGGAAGTGCCCGTCACCAGCAACCCCTCCTATGACTATCAAGTCATGGGCGGCATTATGAAAGTGTATTAACAGCAGATAGTCATAACACGGCCCAACAAATTCAAAATGCCCAGCAATGTTTGGGCATTTTCTTTTTTAACAAAGGAGGACTTTTGATGAAAGCGGTATTAGCAACATTGATAGCCAGTTCGTTACTCCTTGATGCAAACGCCGTGTTGGCTGAAAAAAATCCAGCACCTGTTGAAAAAGAACAAATTAACCCTGCATTTAAGCAAAAATATAAATTGCAGGGCGTTAGTTTTCAAATCACTAGTCAAAACAACAAACTACGCATAATCCCGTCAGGGCTAAAAATTGATAATTCAGCTATCGAGCGTGCTATAGAAGGCTCAGTCACAGGTGCAGACATTGGTGATATCAATGCAGACGGTTCACCTGAAATCTATGTTTATATCAAGGATGCTAAAGGCAAGACTTCAATGTGTGCCTATTCCGCCAACAAAAAGAAATCGCTCAGTGAAATTTATTTACCGCCTTTCACCGATGATCCCAAACTCACCAAGGGTTACAGAGGACATGATGAGATTGCGATGCTAGAAGGCATCATCGCATTACGCTTCCCTATTTATAAAGACACCGACACCGATGACAAGCCAACAGGAGGCATGAGACAACTGCAATACAAACTGACGCAAGGCGAAGCCAGTTGGACATTAAAACTCGATAAAGTGGTCGAGTTTTAGTCATTCATCCACCGCACCTGCCTGGGTGCAACAGACTGCTAAAGGATATTTATGATAAAGATGAAGAAAACCACCTTGATAATTTCAGCACTGCTCGCTTTAAATGCCAGTTATAACGCCAACAGTGAGCCAGAAAAATCGACGTCTACAGCGACTGCGCCGACAGCAGCCAAACCAGCATCTGATTATTGGGGCGTTGACACTCAATACATCGCTAAAGACATTCAGCCGGGCGACGATTTTTACCGCTATGTCAACAAAGGCTGGCTGGATACCGCAAAAATTCCGGAAGGTCTGACCAGTATCGGCTCGTTCGAAGAGTTGCAACTGGCAACTGAAAAACAGGTTGATAGCATTATTAAAGATGCAATTGCAAAAAAAGCCCAAGAAGGCACACCCGAGCAACAAGTTGCCGACCTTTATGCCAGTTATTCCGATACTCCGGGACGTAACCAGCGCGGCTTTGACATGCTAAAAGACGAACTCAAAGATATTTTAGCCAGTAAAGACCGCAGTGAAATTGCCGATAAAATGGGACGCGTAAGTTATCCTCGGCTGTTTAACGTATCTGTCGGCATTGACCAGAGTAATCCGCAACACTATATCTTAGGGCTGTATCAAGCTGGTTTGGGACTACCCAGCCGCGATTATTATCTGAATAAAGGTGAACCGTTTATCGGACATCGTACCGCTTACCTGAGCTATATCGAAGGCGTATTACAACGTGCGGGCCTGGAAAACCCCAAACCACGAGCAAAAGCGATTTTTGATTTTGAAACGAAGATAGCTCAGCAGCATTGGACAGCTGAGCAAAAACGCGACCCCGTCAAAACCTTTAACGTGATGAGCAAAGATAAATTGCTTAAGTATGCCACTGGTTTCGATTGGACAGCTTATCTTAAAACGTCAGGCTTCGATGGCGTTAATAACCTGGCTTTATCTGAAAACACTGCCATAAAAGCTATGGCGGCGTTGTTTGCAAAAACCCCCGTTGAAACGCTACGCGACTATCAGGCTTTTCAATACCTCAATCTGCACGCCCCCCTGCTTTCCGATTCTTGGTTCGATGCACACTTTGATTTATTTTCCCGCCGTCTTCTGGGAATCGCTCAGCCGCGTTCATTAGAAAAACGCGCAGTGGAATTTGTTAGCGGCACACTGGGAGAAGAAGTCGCAAAACTTTATGTGGAACGTTATTTCCCAGCCGAATACAAAGCTAAAACTGAAGAGATGGTCGGTTTTATCCGCGAATCCATGAAAGATCATCTGCAAAAGTTAGATTGGATGGATGAAGCCACGCGCAAAGAGGCCTTAACCAAACTTGCCAGTTTTGGTGTGCAGATTGGCTATCCTGAAAAGTGGCGTGATTTCAGCTCAGTCAAAATTACCAAGGATGATTTGGTAGGCAATATCCACCGTTTACTTACCTGGATGCGTATAGATGAGCGCGCTAAACTCGACGAACCAGTGCGTAAATGGGAATGGGGACATCAACCACATGAAATCAATGCCTATTACTCGCCGGATCGGAACGAAATTGTATTTCTTGCAGCCATTTTACAACCGCCATTCTTTGGCCCCAAAGCGGATCCTGCGGTCAATTTTGGCGCGATCGGCGCAGTGATCGGGCACGAAATCGGACATGGCTTTGATGATCAGGGCAGACAATCGGATGGGTCAGGCAAGCTGCGTAACTGGTGGACAAAAGCCTCAACCAAGAAATTTAATGAAAAAACCAAACGTTTAGTTGCCCAATACAATGGCTATTCACCCATAAAAGGTTTGCATTTAAACGGCCAGCTTACTTTAGGTGAGAACATCGGTGATATGTGTGGTGTGGCTGTTGCTTACTCAGCTTATCAAAAATATGCTGCCGCTAAGTATCCGGACGGCAAACCGCCCGTACTGGATGGGTTTACGGGCAATCAACGCTTCTTTTTGGGCTACGCGCAACTGTGGCGGAGTCTATTAACCGATGATGTTTTACGCATGTATACCCTCACCGACGGGCATAGTCCCGGTGAGTTTCGCACCAATGGCATCCTGACTAACTTTGACCCTTGGTATGAAGCATTTGGCGTGACGGAAAAGAACAAGCTTTATTTGCCTAAAAAGGATCGCATTAGTATTTGGTAGGCAGTTTGAGGAATGGGTTCGTATCTTAAATACGAACCCGCCTATCCCCGACAGGTAATAAATTTTTGATTAAATCCGGAAAACCCAGGAAGATTTCATGTTCCGTATATTCTTTGCGCTAGTTCTCTCAAGCCTATTTACGCTTCCGTCATTCGCCACGCCCTTTTGGGGCGATAAGGCATCTCGACCAGTTGATACTGTGCCAGTTATGCTTGCCCCTGGCCAATTCATCTGGAAAGGTGATGCTGTGCCCAATGGCCCAATCGTGGTGGTGGTAAGCCTGCTTGAGCAGAAAGCTTATGTTTACCGTAACGGCATTCGCATTGGCGTGTCTACTACCAGTACCGGCAAACCCGGCCACAATACGCCAACCGGTGTGTTTATGGTGCTACAAAAGGACAAGGATCATAACTCCAAGACTTATAACAATGCGCCGATGCCTTATACCGAACGTTTAACTTGGGATGGTGTGGCTCTGCACGCTGGTGGACTGCCTGGTTATCCGTCTTCGCACGGCTGTGTCCATCTGCCGTCCGAATTTGCCCGCTTGTTATTTGCCGCGTCACCGATGGGCATGACCGTTGTTATTGCCGATCTGCAAAATGATCCTGCTGAAGTGGTACATCCCGCTGCGCTATCGCCGGTTGACGCTCGTAAAGGCAAGAGAGTTAAGGTGCCACGCCTTAGTCCCGACGAGGAGTTCAGATGGCAGCCTGAGAATGCAGTTGATGGACCCATTTCAATCGTCATGAGCAGAAAGGATCGGCGTGTACTGGTTTATCGCAATGGTGTCGAGATCGGTCGTTCAAAACTTGCCATTGCTCAGCCCAAGCAATCCATCGGCACACATGCTTTTATCATGCAGGATGGCTTAGGTATAGGCTCAAGTCCTATCTTAAAAACTGCACCGGCACATAGATGGTTGGCGGTCGGCATTCCTGGTCACGCCAGCGAGCATGGGCAAGCGTTAAAACCTGAGCAAGTTAACGGCATCCAAATGCCACCAAACTTCGCTAAAGCGCTGTACGAAATCCTGACGCCAGGAACAACGCTATTGGTAACCGATGCACCGATACTTGAACAACAAACCACTGGCGTCTGGCTAAATATCATGAACTCGGATCAACCAGAGCAATCCGATTCGAAGCAGAGGTATTATCATCCAATATAAAAGTAATTTTACTCGCCTGCCTGGGTTGTGCCTGAAACATAGTCATGCTCAGCTGCATGGCGATCCTAATCTCAATAAAATCCGGCCATTATGGCCGGATTAGCAGGTTGGTAGTAATTAATTACAGCTGCGTGTACCGTAAACGATAGACTCAAAATGACCATCAGACGTTTTGATGACCACACATTCACCCGTCGCTGTTTCGCGGTAGTAACCGTAAATATCATTGCCGGAGTTTTGATTGTGATCAAACTGATAGCCACGACGTGCTAGCTCGTCGTCAGCTTGCCCGGCACGGGCACCAACCATATCTGATAACGCGTTTGGAACATCGCCCACTTGATGAGAGGAGCGACTGGTATTTCTGTTTTCTTGATAGCCCCGATTGCTGGATTGCGGCGCTTTTTGGCAATCGGATGGAAATTTACCGTGGACTTTTTTTACCAGTCCGTTGTCTTCTTCCAATTGATAACAAACATTGGCTTGCTCGTTGTACCACCAGCTGAATATTCCGTCACGACCATACTCGGTGTAACCGCGATCACGCATCTGATTTTCGGCATAGCGAATGTTTTTCTTGCTTAAATCATAAACCAAACGTGCATGTAAATCGTTGGTCGAATTAGATGCATTGTTGTATCCCCCGCCTGCTGAATGGTTTGGGTCAACAATACAGCCCGACAACGTCAGCACCACTGCAAATGCAGAGGTAGTTGCCCAATACTTGGAAATATTTGACATAGCTATCTTCCAAAAAAATTATAATAGAAGCCCGCTTATTGGGAGCCTTTCTTAAGGAATAAGGTAAGCACCCGTCTGCACAAAATGCACAACTGTATGCAAAGGAAAGTACCAGTCCCATTGTTTCAAGCTAGTAAACAGCTTGAGCGTCTATAGTAATTAAGTCGGTTGAATGTTGCAATTTCTTGCAAAAATATTTTCCACCAGCCCGAAAGCTGTTGTGATTAATAACGCACCAAATTTGAAATTAACAGTTTGAAAAATAATCGTTATAATTCAATTTATTGTATGTTACATAACTGCGCTGATAACCAAAAATCCACCGTTCATTATCCTAATTGTTAGCTGCTGAAATGTCATACCAGACCGAACTCTGCTAATCAGTTTTTACAGAATTACTGACAAAGTCGGTTGAGCATAGATGCTTGAATAATCGAGATTTAGCAACCTATCCGAAAGTAACCAGTTTTGAATGGGCTAATGTTAAATTTGAATAAAATTACTAAACTCGGCCTAACCTTGTTCTGTCTATTTTATGATTTCACAATAGTTGAAAAAACCGGCTCATACAGCTTTTGAATCCACTTAACAAACTCACCCTGCTCCGCATTTAAACTTGCAAACGTTGGGTAAAAACGCGTCAGGTAGTGGTCATAATTTACTTCACCGTTGTTCCATTCATCGCCTTCGTATTGTTTTTGCGCTGCGGTTAAAGCGTTTTCCGGCTCGGCTTCCAGCCAGGCGATGCCGGTGTTGCAGGCTGTTGGTAGCGGGGCTTGCAGGCCAGCGTACCAGGCTAGCACAAGGTTTTTTAATATATTTTGTGCCTCGCTTTTTGCAAGCACAGGAATTTCTATTACGGTATCTGCGCCAACGATTAGAGTTTGCGGATTTAAGCCTGCTGCGCTGGCGGCCAAGTGCTGCACCCAATGTAATAACAGGTTTCGAAACTTGATGTTTTCTTTTTTGAGCAGGTTTTGGGCGGTTAAATAGATTAAACCGTTGCGTTGATCTTGCTGGTGTTGGCGCAGGCAGTTTAATGCGCCAGTTAGTTGAATTTGTATATCGTTTTCCAGCTTGAAATCAAGCGCAATACTTTGTGCGGCAAGCGCTGCCGGCCAATCGGCCAATAAGTCTTGGTACTGTTGCCAGGCGGAATTGGCTGGATCTGCAATACTTGCGAAGGCATATTCAGCAAAACTGCCTAGTGGCAGCTTGCCTTTTCCGGCTATGCTGGCGCGTTGTTGGGCAAAAAATGTATCCACATCGACCGGATTTTGGTTTTGCAAAGCTGACAATAAATCTTGGCTAAGTTGATAGCTGTCCAGTGCGGCAAAGGCAAACGGTTCGTTATCTTCACTGGTCACCGCATCGCTTTCAAAAGCAAATTTTAAGGTGTTATTGCAAAATGCTTTGACAGGCGAACGTAAAAAGCCAGCTAGCGACTCCAGTGATAAGGTCAGATTTTTCTCTTCAGCTGCCACCACATCAGTCTTGTTGTGATTGAAGGTGGTGTTTTCATACCATTCTCTGGCATAGGTAAATAAGCGCGGGTCTCGGTTGGTGCCGACGTAATTTGGGCTAAACGGTTGCAATGGGTGTACCAGGGTGATGGTATCCAATAACTGGGGATAGTTATCAGGCAAGCGCCAGCTTTGCGCCAAAACTTCTCGCAGCTGGCTGATTAGCACGGACGGCTGGCGTTCTGAGTTGTCGCGGATGCTGCGTCCCACCCAACTGATATACAAAGTCTCCCGTGCCGACATCATGGCTTCTAAAAATAGATATTGATCATCTTGCCGCCGTGAGCGATCACCCGGACGATATTGGCCGCGTTGGTTCATTAAATCAAAACTTTGTACGGGCTGACTGCGCGGGTAATCGCCGTCATTCATGCCTAAAATACAAACGGTACGGAACGGGATGGCGCGCATGGGCATTAGGGTACAGAAATTGATCCGGCCACTTAAAAAGCGTTGATGCAGCTGCGGTTCATCAACTGCGCTCAGCCAAGCTTCGCGCACCACATTCAATGGCAAGCTATCATCAGCTGTTAATGCCGCCAGTTGGCAGGCATCAGACCAAGCGGTTAGTGAACGTGTCAATGTATCCAGCGTTTTCTGTTCGCGCTCGGTGCTGTCGGTAAAAAAATCTTCAAGCAGGGTGATCAGTACATGTTGCCAATCGACGGCATTTCGGTCCTGTTTTAGAATGTCGGCATAGTTGGCTAAGGTTTCTAACAAATAGCATAACCCACCCAGCCATTGCGCTTCCAAGCCGCCAATTTCATCATAAGGTTCTATGGATTTGTACGCTGGCCCAGCGCCAACTGCATAACCCAGCAACATTCGGCGCAGGCCAAACTGCCAGGTGTTGGCTTCCAGGTTATCGGGCATGGAGACGGATTGCACGCGTTGCTCTGCATCCAGTCCCCAGCGAATACCGGCGTCTTCTATCCATTGATGTAATTTGGGGATGGCTGCTTCTTCAATACCAAAGCGCAGTCGTAACGAAGGCACTTCCAGCAGGCATAGCAGTTCACTGACCGCAAACCGGGATTCGGGTAAATTCAGCAACGTTTCCAAAGCAACCAAAAGCGGATTGTGCCCGCGTTGTTGTTGATCTGCCAAGCTGAAGGGCAAAAAACGCGGGTCGTCTGTGGCCACCTGACCAAACACGGCGCGTATGTGGGGCGCATATTTATTGATGTCCGGCACCATGACGATGACATCGCGTGGATAAAGCGGCTGCTCGGTTTGTTTGGCGGCATTAAAGCGCGCCAGCAATTGGTCGTGCAAAATTTCCACTTCTCGCTGCGGACTGTGCGCGATATGAAATACCAGTGATTCGTCTGGCTGAGTCAATAGGATTGGTTCACTGGCGGGTGGTTCCAAATCTAAGATGGATTGTTGCAAGTGTTGCAACAAGGTGCGCTCGCCTTGTGTACCGTAATCTTTAAATAAATCGATTTTGCTGTCCGGCCAGTGCCAGTTGGCATAGGCTTGGGTGTCATCAAACTGATCCAGCAATCGAATATAATCGCGCCCTTGCTTGCCCCAGGCGGCTAGTAATGGCTGGGCGTGCAGGTGCAATTCTTCGTCTGAGACGGTCGCCGTCATGCTGGATTTGTAGTTGTGGCGACGACGTTCTGCTTTTAGCAATTCTTTGTCTTCAATGATATCTGCCCAGTAATGCTGACAGGGATTAAGGATAAACAGTACGATTTGGCAAAATTTGCCCAGCTTTGCCAACACTTCCAGTGATTGTTGCGGCAACGACGACAAACCAAACAGAATGATGCGACGGGGAATGCCAACTGGGTGCTGGGCTAACTCGTCGATTTGCTGCATAAATTGCTCATGCACCGATGATCTGCTGGCAACGGCTAATGATTCATCGTTTAAATCGGCCAATATTGCGCGCCATAACGCAGCTTGCCACTGATGCTGTTCGGATAATGGCTGCTGTCCGCCTTGTAAATTTTGCAAAATATCCAGGCCATTGGCCCAATCATATAACCAATCGGAGCGATAAACCTGATATTGATCAAACAAATCGGCCAGTTGTTCTGCCAGTTGATAGCGTTTTCTGCTATTGCTGTCGTTAGCTAAAAAGGTAGCCAAAACCGCAAATTCCGGACGGCTAACCAACACGGGTAACAAACGGAACAAGCGCCAGGTGAGCGGTGTTTTTGCCAGCAATTGTTGTTTAGGAATTTGCTGACCCAGCACAGCACGGTAAACGCTCCAAATAAACAATGACGGTAATTGCACCGAAATTGCGGCAGCGATGCCGAGTGCGCTGTTTTGCGCCAGACTTTGTTTAAGCCATTGGCCCATCCCGTTGCTTTGAACTAAAAACAACTCATTCTCCAATGGCGCCAGAGGATGCTGTCTAAGCCAATACTCGACCACATCGCGCAGTTGCTCCAGTTGATTGGAGTGGATGATGGCAATACCGTTTTCTAGCTCAGTTAGCGTGGTCGTTTGGGTCATTGGCTGTCGTAGCTTGCAATAAAAATGCGTATATTAAGGTATTTAATACGCCACCAGGAGGTTTCTATCTCTAAAGTACGCGGATGGGCAGACAACAACCTTAAGCAAGCGCTTACGCTTGGCATATTTTTTAAATGCAGGTGCGGGTTAATTTGCACACTAACCATTACAGTTCACTATTGCCGAAAAGTTACCTTCTTTCACTCAATCACAATCTAAAACCACCTGCAAAATCGTTCAGTCAATTCTCATTATTTTTGATTTATACTTGATAAATTGTTAATCTTTATGGAACTATAGATCAACCCACCAGTCATATTGCAACGGTTTAGTTAATAATTGATTAATGCCAGCCAGGACCGGCACAGTTATTAAAGCGTTAAACTAAATCACGGACAAACTTATAATTAATACTTTATATTCAACCAGTTAACATTAATAATATGCCATTAAAAATTCACTAGCATTATTCTTATAAAAAAGTATACAGAATTTAAAAGTTAATCTATTCTGATATTGGTTTGTTGAAAACTTTGTTCAACCCCGTTTCTCGCTTTTTTTCGGAAAGTAGTCTAACTTATTATTAATAAGATTAGTGTTCCGTTTTTTACCTCGTTCAACCTGTAAACTCCATTGGAAACGCAGCATTTCCTAACCAATCACCACCGCAATAGCTTTCAAGAAAATAGGACTTTAACATGAACCAGCTAGCCAGCCTGTCAATCTTATCTAATACGCCAGCCAACTATAAGTCGACCCCTCCAGAGCATAATATCTATACTTTTCATATATTTTTATTTAGAAAAGGGTTTACTGATCGTGAATATTTGCTTTTTCATCGCACCAGTCAACCAGACCACGCCATTTCAGGAATTTGGCAAGGCATTACTGGTACGCTTAAACTCAATGAAGCCTGGGAAGATGCCGTTAAACGCGAAGTTTACGAAAAAACCCATTTAAAAATCAGTCATGTAAACAAAACGGACTTTCTGGACAGCACTTCATTAAAACCGTCACATAAGACTCGCGGATTAGAACCAAAATATGCCGAAGAACGGATTTTTTTCGCCCAGATTGAAGATGATGCACTTCCAGAAATTCCGCATGAATACAACGCATTTGGTTGGTTTAATTATCAGAAAGCACTGCGACTGTTAACAACTGACGCCAATAAAAAACATATTGAAATCATTGAACAATCTGCAAAATCTACCGTTTAGAGATTCAACTGCCCTCTAGAAAATCATAC
>Ga0208514_100818_pt1 | contig 11859 bp, 10 predicted proteins | sample LakWasMet70_HOW9_2_FD_183900 | JGI IMG/M metagenome (GOLD analysis project Ga0208514, IMG submission 183900) | Freshwater sediment methanotrophic microbial communities from Lake Washington under simulated oxygen tension - Sediment Metagenome... | ecosystem: Environmental > Aquatic > Freshwater >...
GCCCGAATGAAAAACCACTACAACTTTTGCCATTCCGATACTCCAAATCTTTCCGTGTTCAGCACAAAACTACGCGTGCAAATCAAAAAACAAGACCTCTGCATCGCTGGCCTGGTCCAGGGTCAGACGCTCTTCATGGTCCAGCAGGGCCGCATCCCCCGCAGCGAGCCTGACACCGTTGGCGGCAATCGCGCCGCGCACCACATGCACATAGGCCTTGCGCTGCGGATCCAGGGCCAAGGAGGCGGTCTGCGAACCATCAAACAGCCCGCTGTACAGGCGCGCGTCGGCATGGATCAGCACCGAGCCCTGCGCGCCGTCCGGCGAGGCCACCAGGCGCAAAACGCCCTGCTTGTCCGCCGCGGCAAAGGTCTTTTGCTCGTAGCTGGGCACGATGCCGGTCACATTGGGCTCTATCCAGATCTGCAGGAAATGCGTGGTTTCCTGGGGTGCGTGGTTGAACTCGCTGTGCTGCACGCCGCGCCCGGCACTCATGCGCTGCACGTCGCCCGGCGGAATGCCCTTGACGTTGCCCATGCTGTCCTTGTGCGCGAGGTTGCCGGACAGCACATAGCTGATGATTTCCATATCCCGGTGCCCATGGGTACCAAAGCCGGTCCCCGGTGCAATGCGGTCTTCATTGATCACCCGCAGGTTGCCCCAGCCCATGTGCTGTGGGTCGTAATAGCCCGCGAATGAAAAACTGTGAAAGGACTTGAGCCAGCCATGGTCGGCATAGCCTCGGTCGGCGGCTTTACGCAAGGTCAACATGACAATCTCCTTATTCAAGTGGTGAGCAGTACTGGGATGAACTTTAGTCCATGGCCCGGCTGTTTCCATCCGCTGCCTTTGATGGCATCATTCAAATGTTTTCAATTTATGGGGCTCCTCCATGCAAACTGCTCGCGATGTGCTGACCCCGGACGCGCTGGCCATGCTGCAGTCCATAGCGGTGGCGGGCAGCTTCGCCGCCGCGGCCCGCGCCATGGGCGTGGTTCCCAGTGCGCTGACCTACCGGGTGCGCCAGATCGAGGATGCACTGGATGTGCTGCTGTACGACCGCAGCTCGCGCCAGGCCCAACTGACCGAGGCAGGGGCCGAGCTGTTGCGCGAAGCCGCGCGCCTGTTGAACGATATCGACGCGGTAGCCAACCGGGTCAAGCGCGTGGCCACCGGATGGGAGCCCCAGTTGACCATTGCGCTGGACACCGTCATCTCTAGGGCCACCGTCATGGAGTTGTGCGAGAGCTTCTTCAGCCTGGCGCCACCTACCCGCATCCGCCTGCGCGACGAGGCACTGTCGGGCACGTTCGAAGCATTGACCTCCGGCCAGGCCGACTTGGCCATCGGCGTGACACCCGATCCGGCCAGCAACACGTCGGACGTCCACAGCAAGCCCCTGGGCGTCATGTCCTTTGTCTATGCGGTGGCCCCCCATCACCCGCTGGCCAACGCACCCGAGCCCCTGAGCGACGCGCTGATCCAGCAGCACCGCGCAGTGGCGGTCGCCGATTCGGTGCAACGCGGCCGAGGCCTGACCTTTGGCCTGTTGAGCGGGCAAGACGTGTTTACCGTGGGCAGCATGCACGCCAAGCTCGACGCCCATTTGCGCGGACTGGGCGGCGGCAGCCTGCCGCGCTGCATGGCAGACCCGTATATCGACACCGGCCGCCTGGTGGTCAAGAAAACCGAGCGCGGCCACCGCCAGGTCGCCATCCACTACGCGTGGCGTGGCGGCAAAGGCGCCACCCAGGGGCGCGCCCTGCAATGGTGGCTGCAACAACTGGAAAGCGCCACCACCCGCGCGGCCCTGCTGGAGCAACACCGGGGGCATTCCTAAGAAATCCAAAGATCGCGCCCAGCGGACTGCTGCAGGCGTATAAACTGGGTTCACCCATCCACAACAGGAGACAACACGCATGACCGCTTCCAGACACATTGCCATCGTTGGCGCAGGAATGGCCGCAGTCACCTGTGCGCGCACGCTGGTGCAGGCGGGCCACCGGGTCACGGTGTTCGAGAAAAGCCATACGGTGGGTGGGCGCATGGCGACCCGCAACAGTGCCTTTGGAACATTTGACACGGGTGCCCAGTATTTCACCGTGCGCGATCCGCGCTTTGTGCAGGCGCTGCAGACCACACCCACGGTGTGCAAGCGCTGGAGCGCCAACACCGTGCAGGTGCTGGATGACCATGGCCGTGTCGCCGCCGCCGGCCTGCCGGCCCGCGAGCCCCACTGGGTGGCCAGCCCCGGCATGAGTGCGCTGGTGCGCCGATGGGCACAGCCCCTGGCGGCGGCCCAAAGCATGGAGATGCAAACCCAGGTCACCGCCATTGAGCGCGACTCCCTGAACAAGGCCCAATGGCAATTGCGCACCCTGGGCACTGGCGACAGCAGCCACGTCTACGGAGGGTTCGATGCCGTGGTGCTGGCCGTGCCCGCCGCCCAGGCCCGCGCCCTGCTGGAGCACACACCCAAGGCGGCTGCGCTGCTGAAGAAAACCAGCCATGTCACCGTGTCGCCGTGCTGGACCCTGATGCTGGCCTTCCCCCAGGCCATGCAACCGGGCATGTCGGCGCTCGGGCCGCAATGGAATGCGGCGCGCAGCACCCACCACCGCATCGCCTGGCTGACCCGTGAGTCCAGCAAGCCCGGCCGCGGCGCCGTCGAGCGCTGGACCGTGCAGGCCAGCGCCGCATGGTCACAAGAACATCTGCAGGACGACCCGCAACGCGTACAAGCCAAGTTGACCAAGGCCTTCGCCGAAGTGACCGGCATACGCGCCGTACCCGCCCACTCCGACACCAAGCGCTGGCTGCACGCCAAGACCGACACGCCCTTGGGCAAGTCCCACCTGTGGGACGCCAAGGCTGGCCTGGGTGTGTGCGGTGACTGGTGTCTGGGGCACCGGGTGGAAGATGCCTTTGTGTCGGGGCTTGAGCTGGCGCTGGCCATCGCTTAGGACCGCAATTCAATACTGCATTTGTGGCGCGCCAAGGACTGCGCGCGGCGGGCGACGTGGCAGGCGTTCTCCGGCTCGCGTCGCGGGCGGCTTTGTCGGGTTTAACAGAGTTACTGCGTCAACAATATGGTTGGTTCACCTGCTCTGTGGCAACCGCAAATGCGGCCTGCGCCCGCCCGCCACGCCACCCGCCTTAGGCCGAGGTGCTGGGGCGCAGCGTTGGAGCGAGATCACAAGCCAAACTGGCAGCTAGCCCTCGTGGAATATGCTTCAGTAGCTATGTATTTTGTAGCGACCAACACCACGCACCGCCAGGTCGGTGGGCCGGGTGTCCCTTCGTCGGCCCCATTCGCGGTTAGGACAGAGCAGGCGTGCCGACCATCGCGTTGACGCAATGACGACTGAGAACCCAAAATCACCGCCCGCGAGCGTGGGCCAGAGAAGGGGCACACGGCCCACCGACCCAGCCAACCCGCCACGCCTGAAGTGACTGAAGCGACTGAAATGCCCGACATTACAAAATCGGACAATCACAGAGATATGACCCAACAACCATCCCGTTACAGAGGAAGATTCGCCCCCTCCCCGACCGGCCCCTTGCACGCCGGATCGCTGGTGGCGGCGCTGGCGAGCTGGCTGGACGCCAGGGCCCACGGCGGGCAGTGGCTGGTGCGCTTGGAAGACGTGGACACACCCCGCACCGTGCCCGGCGCCGCAGCCCGCATCCTGCAGCAGCTGGCCGACTGTGGCTTGGAGCCGGATGAACCAGTCGCCTGGCAATCCACCCGGTCCGCGCTGTACCAGCAGGCTCTGGACCAGTTGATCGCCGGCAGCCTGGCCTACCCCTGCTGCTGCTCACGCAAGGAGATCGAGGCGGCCATTGCCCAGGCGGGGGGGCAGCGCGCGCGCCACGCAGAGCTGGTTTACCCGGGCACCTGCCGGCACGTTCTGGCGCCCGGACGCGACGCGGGCCGCACTCCCCACGCCTGGCGCCTGCGCACCGATGGTCATATGAAGAACGGGCCACTAGCCCTCGTGGAATCTGAAGATACCACTATCAATTTAATAGCAAACCAGACGATAAGCTGGCACGACCTGCGCCTGGGCGCGCAGCAGCAGGACGTCACCACAGAGGTGGGCGACTTCGTGCTGAAGCGGGCCGACGGCTGCTTCACCTACCAGCTGGCCGTGGTCGTGGACGATGGCGCGCAGGGCATCACGCACGTGGTGCGCGGCGTCGACCTGGCGGACAACACGGCGCGGCAAATTCTGCTGCAGCGTGCACTGGGTCTGCCCACGCCGCAGTACCTGCACACCCCCTTGGTGCTGGGTGCCAACGGTGAAAAACTGTCCAAGCAAAACGGCGCACTGGCGCTGGACACCGACACCCCCGCCGCGGCTCTGGCGGCGCTGCAACAGGCCGCCCACGTGCTGGGCTTGCCCGCGGCCCCACAGGCCACCATTGCCGACGCGCTGGCCGGGTGGGTTCCCGCGTGGCAGACCGCCTACGTGGACCGCTACCGGGCCACGGCGGCGCGCATCGAACGCGCCACGTAAAGCAGGCACCCCACCGTCAGCGCCACGCCCACCAGCACGCCGGGCAGCACCCGCGCCCAGGTCAGCGCCTCGCCCTTGAGCACCAGCAGCATCAAGGTGTTCTGGGCCAGGCCCGGCACCCACAGGTACCACACCGCGTCTCCCCCCGGGTTCAGCACGCTGACCATGGGCGCCAGCCCCACCAGCGTGACCACCAGCGCGCTGCCGGCCTGTGCCTCCTTGACCGTTTTGGAGCGTATCGCCAGCGCCATCAACACGGCACCCAGCCCGCAGGCCAGCGGCAACTGCAACAGCAGAAAGGTCACCACCTCAAACCAGCCAAACTGGAACATGGCCTGCAGGCTGTCGCTCTTGATCAGCCACTGCGCCGGCACAAAGCTCAGGTTGGACAACAGGGCCACCGCCATGCCCAGCAAGGCCACCGCGCCCCACTTGCCCAGCACCAGCGCCACGTGCGACACCGGGTTCATCAGCAGTGGCTCCAGCGAGCCGCGTTCGCGCTCACCGGCCGTGCTGTCCAGCGCCGCGGTCAGCGCGCCATACAGCACGGCCATGATGATGAACATGGGAATGATGCCGGTCATGCGGGCCGCGCGGGCCTGGGTGCTGGCCAGGTCGCGCTCTTCCACGTCAACGGCCTGCAGCAGATCGGTCGACACACCGCGCAGGGCCAGGCTCAGCGTGGCGCGCTCGCGGTTAAAGCCCTGCAACAGCCGCAGCAGCGTGGGCACGCCGGCACCGGCGCGCTGGTTGGCGCTGTCGCTGACCACGGCTACCGTGGGGCGATCACCGGCCAGTAGTTCGCGCTCAAAATCTTCGCCAATCACCAGCACCGGTTCCAGCAGCGTGGTGGCCCGCAGGCGGGCCTCGTAGTCGGCCGGCGCATGTTGGATGGCGTAGGTCTGGCGCTCCAGAAAATTGCGCAGCGTGGGAGCGTGCTCCATGCCCACCACCAGCACCTCGCGCTTCTCGGCGCGGGCCTCCAGCGAGGCGATCAGACCGGACAGCGCCAACAGCAGCAGCGGCCCCATCAGCACCGCGGGCACCAACAGGCGCAGCAGGGTGCGGCGGTCGCGCAGCGCATCCGCCACTTCCTTGGTGAAGACAATCCAGAAGCTCTTCATCAGACTGGTGCGCATGCCGCCTCCGTTGCAGGGATAGGGGTATGGCTTTGGGGAAAGGCCAGCTTGACAAAGGCATCTTCGAAACGGCTAACGCCTGCCAGCGCCAGCAGTTCCGGCACCGTGCCCTCGGCCACGCTGCGGCCCTGGGAGACGACGACCACGTGCTCGCACAGCTGCTCGACCTCCTGCATGATGTGGGTCGAAAACACGATGCACTTGCTGCCACCCGCTGGTGAGCGCAGATGGCGCAAGACCTCGCGCAGCGCGCGCGTGGCCAGCACGTCCAGGCCATTGGTCGGCTCGTCGAGCACGATGTTGGCAGGGTCATGCACCAGGGCGCGCGCCAGGGCCGTCTTCATGCGCTCGCCCTGGCTGAAGCCCTCGGCGCGGCGGTCCAGGATGCTGTCCATGTCGAGCAGGCGTGACAGCTCTTGTGCCCGCGCATGCGCGGCGTCCGCGTCCATGCCCTGCAGCCGGCCAAAGTAGACAATGTTTTCCCGCGCCGACAGCCGCGGGTACAGGCCATGGGCATCGCCCAGAATGCCCATGCGCGCCAGGGCCTGCTGCGGCGCCTGGGCCACCGCGATGCCATCGACCATGATGCTGCCACCGTCGGGCTGGAACAAACCACCCAGCATGCGCAGCGTAGTGGTCTTGCCGGCCCCGTTGGGGCCCAACAGGCCGGTGATGCGGCCGCTGGGCGCATGCAGTGTGACGCCGCGCACGGCGTGCACGGTCTGCTGCGTGCCGCGCTTGAACAGCGAGCCGCCGGTGCGCGCGACAAACTGCTTGTTGACGTTGTCGATGAGAATCATGGCCGATCCTTAGCTACCTGCACCGGCACAAACACCGTCGGACGCGGAATCTTGAGCGCGCAACCGGCGTCCTGTGGCAGCGCGGAACTGTCCTGCATTGCATCAATAAAACGAAACAGCACGTCGTTCATGCAGCCCACTGCGGCCACGCCGTGGCCGGCCTGCGGCACCACGATGTGCTGCACCCGCGCGGCGTCGCCGGCGGCCAGGGCCCGTGCCACCCGCTCGCCATGGCGGGGTGGCGTGGCCGGGTCGGCGCCACCGCTGAGCACCAGCACCGGTGAGGGTGCCGCCGGCACCGTATAAAAGTCGGACGCCACCGCGCCTTGCGGCCAGTTCCGGCAGACCTGTGCGTAGAAGGCAGCGTCCGCATTGCCAAAATCCGCGCCGGGCGCGTCCAGCGCCTTGCCCAGTCGCGGCACGTCCTCCGCGCAGACGACCGAGAAGTGCATGCCCATGGCCAGGCGCGTAGCCTTGCGCTTGCCACCACCCCCGCCCAAGCCACTGCCCAGGCCCAGCAAGCCTTCCCAACGCCCCTGGCTGGCCGCGTCGATGGCGGCCGGCAGCGCCGAGGTCAGCGCGGGCACATACAGCGGTGCGCGCAGGCTGCGCAGCAGCAGGTCCCGGGTCAGCGTGAAGTGTTCGGGCAGACCCGTCACCGGGTGCAGCACGCTGACCGCGCGGGGCAGCCCTTGCAGCAACGCCGCCCACTGCTGGCGAAGGCGCAGATACTGTTTCGCACAGAGGGAATCTTGCTCACAAGCCAGCAGTGCCGCATCCAGCGCGGCCTGGCCGTCGGTCGAAAAACTGGCCGGCAGCACCATGTCGGGCGGCGCCACACCATCCAGCACGGTGCGGCGCACCTTGTCCGGGTACTGGCGCAGATACTCCAGCGCGGCGCGGGTGCCGTAGGAGGCGCCGATCAGGTTCCACTGCGGCGCGCCCAGTTGCTGGCGCACCGCCTCGACATCCTGCATGGCGATGGTGGTGGTGTACATACGCAGATCGCCGTGGGGCAGCTGGGCCAGCGCCAGGCGGCATTGCTCCAGCCGCTGCAACTGCGCGCGCGGGTCCAGTGCCTGCGCCACCGGCAACTGGCTTTCGTCCGCGCACTGCAGCGGCGCCGATTGGCCGGTGCCGCGCTGGTCAATAAAGACCAGGTCGCGGCGGTAGTTCAGGCGTGTCAGCCGGGGCAGCACCGCGGGCGCAACGCCGATGGCGCTCTGCCCAGGCCCACCGGCCAGCAGCAGCACCGGGTCGCGCTGCTTGTTGCGCGCCAGGGCCGGAACCACCAGGTAGTGCACGTCGATCTGCGCGCCCCGGGGCTGCTGCGGGTCCAGCGGCCGTCGGACGACGCCGCATTGCAGCTCGTTGGGCACACCGTCGATGCGACATGGATGGGTAGTGACACCGCCAGTAGCCGCCCCCAGCGGCATTGCAACCAGAGTGGCGATGAGCCCAAACACAAACGCCCCACAGGACAGAGAGGTTGAAAGATTGCGGTGGTAATCGTGCATGCGTTTCCTGGGTCTGCATCAGAAGCACAGGCAACTATCGACCCGACTGTTCCAGTGCATTCATCGTTTCCCAGAACCAAAGCTGCGCTTGTTCGTGCTTGTGTTCCAGGTCGACCATGTCTTGCACAAACGCCAACCCAGTCACGCGGGCAACAACGTCTGCTGGCAGGTCACGGGCCAGGTAGCGCAATCCAAATCCGCGCCGCTGTGGACAATGCAGAAGACGCAACGCCTCGACCAGCGGGCGCAGCGTCATGGACTGGTAGAACTGAAATGCTTCGACCGCACGCCCGCGCAATCGCTCTTTGGTCGGGATGTGCTGAAAGATCGCAAAAGCGGCACGCAACTGGGGAATCCGGGATTGTGACGACAACGCATCTGCATCGGGATCAAGGTGCGCCTCGTGCAGCACACCCGCGCGGTCAAACCAGACCGTCCCCTCACCATGCAACTCGACCTCGCGAAACAACAGCGGGTCGCTCCGGCGGATCAGCACCAAATCAAGCACCAGAAACTCTGACGCCCGCTCCAGGCTGTAGAACTTTTGCACGTAGCCTGCGGAGCCAGGAACATCATAGCGAACCCTAAGCGGTGAAAGCGTCTTCAACGCTGACTCTACCGCGGCAAACACCGCGTCCACCGCATCGTCAGCCGCCACCACAACCGCGTCGAGGTCGGAGTATTCATCCAGCGCGCCAAATGCGGCGCTTCCGCCCTCCCAAGCCGCATCGACGCAGGACAGGTTCTCCAGTGCTGAACGCACCGTGCGGATCAATGTGTTTCGGTCAACGGTTTGCATGACGAGAATGTACTATGGCAAGCCACGCCAGGTGGCTCGCCCTTTAAACTGCACCCATGCCTGCCTACGAAATCACCACCGACCCGACGCGCTTTGACGTCGATGCCATCCATGCATTCCTGTCTACCACCTATTGGTCGCCCGGCATCCCGCGCGCGACCGTCGAGCGTGCCATTGCCAACTCGGTCTGCTTTGGGGTTCTGCACGACGGGCACCAGGTGGGCTTCGCACGGGTGATCAGCGACAAGGCGACGTTTGCCTACCTGGCCGACGTCTACGTCCTGGAGGCGCACCGGGGGCGCGGTCTGGTCCATAGACTCATGGTCGCCGTGAAACAGCATCCGGACTTGCAGGGCCTGCGGCGCATGCTGCTGGCGACCCGGGACGCCCACGGTCTGTACGCCAAACACGGCTTCAAACCGCTGGGTGCGCCCGACCGGATGATGGAAATCCATGTGCCCAATGCTTACGGCAAGCAATGACGGCTCACACGCTTCAGGCGATGTCCGTGCTGCGTTTCCTCTGTGTCGCTTTCATCGCGTACATGCGGGCATCGGCCTGGGCCATGCATTGCTCCAGTCCCGTCAACGGGTCAGTGCGCAATGCAAACCCCAGGGCACTGTAGGGGTGCATTGCGGTTCCGTCGGCCAGGGTATGCGCCATGGAAGCGCAGCGCTGCTGGAACGCCTCTAGCTGCTGTTCAATCGGCACGCTGCCTGGCGGCAAGGCAATCAGGAACAGGAATTCGTCTCCGCCCATGCGGTAGCCCCTGGCACCCGGCCATTGCGCGCGGGCAGCCTCTGCCCACATCTCGATCAGGCGATCACCCGCAGAGTGCCCATAGGTGTCATTGGTGCGTTTGAGGTTGTTCAGATCGGCGACGACGACGGCTTGCGGGAACCCTATGCTTTCGCTCAGCGCCTGGGCGTGGTGGCTGAAGTGGTTGCGGTTCAGCAAGCCGGTCAGCGCATCGGTGTAGAGCAGCTGTTCGCGCTCCCGCAAAAACTGGGTCGCCATGCGTTCGTTGGTCAGCTTGCGGGCAATGACCGCTGTTGCCGTGACGATCATCACCAGCGCGACGCCCAGCAGGCCCGCAACCCAACGTAGATGCAGTGTGGACTGGTTGGTCAGAGTTGGCACCGACTGGATGCCGCGGTACTTCATCTCTTCGAACGATAGCAGTGGAATGACCTTGTCCATGATCCCGGCCAGCTCGGGCTGGCTGCGGCTCACGCCAAAGTACACAAACGAGTCGCTGGAGGTGTTGCCACGCTTGACCAGGTCCTGGTAGCCCAGGCCGTTGATGTAGAACTCGATCACGGTCGGGTTTTCTATCAGGTAGTCGGCCTCCCCCTCGCGCACTTTGCGCAGTGACTCCATGATGTCCTGTGTTTTGACGATACGGGGATTGCGCAGGTTCTTCTGCAGATACTCCTCGTGCCAGAAGCCGTCGATGACCGCGACCCGCAAGCCGTCCAGGGCATAGACATCGGGGACGGGTTGGCTGCTCTTGAGGCCGATGACAATATCCCGTTCGGTGCTGATGGGGTGCGGAAAGAGAAAGTCGCGCAGCCGCTCTTCCGTCTTGGCCATATCGACCACGTGCACCTTGCCCGCACGCGCCTGGTCCATCACCTGGGCAAAGGGTGCCGAGACCACCGTGAACCGCAGGCCGATGGTGTCGGCAATGGCGCGCAGCGACTCGCCCGCAATGCCCTGGTAACTGCCCTTGTTGTAGTAATCAAACGGTAAATAGTCTTCGGCAACCCCAACCACCGCTTCGCCGGATTTCTCCAGCCAATCGAGCTCGGCGTCTGTCAGCCGCAAGGCCTTGCGGTGGTACAACTGCAGCGCACTGCGGGCCATGGTGTCAATCGTCGCCTGGCTCTGGTTGAGATAGGTTTCCAGAATGCTGGCCAGCACCGCGTCTTTGTGCAGAACGGCCAGGGTCATGTCCGACGTAATGGCACGCAGTTTCGCAATCACCCCCAGTTCGGGGTTATTGACCAGATACTCCACTTCCACGCCGCCGCCGGAGGTTACAAAGGCGTCAATCCGGTTGTGTTTGAGAGCCGCCAGTGCCAGGTTCTGATCGGCAAAAAACGTGGGGGTGAAATGGATGTTGGGGTAGGCGCGCGGCAGCGCCTCCAGAACAAAATCGTTGTCAATGAAACCCAGGCGCCTGCCATCCACATCACCCAGTGCCTGCACGCCGCTGTCCTTGGGTGCCAAGACCACATAGGGGTAGCGCTGGGCCGGCGCCGTAAAACGCATGATTTTTTCGCGCTCGGGTGTGGCGTTGGCACCATACAAAACGTCGATTTTTCCGGCCACAAAGCGGCTGTAAGCATCATCCCACCCGGTGCTTTCGGCCGGCGTCAGCTTCAGGCCCGTGCGTTTCTGGATGTCGGCCAACAGAAGATGCAAAAAACCCATGCGCTGGCCGCGCAACTCAAAACTGTCCACGCCCCCAAACGGATCAAACCCGACCGTGAGCGGCTGCCCCTGGTGGCGCACAACCCAGGCACTTTGTTCCGCGCTGAGTTGGATGGCGTCGGACTGCGCCGCATGCCCCGTTGAAACATGGAAGGTGAAAAACAACAGGACGATCCACGCAAACGTCCATTTGCTTAGTCGTTTTTCTGTGGCTACCAGCGCCATGCGAAGCAGCCCTCTGGCCAGGGCATTTTTCCACTCACAGAGCATTCAGTGCCGCCGTGTATTCGTGCTGTTTTTTGTTGGCGGGGTTGAGTAGCTGAACACGGTAAAGCAGGTCCCGGATTGCGGCCAGGCGTTCATCGCTGCGGCCGCTCTTCTTCACCTGCACGATCAACAGACCGCACAGGTTCATCATGACCGTTTCACTGCCGGGCATTTCTTGAAGTGCCTGGCGCAGCAGCGCAATGGCTTCGTCCAGCTTGCCTTCGCGCCCCAGGGCCACACCCTGGTTGTTGATATTGATGACTTCCTGGCGTGAGGAATGGATCAGCGCACGCCCCTCATCTCCCAGGTTTTCGCTCTCGAACAGAGCTTGCACCTGAGCGGAGATGCCCGCGCTGTCATGGTTGTTCTTCACAACGTCAC
>Ga0208514_100821_pt1 | contig 11816 bp, 8 predicted proteins | sample LakWasMet70_HOW9_2_FD_183900 | JGI IMG/M metagenome (GOLD analysis project Ga0208514, IMG submission 183900) | Freshwater sediment methanotrophic microbial communities from Lake Washington under simulated oxygen tension - Sediment Metagenome... | ecosystem: Environmental > Aquatic > Freshwater >...
TGCGGCGCAAAAACAAAACCGTGCAGGCACTGATGCAAAAAGGCTTGCTGTTTACGCTCAAAGACCGCCAGGCATTGCTGGGTGTGATCAGCGAAACCTTACAGGGCATTTTGCCGCGCTACCAGGCTTTGTTGGCAAAAGGGCAGATCGAGATGTCTACCACGCCTTACTACCATCCGATTTTGCCCTTGCTCATCGATTTGAAGAGCACACGTGATGCCATGCCAGAAGCGCCTTTGCCACATTCGGCGAATTATACTGATGGGTATACACGGGCCATTGCCCATGTAGAGGCCGCCCAGCACTATCATGAAAAGATCTTTAACCAAAAGGCGCTTGGCATGTGGCCAGCCGAAGGCGCTGTTTCGCATGCGGCATTGTCGCTATTAGCCGAACAAGGTGTCGCTTGGGCCGCGACCGGGCAGGGTGTGCTGGCCAACAGTTTGCGTAAATTAGGCTTGGCGCATGAGCAGCCGCAAGATTACCTCTATCAGCCATACAAAATCACTAATGGCCAGCAAGATATCGTCTGCTTTTTCCGCGACGATCACCTGTCTGACAAAATCGGTTTTGAGTACTCCAAGCAATATGCCAGCGAAGCGGTACATGATTTTGTGCAGTCGCTGGAGCATATTCTTGCCCAAAGCGAAGATGAAACACCGGTGGTGAGTGTGATTCTGGATGGCGAAAATGCCTGGGAGTATTATCCATACAACGGTTTTTACTTTTTGCAGGAGCTATATCACGCCTTGGCGACGCATGCTGATATCCAGATGACCACGTTTAGTGATGTGCTGGCCATGCAGCAAACCAAGCAACTGCCGGAGCCCAAGTTGCTGAATGATATTTGTGCCGGTAGCTGGGTTTATGGCACCTTTAGCACCTGGATTGGCGAACCGGCGAAAAACCGTGCCTGGGATTTGCTGTGTGAAGCCAAACGGCAATATGACCAGCATGTGCATGAGTTATCTGCGACTGCCAAACAGAAATGCCAGCAACAACTGGCGCTTTGTGAAGGCTCTGACTGGTTTTGGTGGTTTGGCGACTACAACAATGCGCAAAGCGTGCAAAGTTTTGACCAGCTATACCGCCGCAATTTGAGCAACCTCTATCAGTTGCTGGGCCTAGTGCCGCCAGCGCATTTGTCTCAGCCCATTAGCCTGGGTGGCGGTGACGCTGAAAATGCCGGCACCATGCGTCGCGGGCAATCCTGACCGATTTTATTTTTTCTGAATGCCAATCTCATGACACAAGCTAGACAAGCAGGTGTGTTGCTGCACATCACTTCATTACCTGAAGGCAATCTTGGGCCGGATGCCTATCGTTTCGTCGATAAACTGGTGGAAATGGGGGTGGCCATCTGGCAAACCTTGCCAGTCAATCAGCCACACGGTGACCAGTCGCCTTACCAAAGCGTGTCGGCGCATGCCGGGCATACCGGCATGATCAGTCCTAGGCAGTTGTTGCAAGAGGGCTGGTGCCAGCCTGAAGAGGCTGAGCTGCCATTACCCGCGTTAATCGCTAAAATCATGTTACGTGTGCAGTCTGGCAGCGCGCCGTCTAAAGCGGACGGTCGCGGCTTTACCTGGTCGGGTTTTGCCCGTTTTTGCCAGACACAACATTACTGGCTGGAAGATTTTGCCTTGTTTTTGAGCTTGCGCGAGCAGCATGCCCAGCAAAGCTGGCAGCAATGGCCGGAGGCTTACAGATTGCATGATGTGCAGGCCTTGCAAGCCTTTACCGCCGCACACCAGGAGCAACTGACGCTGATTAAATTTACGCAATACGTGTTTTTTCAGCAATGGGCGCAACTTAAACTGTATGCCAACCAGCGTGGCATCAAATTATTTGGCGATATCCCGATTTTTGTCGCTTACGATAGCGTGGATGTCTGGGCGCATCCTGAGTGGTTCAAATTGGATGCTGAACTCAATATGACGGTGGTGGCCGGCGTGCCGCCTGATTACTTCTCTGAAACCGGCCAGCGCTGGGGTAACCCACACTATGACTGGCAGGTGATGCAAGCCGATGGGTTTGCCTGGTGGCTGGGCCGCATTGATACCCAGGCGCAATTGTTTGATGTACTGCGTATTGACCATTTCCGTGGTTTGCAAGCCGCCTGGGAGATTCCTGCACTGGAGCCTACCGCGATCAACGGCACCTGGCAGGATGCCCCTGGGCATGCGTTGTTGCAAGCCATTACCGAGACCTTTCCACAACTCAGCCTGGTGGCTGAAGACCTGGGCATCATTACTGACGAAGTCGATGCTTTACGACATGCGTTTGAGTTGCCTGGTATGAAAATTTTGCAATTTGCTTTTGGTGGCGATGAGGATAATCCCTATTTGCCAGAGAATATCGAAGCAAACAGTGTTGCCTATACCGGCACTCACGATAACGACACCACGTTAGGCTGGTATCAGGCTGCGCCAGAACATGTACGCACCCACTTGCATCACTATTTAAGCCAGCATTTAAATCAAGAACAGCCTGACATGCCAACAGCGCTGATACAACTCACATTTAATAGTGTAGCTAACCTGGCTATTGTGCCCATGCAGGATATTCTGGCACTAGACAGCCAGTCACGTATGAATACGCCGGGCACCATAGAGGGCAATTGGGCCTGGCGCATGCAATGGGCGCAGTTAAGCGATGATAAACTACACTCTTTCAGACAATTAGTAGAAGAAAGTGACCGCGTGCATGCCTGAAGCAAGTGCTGTGTATCGTTTGGGCTTGGATGTAGGCGGGACGAATTTACGCCTGGGCGTATTTTCTGACCTTGCGCTGGTTGAAGAAACACGCTTTCAGGCCAATTATTCTGCCATTTGCAAACAATATCCGCCAGCGCAAGCCTGGCAAACCATTTTGCAGGTGACGGCAGATGCTATTCGCCCCTTGCTAAACAAATATCCGGCCATTCAATCCATAGGCATCGGTTTTCCCGGGTTTATTAACCCGCAAACCGGCATATTGGCGCAATCACCCAATTTGCCAGGGTTGCGGGATGTCAATCTAGGCCATGACCTGACTGACTTGCTGGGGATCAAAGTCCGCGTTGAAAACGATGCTAATGCGGCTGCCTATGGCGAGTATGGCCAATTAGGCCAACCAGCGGGTGGTCTGCTTTACATCGGCCTGGGTACAGGTGTGGGCGCCGGATTGGTGGTGAATGGCAAAGTGTGGGCCGGGCATCATGGTTATGCGTTAGAAGCGGGCCATATTATTGTCGTGCCAGAAGGGCGTTTATGTGGTTGCGGTAATCAGGGCTGCGTCGAGCAATATGCTTCTGCCACAGGTATCAGCCAGGCCTATGCTGACCTCACAGGCCAAACACTGACTGCCCAGGCGATTGCAGTCGCTGCTGATCAAGGCGATAGTCATGCTCAGGCAGTCTATGCTGATGCTGGCAGTAAGCTGGCGCAAATGCTGGCCAGCGTGCTGAAAGTGGTCGATGTGGAAAATGTACTGATCGGTGGTGGTGTGGTGGCTGCCTGGTCATTGATGTCAGCCGCATTTCAGCAACGATTGGAACACGACTTGATTCCAGTGTTGCGCGGTAAAATCCAGGTGCATACTACGCACTCGGGCGACGTTGCGGGCATGCTGGGTGCTGCGCTGTTAGCTGTTTAGGCTGCGTTTTACTGATGTTGCGCCAGTGCCCAGGCCACATGTTCCCTGACAAGTGCATTGCTATCGTCTTGCCGTGCCTCTAAGGCGGCAACGACGGCTGCAGAACTCGTCGCATTGCCCAGCCCGATAGCGATATTGCGCAACCATTGCACGTAGCCGATACGGTAAATGGCGCTACCCGCCATGCGCGCTTGAAATTCGCTTTCTGTCCAGGCAAAGCAATCGACCAAATCACTACTGTCCAACCCATGTCTGACGGCAAAATCACTTTCCTGGCTCTTCACGGCAAATTTGTTCCATGGGCAAATTAATTGGCAATCGTCACAGCCATAAACGCGGTTGCCAATCAGTGGCCGTAGTTCCAGTGGAATGCTGCCCTGGTATTCAATGGTCAGGTAAGAAATACAGCGTCTGGCGTCCAGCTCATAAGGCGCCACAATGGCGCGGGTAGGGCAGATATCTATACAGGCTGAGCAACTGCCGCAATGCGCGCTCGTTGGCGGGTCGATGGGCAAGGGCAGGTTGGTATAAATTTCGCCCAGAAAGAACCATGAACCCTGTTGTCGGTTGAGCAACAAAGTATGTTTTCCACGCCAGCCAACGCCAGCCTTGGTGGCCAATGCCACTTCGAGTACCGGCGCGCTGTCAGCAAACACACGGTATTCAAAACTGCCATAAGTCTCGGTGATGCGCGTACACAGTTGCTGCAACTTTTGCCGCATCACCTTATGGTAATCACGGCCCATGGCGTAGCGGGCAACATAAGCCTTATCTGGATTCTCCAGCACCTGCCAACCGTCAGCTGCGTTTTCAGGCAAATAATTCAGGTTGACCGAGATTACCCGCAGCGTGCCTGGCACCAATTCTGCCGGACGGCTTCGCTTGGTGCCATGTTTTGCCATATAATCCATGTCGCCGTGGTATTGTTTGTCCAGCCAGTTTAAAAACTCGGGCTCAGCGGCAGATAAGTCAGTATCGGTGATGCCGATGCTGCCAAACCCCAATTCTCGCGCCCAGCCTTTGATGGTCGCTGCCATCTGTGCGGCGGCTTGATCATCAGGCAATTGAATGGGGACGGGATGTGATTGATGTGACATGACAGAAACGTATTCTACACAGATTTTAAAAGACGAAGCAGCGACTGTGCATACAGCCGGGGTGTTGGCGACCCAGTTGAAGCCGGGGCAGGTGATTTACCTGCATGGCGACCTTGGTGCGGGCAAGACGACGCTGGTGCGCGGCATTTTGCACGCGCTGGGTCACATCGGCAAGGTGAAAAGTCCCACCTATACCATTGTCGAGCCATACAATCTGGCCATCGCTTCATGTTACCATTTTGACCTGTACCGCTTTCAGGACCCCGAGGAGTGGGAAGCTGCCGGATTCCGCGATTATTTCAATGCCGACAGTATTTGCCTGGTTGAGTGGCCTGAGCGTGCCGAGCAGGTATTGCCACAAGCCGATATAGAGATTCGATTTGATATTTTGCCGCACGGCCGCGTGCTGCATATCACCAGTCAGCAACCGCTGGCGTTGGAAGGACTATGCCAGTAATGCGCAAGATTTTAACCTTATGGCTGCTCACAGCCGTGTGTTCTCTTATTGGCGTGGCGCGCGCCGCCGAAGTGATTCTGGCTAACCTGCAACAACATGGCAGCCAGGTGCAGGTTGAGTTGCTGTTAGATCAGCAAGTCAAATACCGCGTATTCACACTGGATAATCCGTTCCGTGTCGTCATTGATATGGATGCAGTGGCGATCAGCCCCACACTCAAAGCCTTGCCATTTCAACTGGATGCGCAGCATCCTTATTTATCCAAAATCCGCATTGCGCCCTTTACTGAGCATACTACCCGCCTGGTATTCGATATCAAGTCCGACATCAAACCATTGGTGACTGATATGAATGCAGGCAGTTCGCAACAACGCCTGGCCATTAGTATTGCACCAGCAACCGGTAGCGCAGAACCTGCGGTCGCGACACCTGCGTTGACGCCCTCAAAACAGTTACAAGAAGTTCCGCCAGCCAATACTGATGAAAAGCTGGCTGAATCTACACCACCACCACCATCTGCCGTCAAAGAGCCTGCGAGTGAAGCGCCAGCCGCTACGGCGAATAGCGAAAAGCCAGCAGACAAGCCGGTTGCTGCTGATAAACCGAAACAAGCCAAGCCTGGCCAAAAGCTGATTACCATTGCGGTTGATGCCGGCCATGGTGGTGAAGATCCTGGCGCCAGAGGCGCCAATGGCAGCCATGAAAAAAACATCACGTTGGCGATTGCGCGCAAACTCAAGCAGCAGATTGACGCTGAAGACAATATGCAGGCGATTTTAATCCGTGATGGTGACTATTTCGTGCCGCTGGGCGATCGTGTGAAAAAAGCACGAGCCGCAAAAGCAGACCTGTTTATTTCCATTCACGCCGACTCCTTCGTTAATAGCACAGCTAAAGGCTCATCGGTGTTTGCGTTATCTGAGCGTGGCGCCACCAGTGCTGGTGCGCGTTACCTGGCGAAAAAGGAAAACGCGGTGGACTTGATTGGCGGTGTCTCGCTAGATACACGCGATATGGATCTGGCGCGTACGCTACTCGATTTATCACAAACCGCGACCATTCACGACAGTATCCGCATGGGTAAAGCCGTGTTGGGGCGCATTGCTAAAATTAATACGTTGCATTCCAAATACGTAGAACAAGCCGCGTTTGCGGTGTTGAAATCACCGGATATTCCGTCCATTCTGGTGGAAACGGCGTTTATCAGTAACCCAGATGAAGAGTCGAGGTTGAATGATGATGGTTACCAGGATAAGTTGGTGAACGCGATTTTATCGGGCGTGAAGTCTTATGTAGCGACGAATCCTTCGTTTGCTAAAAAGTAATTCTTACATTGATCGGTGCTTTTTCGCCTTGTCGGCGAGTCACTTTCTGGTGCTTGTCCCCCAGAAAGTAACCAAAGAGGAAGACACCCAGCCATCACGGCCTTCGGCTCCCTTGCGTTGCTCAACAAAGTGGGCGTCCATCGAAACTCGCCCTGGCGGCTTGCACAAAACGCAAGCCACTGCGGAACTCGGACAGCCGATGGCCGAAAGCCCCCACTTTGTCTCCGCTACTCAGCGTGATGGAATGGGATTCATCTCGCCAAACACACATTGTAGAAATGTGGATAGTTCAAAAACCAGATTCTTTTATTAAACCCGCTAAAGGATGGCGCTCGTAGGTTTTCGGGGTCCCCATCTGCCGCGCCGAGTAGCACAGGCAAAATAAGGAGAAAGGGAGCGACTGTTCGAATCCCGCAGTAGCTCACGTTGTATGTGAGCTACCAGGTTGAGTTTCGTGACCGCTTATTTTGGCGAGCAACGCAGGGAAAAAGCGGAAGCTGGGGTGCATTTCTTTTGGTTACTTATTCTTTGTGCAAGCAAAGAAAAGTAACTCGCTGTGAAAGCGAAAAGCAACCTGACAGTATGCTGCCATTTTTTAACGATACTGCGCTAACTCCGCTTCCCGCTGCGTCTTCCCATATCCCGCCTGTACCCGCAACGCTCTGCTGATATACCCATTCAGCTTTTTCCTCGCATCATCAATCAACGCGCTATCCGGGAAAACCTGCGGATACTGATACGACAGCCAGCTATACAAACTCAAATGTTGGCAAATCAACTCAGCTTGTTCCAGGTGTTGCGCTTGCTGTCCATTCAGCCAATCCGGCATATTTGGTAATGAGCGGGGTTGCTGCGTGGCGACAGCGGTGACACATTGCATAAAATAATCCCTTGCAATCGGCACTTGTATTGCCAGCGGCGCGCACATGAGGCGGTATTTGTCGCGCATGCTGAGTGTGGGTGCGACTTCATCTATGAGTAAGGCTTGTTGATATTGCAATGCGGTGACTTGCCATTGCAAGTGCTGTTGGTCGTGTTGCCTGGCGTATTGATTATGCAAATACTCCACGCATTCTGCCAGGCGCCAGGTTGGGATCTGCTGGCTGAGGGCTTCAATATCGCCACCACCCATCGCGATTGGCAGTGCAAATAACGGCACCGTATCATCGACTTGCAGCATGGCTTGCAAATGCCATTGCTCGTCATCTTCCAGTACTGTCACATAGCCGGTGTCATAGAGACCGTGACGGCCTGCACGACCCGCAATCTGGCGCATTTCGGTGGCATTGAGCGGACGCGGTGCGATGCCGTCAAATTTATGGATGTTGGCAAAAATCACGCGACGGATAGGCAGGTTGAGGCCCATGCCAATGGCGTCTGTTGCTACCAGTATTTGTGCTTCACCACTGGCAAAACGGGCAGATTCGCCACGACGGACTTCTGGCGATAGCGCGCCGTAAATGGTGGCGACGCTTAAGCCCCATTGGCGGATACGTGCTGCGAGTGTCAGCACATCTTTGCGGCTAAAGGCGATAATTGCGTCGCCGGGTTGCAGGGCTTTGTGTAGCTTGGCTGCATGGTAGCGTGCACCGCAAATGCTGTGGTCTTCAATCAGCAGCGGTGTCATACGTTGCAAGTGGGTGAGGGTGTAAGGCTCATTTAAGGCGTCCAGCACACGCGTGCAGCTTTCTGTCACGCTATTGGCGCCACAGATAAATACCTGTTTGGCAGGCACACCCACCAGTGCGGCGGTCCAGGCGATGCCACGATCCGGATCCATCAGCATCTGGATTTCATCAATCACAGCGACCTCTACCGCCATATCTGGCCGTAACATTTCAATGGTCGAGGCCGTATGTTTGGCGCCAGGCACCATCACACGCTCTTCGCCAGTGACGAGGTTACAGGGGACGCCAGCCTGCATCAGGCGGTCGTGCACTTCCATCGCCAGTAAGCGTAATGGCGCCAGGTAAACGCCAGACGCAGCCTGGCGCAGGGTTTCCAGTGCCTGGTAGGTTTTGCCGGAATTGGTCGGGCCCACGTAAAAGTGATGCTGGCGACCCAACTGGCGGGCGAGCGTAAAGCGGGATAAATATTGCTGAAATTCGTTGGCGAACATGCAGTCATTCTACCAAACGGTTTAAAATGGCAGGATGAAAATCCAACTACTGCCTGACCAACTCATTTCACAAATTGCTGCTGGAGAAGTGGTCGAGCGCCCAGCCTCGGCGCTGAAAGAATTGCTGGAAAACAGCGTTGACGCAGGCAGCACGCAAGTGCAGGTGGCCTTACAGCAAGGTGGCATGAAGTTACTCAAAGTGACCGACAATGGCCATGGTATTGCCAAAGACGAGCTAGAGCTTGCGCTTACGCGGCATGCCACCAGCAAAATTCAAAGCCTGGAAGACCTGGAACAAGTGGGTAGTTTGGGTTTTAGGGGTGAAGCGCTGGCAAGTATCGCCTCAATCTCACGTACCGTGTTGACTAGCCGCCAGCAAGCGGCTAGTCATGCCTGGCAAATTGCCGCCGAAGGCACGCAAGGACAAACCGTGAGCCCAGCCGCATTGGATGCAGGCACGATCGTCGAAGTGCATGATTTGTACTTTAACACGCCGGCCAGACGCAAGTTTTTGAAAACTGAAAACACCGAGTTTGGCCATTGCGAAGATGCGTTTACCCGTGTCGCTTTGTCACGGCCCAATGTCGGCTTCTTATTGCAGCATAATGGTAAGGCGATGACGCGTCTGGCGGCGAATACGCCGCAACAACGTATCACGGACGTACTTGGCAGTGAGTTTGCCTCGCAAAGCGTCTGGCTAGAAGAAGAGAGCGGTGGCTTGCGCCTGTGGGGCATGACGGCGTCGCCGACTTACCAGCGTCACAGCCGCGATAGCCAATATGTGTTTGTGAATGGCCGTTTCGTACGCGACAAACTGATCGCTCACGCCATTAAACAAGCCTATCAGGACGTGCTGCATGGTGACAAACATCCAGCGTTCGTGCTGTTTTTAGAGCTCGATCCATCGCTGGTGGATGTCAACGTACACCCGGCCAAAACCGAAGTCCGCTTCCGCGAGTCGCAAGCCGTGCATCGTTTTATTTTCCATAGCCTGCATAAAGCCTTGGGTAAAACCTCGGCCGAAATTCAGGCTAGCCAGCCCGTGCAAGCGCCGTTTAACCCGTTTCGGCCTGGCAATGCGCCGGCTTTTAACATGCCACGTGAACAGGTTGAAATGCCTTTGCAAAGTCGCCCGGCGTTTGGAGGAAATTACCAGCCAAGTGTGAGCAATGGCGCTGCGCTGGCACAGCAGTTTTACGGTCAGCTCTATGGTGATTTAAAACCTGCAACAACGGCTGGGAATCTGGAAGAAAGTCATTTTTCTGTCGGTTTGCAGGAAATGCCCGTAGCGGAGTTGATTCAAGCAACAAGCGAAGCGCCACAACAATATCCGCTGGGCTTTGCGTTGGGACAATTGCATGGCATTTATATCCTTGCTCAAAACACGCAAGGCATGGTGGTGGTTGATATGCACGCCGCACACGAGCGCATTATGTATGAGCGCCTGAAAAATGCGCTTAGTGAACAGGCGATCGCTACGCAACCCTTGCTACTTCCGATCAGCTTTTACGCTGAGAAAGTCGAAGTCGCCACCCTGCAAAGCCTGCAAAGTAGCGATACTTTGCAGCAGCTGGGTTTTGATCTAGCCACATTATCACCAACCACGATTGCGATCCGCGCCATACCGACCATGCTGCAAGGTGCAGATGCCGTGGCGTTGGCGCGCGCGGTATTGCGCGACCTGAACGAATACGGTGTCAGTCGTGTGTTGTTGGAACGCCAGAACGAGGTGCTAGGTACGATGGCTTGCCACGCAGCGGTGCGTGCAAATAGACAACTGACGATTACTGAAATGAATGCCTTACTTCGGGATATGGAAGCGACAGAGCGCAGCGGGCAATGCAATCACGGCAGGCCGACCTGGTTTCAGGTGAGTCTGAATGATTTGGACAAGATGTTTATGCGCGGGCAGTAGCGATCAGGCTACTGCAAAAGCAAAAGGCCAGGTGTCTGGCCTTTTGCGGGGTGCGAATGATTAGTGTTGTTTACGACGGCTGATCAAGGAGACCAAGGCCAGACCAAACATCATTAATGCATAGGTGTCTGCTTCTGGTACTGTGCTGATGCCAGTTTGAGCAACATTGACGCCGGAAATGGCGAAGTCATTCAACGCGTTGAAAGGGGCTGATGTCAGTGTGTAAGTGATTTTGAAAATATCTGCATTGTTACGCGCAACGCCTAAGTAAATAGCCGTGCCGGTATTGCTGTCTGAGAGGCCATCTTCAGTGTATGACTCCAGAATGTTGCCGGAGAAGTCATAAGCCTGGATCAGGGCGGTAAAGCTACCATAATAGTTTGACTGGATATATGCGCCTGCGCCAAAAATACCGCTATCGAAGTTGAGTGAGATTTCTGGGCCTGCGCCGGACCCTGTCCACAGCAGAGGCTCATTGGCAGGCATGTTGCCATTCCAGCCTGTGCCCTGTTGTATAGCTTGCAGTGTGCCTGCGGTTGAGTATACGCTACCAGTGCCGCCTGTGTAGGTAAATGCGGTGCCGCTGGTAACGCCACCGATACCGAATTGACTCCACTCAATATCCTGGCCTGTGATGGCTGCGTTTACTTCTACGGCTGATGCATCATAACTCACCATAGCACCGATCAGAGCCATCCCCATTATTAACTTCTTCATTTTAGTCTCCCTATGTTTTTGTTTAATTAACCTTTAAAAAGGTTGCTAAATTTAACATGGATTTAATTTGATGTGGAATAGTCCTTATGGGTAGAGGTCATGTATTGGCCGTGTGGTTATTCAGCGGATAACCTGGGCGTTTGCCATAAAGCATGTAGTTTTTCTTTTTGACGTTCTAATGCTTCGGGTGACTCTTCAGCAGACGCCTGCTGTTTTTCCACATCTGGGAATGTATGAAAAAAGTCATCGACCTGTGCGTTGTGTAATTGTTTAGCATCCCCGCTCTGAATAGTGAGAGTTCCCTGGCTGACAAACCAGTTGAGTAGGGTGATTTCGTCGCTGCTATGTGCAAGCTTGATGTGCAGATTTTGCTTGTTGCGCGCGAGAGCCACTTCACTGGCTGGAATATCTTGCCCGAGCGCTAGCGTGAGTTGTGACTGGTTATTTTGCTGTACGCTGTCTTGTCCATCACCACGGGTGAAAATGATGTGCGTTTTGCCTTTGAGGGCGATGAGATGGTCGTTGCCTCTTCCGCCAACCAGCGTATTGT